>Ga0255753_1005710_pt1 | contig 11831 bp, 7 predicted proteins | sample 041ome_10_FD_179953 | JGI IMG/M metagenome (GOLD analysis project Ga0255753, IMG submission 179953) | Coastal salt marsh microbial communities from the Groves Creek Marsh, Skidaway Island, Georgia - 041412US metaG (version 2) | ecosystem: Environmental > Aquatic > Marine > Intertidal zone > Salt...
CCGGCATAGGCAAGACTAAATAAGAGTGCACCGAGGAGTTCACCGCAAAGGCAAGACCAAAGAGGCTCAGACCCAGTACGAGCCAGAGGTCAGCCTGAGCCAGGCTTGGGTCGATGGCAAAGACCATGGCCACGGGAACAAGTGCAAGGCCAAAGGCCCAGGCCCGGCTCGCCGGAACCTCACGCGAAAGACCATCGTTGCTGCGGGGCACCACCTGCGGCGCTAGGCCCTGCATCAGTCCATAACCGATGGTCCAGGCCGCCATAAAGCCGCCCACCATGGGAAAGGTCCAGCCCTGAGAGTAAAGGAACACCGGTACCCCCACAACAAACCAGACATCACGAGCACCAAACAAGGCGAGCCGACTTGCCGCGAGAAGGTTTAAGGCCCGTGACTTGGAAAAAAGCTCTTTCGCGGACTTCGAGGGCTTTGCCCGCCCCAGGTTGCTTGGCAGGCTGAACACGACGCCAAGAAGCACTAGCCCCAAAAGGCCAGCCATAAGCCATAGCGCCCCCTGAAACCCAAGGCCTTCAAGCAGAAGTCCTCCCAAGAAAAAGCCAAAGCCTTTCATGGCGTTCTTGCTGCCTGTGAACCAGGCCACCCACTTAAAGAGGCGTCCGGAGGCACCACCTGCGGTGAGCTTAATGGCCGACTTGCTTGCGGTTTTGGTGAGGTCTTTGGCAACTCCACAGACCCCCTGAGCCATGACCACCCAGGCGACTGACAAGGCCGCCGACCAGTCGAGCGAGACTGCTGAGAGCAAAAGAAACCCAGAAATTTGAGTGACCAGCCCCACCATGAGCATGCGGGCAATGCCAAACCGGGTGGCCAGCCAGCCACCAATTAAATTGGCGGCAATGCCTGCAGCCTCGTACAGAAGAAAGAGCAGCGCAAGGGTGAATGGGCTGTAGCCAAGCTTGAAGAAATGCAATAGCACCAACATGCGCAAGGCGCCGTCGGTGAGCGTGAAGCCCCAGTAAGAGGCCGTAACGATAAGGTATTGCTTAAGGCCAGGCGGTGAAGGCTCGGACGTAGACTCGGGCTGCAAAGACTACAGCCCTTGCTTGTGCATGTAACAGGCGAGGTCCACCATGCGGCAGGAATAGCCAAGCTCGTTGTCGTACCAGGCATAAATCTTTAGAAGCGTACCGTCGGTCACCATGGTGGACGGCGCATCGACAATGCTGCTACGGGTGTCACGCGCGTAATCGGCACTTACTAAAGGCAGGGTCTCGTAACCCAGTACACCGGCCATGGGACCTGCTGCTGCCGTCTGAAAAAAGCCATTCACCTCATCTACCGTGGTTTCGCGTTGAAGCTCAAAGACACAGTCGGTGAGTGAGGCATTTAAGTTGGGGGCGCGTACGGCATGGCCATTGAGCTTACCTTTGAGCTCCGGGTAGATCAGCGCAATGGCGGTGGCACTGCCCGTGGTAGTGGGCGCAAGGCTAACCATGGCACTGCGCGCCCTGCGCAGGTCTTTGTGCGGTGCATCGACCACCAGGTTGGTGTTCGTAGGGTTGTGAATGGTGGTGATCTGGCCATGGCGAATGCCCAGGTTCTCGTGAACCACCTTCACAACGGGTGCAAGGCAGTTGGTTGTGCACGAGGCGGCCGTAACAATTTGATCTTTGGCTGGGTCATAAAGATGCTCGTTCACACCCACAACCACATTCAGCACATTGCCTTGCTTCACAGGGGCAGAGACAACGACGCGCTTTGCACCACGGTCGAAATGGCCCTGCAAGGTCTCGGGCGTTAAAAACTTGCCTGTGCACTCAAGCACAAGGTCGACGCCAAGATCCCCCCAGGGGATATCGCTGGGGGCGGCATGTGAACTAAAACCAAGGCTTGACTCGTTAATACGAATCGCATCGCCCGCCTCGTTGGCGGAAATGTTGGCGCGCCATCGCCCCTGAACGCTGTCAAAGGCAAGAAGATGAGCGGTGGCCGCAGCCCCACCCTTTAACTCATTGAGATGAACAACCTCAAGGCGGTTGGCCTGGCGGGGGTCGTCGTGGGGTCGATCGACAGCACCCATGGCGGCTCGTAATGCAAGGCGGCCAATGCGGCCCATTCCATTAATTCCAACACGCATCGTGGCTTCCTTAAAATCGAAGTGTCTAGGCTCAATGCTTCTAGAACAGTCAAATAGTGAGTCTGACCCTGTTCTATGACGTTTTTGTTACAGAGCTAGCTGCCTAAGGCCTGTGCGAGCTGCTGCGCCCAAGTGGTGGCCTGGGCCTTATCGGGAGACTCCACCATAATTCGCAGAACAGGCTCGGTGCCCGAGGGGCGAATAAGAAGACGGCCCTCACCCTGCAGTGCCTTTGCAGCCTGGGCATAGACCTTTTGAAACTCCGGGTGCTCCCGCCAATTGACATCGGGCGAGATAGGCTTGTTGATCATGACCTGAGGATAGAGCTGAAGGTCACTTAGGTAGTCGTCGAGGCTTTGCTCGGACCAGACCAGGGCCGACAGAACCTGTAAGGCGCTTACGATGCCATCGCCCGTAGTGTGCTTATCGAGGCAAAGAATATGGCCAGACGACTCCCCACCAAGCTCCCAGCCTGTTTCCTTAAGCATCTCGAGAACATACCTGTCGCCCACTTTAGCGCGACGAAACTCAAGGCCCAGGCTCTCCACCTTTTTTTCAAGGGCAAGGTTTGACATCAGCGTGCCCACCACGCCCTGCACATGAGCACGGCCTTTGTGACGAACCCTTGACTTCACCAGTGCATAGAGAAGCTCGTCTCCGTTATAAACCCTGCCTTTGGAGTCGGCGATGGCCACCCGGTCGCCATCGCCGTCAAGGGCAATGCCATAGTCAGCTCGAGCTTCGACAACTTTGCGTGCCATGGCCTCGGGGCTTGCCGCACCAAGGTTCTGGTTAATGTTGAAGCCATCGGGCTCGTGGCCCATGCGAATGACTTCTGCGCCGAGCTCGTGAAAGACATCGGCCGCCACATGGTAGGCCGCGCCATGCGCTGCATCGACCACCAGCCGAAGCCCGCGCAAAGAAAGCTTGGACGAGAAACTGCCTTTGCAGAACTCAATGTAACGGCCCGCAGCGTCGGGCAGACGACGGGCCTTGCCAAGCATCTGTGCATCGGCACAGACCAACGGCCGGTCAAGAGCCTGCTCAATTTCAAGTTCCATGGCGTCAGGCAGTTTTTCGCCCTGACCATCAAAGAACTTAATACCGTTGTCTTCAAACAGGTTATGGGAGGCACTAATAACGACCCCGGCAGAAAGCCGAAGGGTGCGGGTGAGGTAGGCAATGGCAGGCGTGGGCATGGGCCCGGCAAGCACTACATCCACCCCCGCGCTTGCAAAGCCTGCTTCAAGAGCGGCCTCGAGCATGTAGCCGGAAATGCGAGTGTCCTTACCAATGAGAACCGCGGGTTCCTCGTGGTGCTGGCCCAGAATGCGGCCTGCTGCCATGCCAAGCCTTAGGACGAAATCGGGGGTGATGGGTGGCTCACCTACCCGACCGCGAATGCCGTCGGTTCCAAAATAATGTCGTGTCATGGTTGGCCCTATTGTAGCCGGCCGAGGGTTAGGCCCTGCTCCTGACTAAGACTCTGCCGACGGCCTCATGCCGAGCGCAGCCCAGACCTTAAAGGCCTGAACCGTGGCTTGAACATCGTGTACCCGGACCACTGTCGCGCCCTGATGGAAGGCCGCATAGAGAGCAGCAGCGAGGCTTCCACCAAGACGCTCAGTCGGCGGACCCTTGTGACCCGTAAGCTCGCCAATCATTCGCTTGCGCGATAGGCCGGCAAGCAGGTGGCCATGCCCTTTAAGTTCGGCCAGGGCCTGAAGCAGTGCCAGGTTGTGGTGCAGTGTCTTGCCAAAGCCAAAACCCGGGTCGAGCAAGATACGCTCGGACCCAATACCCTGGGCTTTGAGCTGAGCCGCCTGCTGATTAAGAAAACCAAAGACCTCGGCCACGACATCGTCGTAATGGGGGTTGGCCTGCATGGTCTGGGGCTCGCCCTTCATGTGCATGATGCAGACCCCACAATGCTTCGCCTGAGGCAGTTGCAACAAGGCCTGCATGGCGGGGTCCCGAAATCCGGTGACATCGTTAATAAGGTCAATGCCCAGATCAAGCGCCTGACGGACCACCTGGGCCCGACGACTGTCAAGTGAAATGGGAAGGCCAAGTATCTGCAGCCTCTCAAGTACTGGTAGGAGCCTTCTTAGTTCCTCACTTTCCGACACTGGGCTGGCCCCGGGCCGGGTGCTTTCGGCGCCAACATCCAGAATATCAACGCCCTGCTCTTTCATGAGCTGGGCCGCATCCAGGGCTGCCGAAGGGCTTATGTGTTGCCCCCCATCTGAAAAAGAGTCCGGTGTGATGTTTAAAACGCCCATCACCAAGGGCCGATCAAGCGCAAGCCGGTAGCGACCACAAAGAAAAAAAGCCAGGTCGGGGACCTGGCTTTTTTCAGCAAACATCGAAGCTGCCTGCAAGCCCAAACCTTAGGCGGGAGCAGCAGCCCCGTCGGTGGCCACAGCAGGGCCTCCCGAGCCAGACGGTGCATTACCACCGCCACCGCCAGTGCCAGACTGCTTGGGTGGACGTGGGTCACGGCCTTGCATGATGTCGTCGATTTGATCGGCATCGATGGTTTCCCATTCAAGCAAGGCCTTGGCCATGGCATGCATCTTGTCTTTATTGTCTTCAATGAGCTTGCGGGCCACGGCGTACTGCTCGTCGATGATGCGACGAATCTCGCCGTCCACCTTTTGCATGGTGGACTCGGACACATGCGTGGTCTTGGTAATAGACCTGCCCAAGAAGACTTCACCCTCGTTTTCAGCGTAGACCATGGGTCCAAGCGCCTCGCTCATGCCGTAGCGTGTGACCATGTCACGGGCCATGGCCGTTGCACGCTCGAAGTCGTTCGAAGCACCCGTTGTCATCTGGTCCATGAAGACCTCTTCGGCAATTCGGCCGCCAAACAAGACGGCGATGGTGCTAAGCATGCGCTCTTTGTCCATGCTGTAGCGGTCGCCCTCGGGCAGTTGCATGGTGACGCCCAGTGCTCGGCCGCGAGGAATGATGGTGACCTTGTGCACAGGGTCGGTCTTGGGCATGAGGCGCGCTACAAGTGCATGGCCCGACTCATGGTAAGCCGTGTTTTTGCGCTCTTCTTCAGGCATGACCACCGAGCGGCGCTCAGCACCCATGAGGATTTTATCTTTGGCCTTCTCGAAATCGTCCATTTCAACAAGCCGGCCGTTACGACGTGCAGCAAAAAGTGCCGCCTCGTTCACGAGGTTGGCGAGATCGGCACCGGACATGCCTGGGGTGCCGCGGGCAAGGATATCGGCCTTGACATCGGGCGCCATGGGAACCTTACGCATGTGGACACTAAGAATTTGCTCACGGCCACGAATGTCCGGCAGAGGCACAACCACCTGACGGTCGAAACGGCCCGGGCGCAGAAGCGCAGGGTCCAGCACGTCGGGGCGGTTGGTTGCCGCAATAACGATGATGCCCTGATTGGTTTCAAAGCCGTCCATTTCAACGAGCATCTGATTAAGGGTTTGCTCCCGCTCGTCATTACCGCCCCCAAGGCCTGCGCCGCGCTGCCGACCGACGGCATCGATTTCGTCGATGAAGATGATGCAGGGCGCATGCTTCTTGGCATTTTCAAACATGTCGCGCACACGGGCCGCACCCACACCCACGAACATTTCGACAAAGTCGGAGCCGGAGATGGAGAAGAAGGGTACCTTAGCCTCACCGGCAATGGCCTTAGCCAGAAGCGTTTTACCCGTTCCTGGGGAGCCCACCATAAGGACACCGCGCGGAATACGGCCGCCAAGCTTTTGAAACTTGGAGGGGTCGCGCAAGAACTCCACAAGCTCATGCACTTCTTCTTTAGCCTCGTCGCAGCCGGCTACATCGGCAAAGGTGATGGTGTTGTTGTTTTCATCGAGCATGCGGGCCTTGCTTTTGCCGAAGGAAAAAGCACCGCCACGACCACCGCCCTGCATTTGACGCATAAAAAAGACCCAGACCGCGATTAGAAGCAGCATGGGGAACCAGGAGACAAAAATGCTCATGAGCAGTGAAGGCTGCTCGGCCGCCTTCGCCGACACAGCAACGCCGTATTTCATGAGGTCGGAGACCATCCAGAGGTCTTGCGGTGTGTTCACCACAATAGGACGCTCGTCGGTGGTCACCGCACGAACCGTTTGATTGTCGATCACAGCCGAGCGAATGCGCCCTTGACGTGCCTCTTCCATAAACTGGGAGTAGGAGATTTCAAGGCCTCGCTGCTGGCCGCCATCAAACTGGCGGAAAACCGAAAAGAGGACCAGGGCAATGACCATCCATATGGCCACTTTGGAAAACACATTATTCACTGCGATGCTCCTTGGGAAAGACCCAAAAACATAGGATACCCGGCTTAGTCTTTGGTTTCATCCGTTTTCGATTGATTTTTTAAATCCCGTCCTAAGAGAAAAACTTCCGATGATTCTGCCCGAGAGGCGCCAGGCTTGCGCTGATGGACCCGCAGAAAGACCTTTTTGAAGGCCTCCACCAGCTGACTAAACCCACTGCCCTGAAAGGTCTTGACCAGCAAAGCCCCGTTGGGCTTGAGCTGCTGGGCTGCGAACTCGAGGGCAAGCTCGCCTAAATGCATCACTCGAGCGGCATCGGCCACTCCTACACCGCTTAAATTGGGGGCCATATCCGATAAAACAAGGTCAACCCTGCGGCCATCGAGCCATTGGTCGATCTGGGCCAGAACATCGGGCTCGCGAAAGTCTCCTTGCAAGAAATCAACGCCTGCGACGGGGTCCATGGGCAGAAGGTCGATGGCCAGAATTCGGGAGGCCTGACCACCAACACGCTCACGAAGCACCTGCGACCAGCTTCCGGGTGCCGACCCCAGATCGATAATGTATTGACCGGATTTCAGAAGCCGGTCTTTTTGGTCGATTTCTAAAAGCTTAAAGGCTGCCCGCGACCGGTAGCCCTTTTGCTGAGCCTGGCGAACATAAGGATCGGTGACGTGTCGCTGAACCCAGGCCCGATTGGTCTTGTTCTTACCCGTAGCGAACCTCGAGGATTTCGACCTCGCGGGCGCCGCCCGGGGTCTGAACACTGACCACATCGCCTGCCGACTTGCCAATAAGCGCCCGCGCGATAGGGCTTGAAATAGAGATCTTTCCCAACTTAAGGTCGGCCTCGTCTTCGCCAACAACTTGATAGACGCTTTCTTGGTCGGACTCGAGATCGAGCAACTGAACCGAGGTGCCAAAAACCACACGGCCGTCCTGCTCGAGATCTTTGGGGTCGATGATTTGGGCCGTGGCAAGCTTGGACTCGAGCTCGGCAATACGGCCCTCGATAAAACCCTGGCGCTCTTTAGCGGCGTCGTACTCGGCGTTTTCAGAGAGATCGCCCTGGGCGCGAGCCTCGGCAATGGCATTGACAACCGAGGGGCGTTCCTCGTGCTTGAGGCGGTGGAGCTCGGCGCGTAAAAGCCCGGCGCCATGCACGGTGAGTGGGGTAATCGTCATTGCATATCTTTCTGTAGAGGAGCCCGGCCTAGGCCAGCTCGGCGTGCAAAGACTGAAGGTCGTAGACCTGGAGTCTTGCCTGCGTCATAGCAAGCATACCGTCAACCGCTGCACGCGCGCCGGCAAGCGTGGTGTAAGTGGTAATACGCTGCGAAAGACCCGTGGTGCGAATGGAGCGCGAGTCGGCCATGGCCGAGCGCTTTTCTTCCACCGTGTTAATGATGAAGGCAACCTCGCCATTTTTAATGAGGTCGACCACATGGGGTCGGCCCTCGGCGACCTTGTTCACCACCGAAACCGCGATGCCAAGCTCGGCAATGGCAGCGGCAGTACCGCGGGTTGCGATAAGCCGAAAGCCAAGGGTGTTGAGCTTACGCGCCAGATCGCCAATACCGGATTTATCGGCGTTTTTGATGCTGATGAAGGCAGCAGGCGCAAGGCCTGAGGCAGAAGCAACTGCCTCAGGCAGACGAATACCCGCACCAAGCTGCGACTTTACAAAGGCCTCGGCAAAACTTCGGCCAACCCCCATGACCTCGCCCGTGGATTTCATTTCGGGCCCGAGGATGGTGTCAACGCCTGGGAACTTCACAAAGGGAAAGACAGCTTCTTTAACGCTGTAGTAGCCAGGGGTCACCTCAGCACCAAGGCCTTGGTCGTCGAGGCTTCGGCCAAGCATGGCGCGCGCGGCAATTTTTGCCAAAGGCAAGCCTGTGGCCTTGGAGACAAAGGGCACCGTCCGCGAGGCACGAGGATTGACTTCAAGCACAAAGACCGTTGAACCCTGAATGGCGAACTGCACATTCATTAGGCCAATGACATTGAGCGCGCGACTCATCACCTCGGTCTGACGTTTGAGCTCAGAAACCATCTCGGCCGAGAGCGAATAGGGAGGGAGGCTGCAAGCGGAATCGCCCGAGTGCACGCCCGCCTGCTCAATATGCTCCATGACCCCGCCAATAAAGACGCGTTTGCCATCGGAGAGGCAGTCAACATCCACCTCGATGGCATCGTTTAGAAAACGGTCGAGCAGAACGGGGGAGTCGTTTGATACCTTCACGGCCTCGCGCATGTAACGCTCAAGGTCGCGCTGCTCATGAACGATTTCCATGGCCCGGCCTCCAAGAACATAGCTTGGACGCACCACAAGGGGGTAGCCAATTTCTTGGGCAAGCCGCATGGCCTCCTCTTCCGTGCGTGCCGTGCGGTTTGGCGGCTGATGCAGCTCGAGCTTTTGCAAAAGCTTTTGAAAACGTTCGCGGTCTTCGGCAATGTCGATGGACTCGGGCGAGGTGCCCACGATGGGAACACCCGCGGCCTCAAGCGCCTTGGCAAGCTTTAGGGGGGTCTGGCCGCCGTACTGAACAATGACGCCCACTGGCTTTTCTTTTTCAACAATCTCAAGCACGTCTTCTAGCGTAAGGGGCTCAAAATAAAGCCGGTCGGAGGTGTCGAAGTCGGTGCTGACCGTTTCGGGGTTGCAGTTCACCATGATGGTTTCAAAGCCATCTTCGCGCAGGGCCATGGCGGCATGTACACAGCAGTAATCGAACTCAATGCCCTGGCCAATACGGTTGGGTCCACCACCCAAAACCATCACCTTCTTACGGTTCGTGGGCTCGGCCTCGCACTCTTTTTCGTAAGTGGAATAAAAGTAGGATGTGGTGGTGTTGAACTCGGCTGCGCAGGTATCCACCCGTTTGTAGACCGGCCGGACATTCAAGGCATGTCGAAGCTTTCGAATTTCAGTCTCGGTGGTGTCAAGAAGGTAGGCAAGCCTTCGGTCCGAGAAACCCTTGCGCTTCAGGCCGAGCAGTAATTCTTCGTCAAGGTCGGCGAGCGTCTTTTTCTCAAGAGCCAACTCGATGCGAACAATCTCTTCAATTTGATAAAGAAACCAAGGGTCAATACGTGTGAGTTGATGCACCTCGTCCACCGAAAAGCCCTGAGCAAAGGCATCGCCCACGTACCAGACGCGCTCGGGACCGGGCTCGCCAAGCTCTTCCTCAATGCGCTCACGGTCGGTGGTCTTCTCGTTCATACCATCCACGCCAACCTCGAGGCCTCGTAACGCTTTTAGGAACGACTCTTGGAAGGTGCGCCCGATGGCCATCACCTCGCCCACCGACTTCATCTGCGTGGTGAGATGGGCGTCGGCCATGGGGAATTTTTCAAAGGCAAACCGGGGCACCTTGGTGACCACGTAATCGATGCTAGGCTCAAACGAGGCGGGCGTTGCGCCGCCGGTAATTTCGTTCTGCAGTTCATCAAGGGTGTAGCCCACGGCAAGCTTGGCGGCCACCTTGGCAATGGGAAATCCCGTGGCCTTAGAGGCAAGGGCCGACGAGCGCGAGACCCTTGGGTTCATCTCGATAACAATCATGCGGCCATTGGCCGGGTTGATGGCGAACTGCACGTTGGACCCGCCGGTGTCCACGCCAATTTCTCGCAGAATGGCAATGGAGGCGTTACGAAGCAGTTGGTACTCTTTGTCGGTAAGGGTCTGGGCAGGGGCCACCGTAATGGAGTCGCCCGTGTGAATGCCCATGGGGTCAAGGTTCTCGATAGAGCAGACAATAATGCAGTTGTCCGCCTTGTCACGCACCACCTCCATCTCAAACTCTTTCCAGCCAATCAGCGACTCTTCAATAAGAAGCTCGCGAGTGGGTGAGGCCTCAAGCCCCCCTTTGCAGATCGTCTCGAATTCTTCAGCGTTATAGGCAATGCCACCGCCCGTGCCACCGAGTGTGAAGCTCGGGCGAATAACCACTGGGAAGCCCGCCGATTGCGTAAGCTCGGCAATACGACGCTGAACATCCCAGGCCTCTTCCATGCTGTGCGCCACACCGGATTGGGCCGACTCAAGGCCAATGGATGTCATGGCCTGCTTGAACTTTTGTCGATCTTCGGCCTTTTCGATGGCGGCTTCGCGAGCACCAATGAGCTCAACATTGAACTTGGCGAGAACACCCTCGCGAGCAAGATCGAGCGCGCAGTTCAGTGCCGTCTGTCCGCCCATGGTGGGCAGCAAGGCGTCGGGCCGCTCTTTTTCAATAATTTGGGCCACCATGGGCCAGGTGATGGGCTCGATGTAAGTGACATCGGCGGTCTCGGGGTCGGTCATGATGGTGGCGGGGTTGCTGTTCACCAGCACCACCTTGTAGCCCTCTTGCTTTAAGGCCTTGCAGGCCTGTGCCCCGGAATAGTCGAACTCGCAGGCCTGTCCAATGATGATGGGGCCGGCACCAATGACAAGTATGGTTTTTATATCGGTGCGCTTAGGCATGTTGACCTCCCTGATTGGCCTTCATGCTTAAAAAGAAACGGTCGAACAAGCTAATAATGTCGTGCGGCCCTGGGCTTGCCTCGGGATGGCCCTGAAAGCAGTAGGCGGGCGCGCTTGTGTGCTCGAGCCCCTGAATGGAGCCATCGAACAAAGACACATGGGTGATGCGAAGTTCCGCGGGCAGGCTTTGCGGATCCACGGCAAAGCCATGGTTCTGCGAGGTAATGAAGACCCTCTTGCTTACAAGGCACTGCACCGGATGGTTGGCACCATGATGGCCAAACTTCATCTTCATGGTCTTTGCGCCTGCGGCCAGCGCCAGAATTTGATGGCCTAGGCAGATACCAAACAGAGGGATCTTTTTTTCGATGGCCTGGCGGGCTGCAGCAATGGCGTAATCGCAGGGTTCGGGGTCCCCGGGGCCGTTTGATAAAAATAGGCCATCGGCTTTCAAGGCCATGGCCTGCTCGAAGCTTGTCTGGGCGGGAACGACAGTGATACGGGCGCCGCGGTCCGCGAGCAGCCGAAGAATATTGCGCTTCACTCCAAAGTCGTAAGCCACCACGTGAAAGCCTTGAGTGGAGCTGCCTAAGCTTTCTGCCTGCGCAAGGCCGGGCCTGTGGCCCTCGCCAAGCTGCCAGGTGCCGTCGGTCCAGCTGTAGGGCTTGCCTGTTGTAACTTCTTTCGCAAGGTCGGCGCCAATAAGGCCGGCAAAGGATCGCGCAAGCTGCAAGGCCTTTTCGGCGGTGGTGTTGGGTCCAGCAAGGATGGCCCCTGCCTGGGCGCCGCCGTCCCGAAGCCTGCGTGTGAGCGCACGGGTATCAAGGCCAGCGATGGCCACGGTACCCGCCGCCTTCAGCGCCTGATCAAGGCTTTGTTCCGAACGAAAATTAGAGACCACCTGGGGAAGGTCGCGCACCACTAGACCCGCCGCGTGAACCGCGCTTGATTCGTTGTCCTCGTTGTTCCAGCCAGTGTTACCAATGTGCGGGTAGGT
>Ga0255753_1005711_pt1 | contig 11829 bp, 9 predicted proteins | sample 041ome_10_FD_179953 | JGI IMG/M metagenome (GOLD analysis project Ga0255753, IMG submission 179953) | Coastal salt marsh microbial communities from the Groves Creek Marsh, Skidaway Island, Georgia - 041412US metaG (version 2) | ecosystem: Environmental > Aquatic > Marine > Intertidal zone > Salt...
AACGGGAACCCCGATCCAGTTGACCATCCGCAACACCGATCAACGTTCAAAAGATTATGGCGATATTGCCAATACGTTCCGCCCCGGCCATGCGGATATCACTTATTTTCAAAAATACGGCATTCGCGATTATCGCGGAGGCGGTCGCTCTTCCGCGCGCGAAACCGCGGCGCGCGTCGCAGCGGGGGCGGTGGCAAGGGCGGCGCTAGCTGAGTTAGCACCAGAGGTAAAAATCATCGGCTTCATGTGCCAAATGGGCCCGCATAAAATAGACCGTAGGCATTTTGACTGGTCAGAAATTGATCAAAACCCCTTTTGGGTGCCCGATGCAAATGCCGCAAAAGACTGGGCGCAATATTTAGACGAGGTGCGCAAATCGCACAGCTCAGTTGGCGCGGTGATTGAAATCGTTGCACAAGGTCTTCCCGCTGGGCTTGGCGCACCTATTTACAGCAAGCTTGATGGTGATCTTGCGGCGGCAATGATGTCAATCAACGCGGTAAAAGGCGTTGAAATTGGTGAAGGCATGCAAGCCGCTGCGTTGAGCGGCGCGGAAAATGCCGATGAAATCACGCTGGGACCGGATGGGTTGCCCCAATATTCGAGCAACCATGCCGGTGGCATTCTTGGTGGAATTTCAACGGGTCAAGATGTGGTGCTGCGCTTCGCAGTCAAGCCGACATCCTCCATTTTAACAGCACGCAAATCAATCACCAAAGACGGGCAAGAGATCGATGTGGTCACCAAAGGGCGGCATGATCCCTGCGTTGGCATTCGCGCTGTGCCTGTCGGCGAAGCCATGATGGCCTGCGTTCTTCTAGACCATTTGCTGTTGCATCGCGGGCAGGTTGGCGATCAGGGTGGTAAAATCGGCCCTGCTGCGTAAAGATCAGCGCGCGGGCCACTATTTGGTGTGATGTTGCTTTGATAGCTGAACCGCCAGAATGCCCAGCGCAATGATTACAACACCAACATAATCCAAAAGCCCTATCTTTTCGCCCAACAGCGCAGCGGCGATCAATACCCCGAAAAACGGGTTCAAAAAATGAAAAGTTGCGGCTTTCACAGCGCCAACCCTGTCAACCAATTTAAACCAGATAAAAGTGGCCGCAAGGCCAGGGATAAGCGTGGTATAGGTAAACGCCCCCAGCAACCGCCAAGTTGGATTGATCTGTAATGGCTCCCAAATAAGCGCGATCACAGCCAAACTGACGCCGCCGACGATCATCTGCAACCCAACAATCATCATCACATTACCACCCGCAACCGCTCCGCGCACAGATAAGGTGGCAATGGTTAAAGCCATCGCGGCAATAAGGCACAAAACCAGACCTTGCAGCTCTACCCCTGCCTCGATGCGCAAGCCCATAATGACACTGACGCCCAAAACTCCAAACACCAGCCCAACGATCCCCAAAAATGGCAGAGTTTCCCGAAACACCAGCCAGCCAGCCAGCGCCACCATCAACGGCATTGAAGATGCAATAATGGAAGCAACCGACGCTTCGATGGTTTGCATGGCTACAAAATTTAACCCAAGATAAATCGCATTTTGAAAAATACCGAAAATAATTGTCGCCCGCCATTGCGCCTGCGTTAAGCGCATGGTTTGGCCCAAAAACCGCGCGATCAAAATGCCCAATAAACCAGAAATTAAGAACCGAACCGACAAGGCGGCCAAAGGCGAGGCCTCTGCCACGATCATCCGCGCCGAGGTAAACGCCGAGGACCACATCAGCGCAAAAACCAACCCAAGCATCAGCGATCTTAGATCCATTTTAATCTCGCTATAAAACCAATCTCAGACGCCATTGAAACGGGACAATAAAAAGGGCCGCTCAAAAGCGACCCTTTCTTAAAACAGTTCAACGGGGCTTAACCGTTTACGCTATCTTTCAGCGCTTTTGCAATTGTCATTTTAACAACTTTATCCGCTTCTTTTTTGAATTGCTCGCCCGTGGCTGGGTTACGCACCATACGCTCTGGACGCTCGCGGCACATGATTTTGCCAATACCTGGCAACGTGACCGCACCGCCACCGGAAACTTCGCGCGTGATTAGGTTACAGATCGCGTCCAAAGAGGCAGCTGCCGCCTTTTTATCTGAGCCCATATCTTCGGCCAGCGCAGCAATCAGTTGTGTTTTCGTCATTGGTTTCGACATTTTTTTTCTCCTTCACTGCCCAACTGTTAGGGCCTCGTGGGATGTTTCTAACTGAATGTTGTTTATAAACACAACAAATAGTGGGTGTTTTGGTCGAAAAAAGATACTTTTTTTCAATTTTCACCCCTATAAAAACGCAGTTTCATCAAAACTACGCAATTTTCGACTGTGCAAGCGCTCAAGCGGCATATTTTGTAAGCTTTCCATCGCCTTTATTCCAATTTCCAAATGCCGTGAAACCTGCGTTTTATAAAAGTCAGATGCCATTCCCGGCAGTTTCAACTCACCATGCAAGGGCTTATCGGACACGCAGAGCAAAGTTCCGTAAGGCACCCGAAACCGATACCCGTTCGCCGCGATTGTGGCGCTTTCCATATCCAGTGCCACCGCCCGAGATTGGCTTAAACGCTGAACCGGGCCAGATTGATCGCGCAGCTCCCAATTTCGATTATCTACCGTGGCCACGGTGCCGGTACGCATAATTTTCTTCAGCTCATAGCCCTGCAGCTTTGTGACATCAGCAACGGCGGTTTCCAGCGCGATCTGAATTTCAGCGAGCGCAGGGATCGGAACCCAAGCCGGAAGATCTGCGTCTAAAACCTTATCATCGCGCAAATAGGCATGCGCCAACACAAAATCGCCCAAGCTTTGCGAATTACGCAAGCCGGCGCAATGCCCAACCATAATCCAGGCATGCGGGCGCAGCACCGCTATATGATCAGTTGCTGTTTTCGCGTTTGACGGGCCAACACCGATATTAACCAAAGTGATGCCGCTGCCGTCGGGGCGTTTTAAATGATAGCTTGGCATTTGTGGCAGTTTTGAAACCGGCTCAATCAGTGCATCAGACTGCGTGATCTCAACATTCCCCGTGCTGACAAAACTGCTATAGCCGCTTTTCTCATCAGCCAAAGCGCGGCGCGCATAGGCTTCAAATTCTGCCACATAAAATTGATAATTTGTGAAAAGCACATAATTTTGAAAATGGCTTGGATCCGTTGCGGTATAATGCGCCAAGCGCGCCAAAGAATAATCAACGCGCTGCGCCGTGAATGGCGCCAAAGGCATCGGCTCTTGGGTCGAGCGCGCGCCATCGCCATTGACGATATCATCATTCGTTGTCGCCAAATCCGGAACATCAAACAGATCTCTCAGCAAAAAAGGCTGCGATTGGGCCTCAGCATTATTCGCCGAGTTTTCATCAGAAAGCGCAAAATGCAACGGAATCGGCGTTTCAGACGGACCAACGAGGATGGGGGAATCATGGTTCTCAACCAATAATTCGATTTGTTGGCGCAGGTACCCGGCAAATAAATCTGGGCGTGTGATCGTGGTTGTGTGACTACCAGGGCTTGTTACATGGCCAAAACTTAACCGGCTATCGATGCTTCTGAAACTATCGACTTGCAAGCTAATCTGCGGGTAAAACGCTCGATAGCGATGCCCCGTGCTGCCCGAACGCTGCACATCATCAAACCGGCTTTGCAAAAACCCAATCGCGTCTTGATACAAAACATTTAAATAGGCCACGGCCTTATCCGGATCATAAAACGCTGTTTCAGGACGCGCATCAGGGGTGCATATTTTAGAACCTTCAATCATAAATAAACCTTAATTTTAAAGCATAACAAACCACATTCATGTTAAAGTATATGTCAGACTTTAGAAACACTACCACAAAGACCAGGCTGTATTGCATAAACCATCTCATCCTTAGGCAGGAGGGTCAAAGCCTTATAGAGGAGAAAGCTCAATGGATTACAACACGGTGTCAGCAGAGGAATTTGGTAAATCACTCATCGGTCTTGGAGTGAACATCATTGTGAAAAGCCCTGCACGAACAGTGCAATTCTTAGAGGCCGTTTTTGAATTATACCCAAGCCAGTTAAGCGCTGATTTTGCCCTCATACGCTATCAAGACGATATATTTCAGCTGCATAGCGATAAAAGCTTCGCAGCGCATCCAAGCTATTCGCATTTGCCCGAAAATCCGCCGCGCGGCGCTGGCATTGAAATTCGCCTCTATAACAGTGATCCGGATCAAGCCTGCGCAAAGGCGCAGGCCTATGACTGCATGGTTTTACAGCCCGCAACCGATAAACCGCACGGATTGCGCGAAGCAACAATTCCTTGCCCCGATGGCTATACGTGGGTGCCTTCTCGCCCTTTGGCCTAAGCAGAGCACAGCAACATCCAGCATAGGCTGCAAGCGCGGTCGATCAAAATCTTGATTCTCAACCATATCGGGTGGATGATGGGTCAAAATTTGGAGATTGATATGACAGTCGAACCCCTACGTAAAAATATGGACTTTTGGCAAGAACGGGTTGATCTGGCGGCCGCGTTTCGCTGGTGCGTGCGGCTGAATTATCACGAAGCGGTGGCAAATCATTTTTCTTTGGCGATCAATGAAGAGGGCAGCCAATTTTTAATGAACCCCAACCAAATGCATTTTTCACGTATCAAAGCCAGCGATCTGCTGCTGATCGACGCAAATGATCCCAACACGCTTGAGGGCCCGAATGCGCCAGATCCAACCGCTTGGGGGCTTCATGGCGCCGTGCATCGTCATTGCCCGCACGCAAGATGCGCCATGCATGTGCATTCAGTTCACGCCACGGTCTTGGCCAGTTTACAAGACAGCCGCTTGCTTCCGATTGATCAAAACTCTGCGATGTTTTTCAACCGCTACGTGATTGATGATCATTATGGCGGACTGGCCTTTGAAGAAGAGGGTGCGCGTTGCGCCAGCTTGCTGACAGATCCGAAACAAAAAGTTTTGATCATGGGCAATCACGGCATTCTGGTTTTGGGCAATAGCGTGGCGGACACGTTTAATCGTTTATATTATTTTGAACGGGCCGCAGAAACCTATATTCGCGCCTTGCAAACAGGCCAAAATCTACGCGTTTTACCCGATGAAATAGCCGAAAAAACAGCGCAAGAAGTTGAGGAATATCCCGAACAGGCCATGCGGCATTTCGACGAGCTAAAGCGCATTCTTGAGGATGAAGGCGCAAATTACGCAACATAGGGCGGCACGATTTCTTGCGATACAAGCGCAGGCCTTCTTATAAATCAAAAGCTGCGGGGCCACCGCACCGTCAAATTCGGGCCCTGACGTTTAAACTCTTGTTGCCCCTCGGCGCAAAGAAGCGCGGGGTCGCAAGGGCGTTCAAACCCTCTTTGGCGGCGCAGATGCTTGCCAAGAAGCAGGGCGCATGACAGGATCAGCCCTGCAGAATTTGAGAAACACCCATGTCAGAACAAAACATATCAGCCTTTCCACAATCAAGCGCATCCCCTTCAGCAAGAAACCAAGGGATGGCGCTGGATCTTGATTGGGTGGGTGCTGCGCAAGCAAATACGTCCGCGATCGAACGCCGCGCCGCAAGCTTGGGCGCGCGGCGCACCGTCAAAAAGGACTATCAAGCCGCTTGGTTGCTTCGCGCAATCACCTGCATCGATCTGACCACCCTATCGGGTGATGACACGAAGGCGCGTGTCAAACGGCTTTGCGATAAGGCGCGCCGCCCGCTCAGAGATGATCTTCTCAAAGCGCTGGATATCGCGTCTTTGCAAACCGGCGCAATTTGCGTTTACCACGACATGGTGGAAACCGCCGTTTCGGCCTTAGAGGGCAGCGGCATTCCCGTGGCGGCGGTCTCTACCGGCTTTCCTGCCGGATTGTCGCCCTTAGAGCTGCGCATCGCTGAAATCAAAGCCAGCGTCGCGGCCGGTGCGCGCGAAATCGATATCGTGATTTCGCGCCGGCATGTGTTAACCCAAAACTGGCAGGCGCTATATGACGAAATGCAAGCGTTTCGCGCGGCCTGCGGCGAGGCCCATGTAAAAGCGATTTTAGCCACGGGCGAGCTTGGCAGCCTGCGCAACGTGGCGCGGGCCTCGTTGATTTGCATGATGGGCGGCGCTGATTTCATCAAAACCTCAACAGGCAAAGAAAGCGTCAACGCAACCTTGCCCGTCTCATTGGTGATGGTGCGCGCTATCCGCGACTATCATGACCGCACCGGATATGCGGTCGGCTACAAACCCGCCGGTGGCATTTCAAAAGCCAAAGATGCCCTAGTCTATCTTAGCATGATCAAAGAAGAACTGGGTGATCAATGGCTGCGGGCGGATCTGTTCCGTTTTGGAGCCTCGTCGCTTTTGGGCGATATTGAACGGCAATTGGAACATCATGTCACCGGCGCCTATTCGGCAGGGCACCGGCATGCGTTGGCTTAAGCTTAAATTTGGACATCCCCTATGAGCGTAAAAGAAATATTTGAAACGATGGAATACGGCCCCGCCCTTGAAGCGACGCAAGAGGCAATGCAATGGCTGCAAAACCACGATCGCAGATTTGGGCATTTCATAAATGGCGCCATCTGCGAAGGTTCTGATCATTTTAATAGCTGTAACCCAGCTACTGGAGAGGTTTTGGCAAAAATCGCCCAAGCCAACGAGCAAGATGTGCATAACGCCGTGGCCAGTGCGCGCGCTGCACAAGCGGATTGGGCGGCACAAAGCGGGCATCAACGCGCGCGTGTTTTATACGCCATCGCCCGGCTTGTTCAAAAACACAGCCGGCTTTTCGCCACATTGGAAACGCTGGATAACGGTAAACCCATTCGTGAATCGCGCGATATTGATATCCCGCTTGTGCACCGGCATTTTTATTATCACGCCGGCATGGCCCAATTGATGGCCAGCGAACTTCCCAACCGGCAAGCACTGGGCGTATGCGGCCAAATCATTCCATGGAATTTTCCACTGCTGATGCTGGCATGGAAAATTGCGCCGGCCCTGGCCATGGGCAATAGCGTGGTTTTGAAACCGGCCGAATACACGTCGCTCACAGCGCTTTTATTTGCCGAAATCTGCAGGCTGGCTGGCGTGCCAAACGGCGTTGTAAACATCATCACCGGCGATGGCATAGTAGGCGAGCATCTGGTGAACCACCCTGATATCGATAAAATTGCCTTTACCGGATCCACCGATGTGGGGCGCAAAATTCGCCAAGCCACAGCAGGCAGCGGCAAAAAGCTCACTCTTGAATTGGGGGGGAAATCCCCCTTCATCGTGTTTGATGATGCCGATCTTGACAGCGCTGTAGAAGGCTTGGTTGATGCAATTTGGTTCAATCAAGGGCAAGTATGCTGCGCGGGATCGCGGCTTTTGGTGCAAGAGGCGGTGGCGGATCGCTTGCATGATAAAATCCGCGCCCGGATGGCAAAACTGCGGCTGGGCAATCCGCTGGATAAATCTGTCGATATGGGGCCGTTGGTTGATCCGGCACAGGTTGCACGGGTAAACAGCTTGGTTGATGCAAACACCAACGGCACCTGCTTTCAGCCCAATATTGATCTGCCCAAACAGGGCTGCTTTTATCCCCCAACGCTGCTGACCGAACTCAGCCCATCTGACCCGTTGATGCAGGAAGAGATTTTCGGGCCGGTGCTTGTTTCAACCAGCTTTCGCACGCCACAAGAAGCCGTGCAGCTTGCCAATAACACCCGCTACGGGCTGGCCGCATCGATCTGGAGTGAAAACGTGAATCTTTGCCTTGGTTTGGCGCCAGCTTTAAAAGCCGGGGTCATTTGGGTGAATGGCACCAATATGTTCGATGCCGCCGCTGGCTTTGGCGGCATCCGCGAAAGCGGCTTTGGCCGCGAGGGTGGCTGGGAAGGCTTAACCGCTTATACCAAACCCAAAGCCCAGACCACCGCCAGATCCTTAAAACCTATTTTGGCAAAAACAGGCACAAAATCTGCGGCTTTCGGCCTTGATCGCACCACCAAATTATATATTGGCGGCAAACAAACGCGGCCCGATAGCGGATATTCTACGGCTGTGTTTGATGCCGCCGGAGATTTCATCAGCGATGTTCCAAGCGCCAATCGTAAAGATATCCGCAACGCTGTTGAAGCGGCACAGGCGGCGGAAAAATGGTCTGGATCAACCGGGCATTTACGCGCCCAAATTCTATATTTCATTGCCGAAAACCTCTCGGCCCGCGCCGCTGAATTTGCCGAAAAAATCAACCGATATACGGGTGAAACAAATGGCGCAGCAGAAGTTGAGGCCAGCCTAGAGCGCCTGTTCACCTATGCAGCCTGGGCGGATAAATATGACGGCGCGGTGCGCGATGTGCCCTTGCGCGGCGTGGCGCTGGCTCTGAACGAACCGGTTGGCGTGATCGGCGCTTTTTGCCCGGATGACGCGCCGCTACTTGGGCTGGTCTCGTTGCTTGGACCGGCTTTGGCGATGGGCAATCGCGTTGTTTTGGTGGCCTCTGAGCCTTACCCGTTGATTGCCACCGAGTTTTATCAGGTTTTAGAAACCTCGGATGTCCCTGCGGGCGTTGTTAATCTGTTAACCGGCACCCATTCAGAGCTGGTCACACCTCTGGCCAGTCATTTGAATATCGACGCCATATGGAGCTTTTCCTCCAGCGATTTATCGGCAGAAATTGAATCGCAAAGCGCACTGGGTTTAAAACGCAGCTGGGTCAATTATGGACAGGATCGAGATTGGTTTTCAAAAGACGGTGAAGGGAAAGGTTTTCTGGCAGAAGCCAGCCAATCAAAAACCGTTTGGATCCCCTTCGGCGAAGGATAGCCCGGGTTCTAGAAAGACCTTAACCGGCAAGCTCGGCCCATAAAGCCCGGCTTAGATAGGCATCGGCAACATGTCCCTGGTCGCGTTGATACCTCCAGAGCGCCGCTGCGGTGTTCGGACCCATAAGCCCATCTGCGCCAAACGTGTCATAGCCAAGCGCGCTAAGGGCGATTTGCACGCTGCGCTTTTCATTGCGGGTCAGCGCGGCCTCGCCAATAGGCCAAGGCTGAACAAGGCCAGACCCGCCCGCAATCGCATCACCCAGCGCGCAGACTGACAGCGCATAAGCCTGCGCAGGATTATAAGCCAATAAAGCGGCATAATTTTCCAAAACCAAAAATTTTGGACCCTGTATACCAGCGGGCAGGATCAGCTTGGCAAGACCATTTTCGGGTAAATCTTGATAAGGTGTCAATCCTCTCATCGCCCAGTCTGACAGTTTCAGAGCCGTGTCAGGGGCAGGTAAATCCAAGGCCGCTGCCGGTGCCAGAAAAACCTCTGCGCCCCAGATCTGCCCGGCGCGCCAACCCTGCGCCTGCAAATAGGCTGCCGTTGAAGCCAAAGCGTCAACCGGGCTCTCCGACCAAATATCGCGCCGCCCATCGCCGTCAAAATCAACCGCGTGCTGAAGATAAGAGCGCGGCATAAATTGCGTATGGCCCATAGCGCCGGCCCAGCTGCCCAAGAAACGCTGCGCTGAGACGTCTCCGGCTTGTAAAATTTCCAGGGCGGCGATCAATTCCTGTTCAAAAAACGCCGCACGGCGCCCCTCAAACGCGAGGCTGGCCAAAGCATCCAAAACCAAAAAGCCCCCGCGATTTGATCCATAAGCGGTTTCACAACCCCAAACGGCCAGTAAAATCTGCGCCGGCACGCGATAAACATGCGCAATTTCATTTAAAGAGGTTTGAAATTTTGTTAGCAACTCTTGGCCCTGCGCAACCCGCTCGGATGAGCATGTTTTTTGAAGATAGGCCCAGATTGGCATTTCCGTTTCGGGCTGAAACCGGTCTTTTTCAATCACCTCGGGAATAAATTGAAAGCTGAGCACTGTTTTATACAGAAAATCGGCGTCAAACCGCCCCGCAACGCGCTCTGCAAACCCCGTTGCCCATGCCCGAAACCCTTGATCCATCACATCCTAACGCTTTCGTTTGACGCTTTGCTTTACTTTATCAGATTTTTTCCGCGCTTTGCCCAATTTGCGCTTTACCGGGCGCGCGGATTTACGCCCAGATTTAGGTAATGCGTTGCCTTGGACGCTTAACAATTCAAACGCAACGCTGCCAGATTCGGTGATAACTTCGCTTAATCTTACCTCAACAACCTGCCCCAAACTGAGCAAAAGCCCCGTCTCAGAACCAAGCAAGCTATTGGTTTGTTTATCGTAATGAAAATACTCGCGGCCCAAACTTCGGATAGGAATCAACCCCTCAGCGCCGCTTTCATCCAACCGCGCAAACACGCCAAATTTCGCAATACCGCTGATCCGGGCGGTAAATTCTGAGCCTTTGCGCTCATTCAAATAGGCGGCAAGATACCGATCCGTCGTATCACGCTCGGCCACCATTGAGCGCCGTTCTGTATCGGAAATTTTCTGCGCGGTCTCATCCAACAGGGCCTCTTCTTCTGCACTCAACCCATCCTTGCCCCATCCATGCGCCCGAATAAGTGCCCGATGCACGATTAAATCGGCATAGCGGCGAATGGGCGAGGTAAAATGCGCATAAGAGCGCAAAGCCAACCCAAAATGCCCGAAATTCTGCGGGCTATAATAGGCCTGCGTCATTGAACGCAACGTTGACATATTAATTAGTTCAGCTTCATCCTTGCCCTCGGCTTGCCTAAGCAGCGCGTTTAAATGCCGCGTTTGCAACACTTGGCCTTTGGCCAAGCTCAGCCCGGCCGCCTGCGCTGTTTCGCGCAGCGCATCAAGCTTTTCGGGCGAAGGTTCTTCATGTACGCGAAACAAAAGCGGCACCTGTTTGGCTTGCAGAGCCTCCGCAGCAGCCACATTCGCCAAGACCATAAATTCTTCAATCAAGCGATGCGCATCCAACCGATCGCGAAAATTTACCGAGGCCACTTGCCCGTCTTCATCCAAAATGATTTTGCGTTCGGGCAGATCCAGCTCAAGAGGTTGGCGAATTTCACGCGCCCGAACCAAGGCCGCGTAAGCCTCATATAATGGCTTAATAACAGGCTCTAACAAGGGCGCTGCGCGCTTGCTGATCGACACACCCTCATAGGCCGACTGCACTTCTTCATAGGTGAGTGATGCAGCAGATTTCATTAAACCACGGTGAAAACTTTGCCCGAGCTTCACGCCCTCTGCGCTAATTTGCATCCGCACCGCCAAACAGGCCCGCGGCACATCTTCGTGCAAACTGCACAAATCACCCGAGAGATGATCAGGCAGCATTGGCACCACCCGGTCTGGAAAATAAGTGGAATTGCCGCGTTTGCGGGCTTCACGATCCAAGTTTGAATTGGGCCGCACGTAATGCGCCACATCCGCGATCGCCACCCAAATGATATGCCCGCCCGGATTATCAGCAGCGTCATCCGCATGCGCATAGCAAGCATCATCATGATCCCGCGCATCCGCCGGATCTATGGTGACCAAGGGCATATCGCGCAAATCTTCGCGGCCCTTTACCCCCGCCGCGCGTTGCGCTTCAGCCTCATGCACCACCTCTTCAGGGAAATGATCAGGGATATCATGTTGGTGAATTGCAATCAGGGAAACCGCTTTTGGCGCAGAGGGATCCCCCAAACGCGACATCACCCTTGCGCGCGGCAATCCCATGCGCGATTTTGGGCGCGCTTGCTCTGCCTCAACCAATTCACCATCTTTTGCACCGCCGGCATCATTGGGCCCAACCTGCCATTCTTTGCCCGACCGCTCAACGGGCACGATGCGACCCCCTTCCGCAGATTGCCTGAAAACCCCCAAAATCTGGCTTGGATTGGCGGCGATTCGGCGGATCAGGCGACCTTCATATTGGTAGCCTTCCCCCTCAATTTCGGTGAGTCGTGCCA
>Ga0255753_1005715_pt1 | contig 11820 bp, 9 predicted proteins | sample 041ome_10_FD_179953 | JGI IMG/M metagenome (GOLD analysis project Ga0255753, IMG submission 179953) | Coastal salt marsh microbial communities from the Groves Creek Marsh, Skidaway Island, Georgia - 041412US metaG (version 2) | ecosystem: Environmental > Aquatic > Marine > Intertidal zone > Salt...
CAGTGGCATATTGCTGGGGAAGAAACTATTCGAAATGCTCCCAGTCCTCCTTATTTCAAAGGTGAAAGCCGATTTGAATATTTCACCCGTACTGAATTCTCTATAACTCAGTTCACTGAACTTGCTCACCTTTGTAAAGAAAACAACGTCATACCCTGTGTGTCAGTATTTTCGAACGAAAGCGTAAAAAGAGCTGTGGAAGCCGGTTTTGAGATTATCAAGATTCCTTCGGGAGAAGTTACCAATATTCCTATGTTGCGAATTGTCGCTGAGACAGGTTTGCCAGTGGTTTTATCTTCAGGGATGTCAAACTGGGATGAGCTGACAAAAGCCGTCAATGTTTTTAAAAAGGCTGGTACTGAGCTCTGTGTTTTACAGTGCAGTTCAATGTATCCGACCCCACCTGAGAGTGTAGGACTCAACATCTTGGGCCAGATCAGAGAAAAATTTGGTACCTGTATTGGTTTGAGTGACCATACCCTTACAGGAGCTACTGCAGTCGCTGCTGTTACATTAGGTGCCAGAGTAATCGAGAAGCATTTCACGATATCAAAGAAACTTTATGGCCCTGATGCACGCTTTTCATTAGATCCTGAGGAATTTCGCCAGCTTGTCGATGATGTGAATTTTGTCGCCGAAGCCATGAAATCTGGCATCGATAAAGATGATCTCTCAGCCTACGGAGAGATGAAGGATATTTTTCAAAAATCCATAGTGGCTGCTACAAAAATCAGCAAAGGCGATGCGCTTACAATGGATAACATTGCATTTAAGAAGCCCGGGAATGGTATTCCTGCTTCTGAAATTGATGCAATTCTTGGCAAGATTTACGAAAATGAAGCTGAACCAGATGATATGATTGTTCGTGAATATTTACGGTAATCACACAATTTGGATGGGGCAAGGTGTTTTCTCTGATTTTTCTGAAATTAAAATAACATTACAATGAAAGTACTGGGTTTCATTCCAGCAAGATCGGGCTCAAAAGGTGTGCCCGATAAAAACATCAAACCAATCAAGAAGATACCGCTACTGGAATTTTCAGTTTATGCAGCGGTAAAAGCAAAGCAGCTGGGTATTCTGGATGAGGTTGTTGTTTCAACTGATTCTGAGCATTATCTCTCTACTGTCAGTCAGTACGATATCGAAAAAGATTACCTGCGCCCTCCTGCGTTGGCAGCGGATAATTCTCCAACAATTGATGCGGTTCTAGATGTTCTCAACTGGTACAGTGAGCAACATGACAGAGGTTTCGATGCTGTCATGATTTTGCAGCCAACATCACCATTTCGAACTCCACAACATATTAAAGATGCAATCAGCCTGATGTCAGAAAATTCACAGGCAACCTGTGTGGCCAGTATTTGTAAACTGGGTGATCATCATCCTCTGCGTATCAAGAGAATGTCCGATTCAGGGCAGCTGATGGATTTTTGTGATGAATATATTGAGCCTGAACCATCAAGAAGACAGGATTTTCAGCCTGATGCCTATATTCGTAACGGTGCAATTTACCTGACCAGAACTCGCAGCCTGGTCGATGAAGGTGTTATCAGGGGTAACTGGGTAGTAGGAATGGAAATGCCCGAAGCCAATTCCATTAATGTTGATGAGCATCTTGATTACCTGATTGCCAAAGCCTCGCTGGAATATGATCGATTCAGTGAGGATCTGGCTTTTTTTAATGAATTTATTAATAACAAAGGTCTGTAATGAAAGTATTAGTTGGATTCTCTGACCAGGAATATCCAAACGTTGAAAAATTTGATGCGGTAGGTAATTGTACGTTTGTACGTTATGACCGAGATTACCTTCTGGAGAATATAGATAAGTACGAAATATTGGTACCCCACCTATTTGAAGAAGTGGATTCTGAGGTTATTACCAGGGCAACAAACTTGAAAATCCTGGCTACGCCAAGTACAGGCAAAGACCATATTGATACGGACGCACTGGCGGCAAACGGAATTCACTTTATCAGTCTCAACGATGATCGTTCTTTTATCAATGAAATCACCAGTACCGCTGAAATGAACTGGCTGCTTATTTTGGCCTGTATGCGTAATCTGCGTGATTTGATGGATCGGGTGCAGGTCAATAAAAGCTGGGTAAATACCGATATTCGTGGTTTTGAGCTGAATAATAAAACGCTGGGCGTGATCGGCTATGGCAGACTGGGAAAAATGGTTGCCAGGTTCGGGAAATGCTTTGGCATGAGAGTATTGGCGTATGATATTGATGACAGTCAGTACGATGCTGAAGTTGAAGCTGTTGACCTAGAGGTTTTGTATAACGAATCCGATGTTATCAGCTTGAATGCTAAACTTAATCCGACCTCTGCAAACATGATTGATGCTTCAGCTGTTGCAAACATGAAAGAAGGCGTAGTGGTTGTTAATACAGCACGTGGTGGAATGGTAGACTCGAGTGCCATAATCGACGGTCTTGACAGCGGTAAAATTGCAGCAATCGGTTTTGATGTATGCAATGAAGAGTATGAATCTGCCCAATTACCACGTGATCCGCTGGTAGAGCGATCATTCACTGATAACAGAATTATTATTACACCACATGCAGGTGGCTCAACCTTGGACGCGCACGGTAAAGTGTTTGGCAAGGTCGCTGAACTGATTGGAAACTATTTGTCTGATCGGGAGGCTGGATGAAAAAAATCGCTGTTTATGTTGGTAGTCGTGCCAATTACAGTAGTGCCCGGTCTATTATGCGGGCGATCAATGACCATCCAGAACTGGAATTAGGACTGGTCTTGGCGGGTGCAGCTGTTTTGCCCAGGTTTGGTGATCTTCGTAAGCTGGTTCAGGAAGAGGGGTTCAAGCCTGATATTGTTACTAACACAATCGTTGAAGGTGAAACCCCTCCGGCGATGTCAAAGTCGATTGGCCTGGGGATGATTGACCATTCTATGAGTCTGGAAAAACTGGCACCTGATTGTGTTGTTGCAATCGGAGACCGCTTTGATGTACTGCCATGGGTCTTGTCAGCAGCAATGATGAATATCCCGGTCGCTCATACAATGGGCGGAGAAAGGTCTGGCACCATTGATGAAAGCATTCGTCATGCCATTACCAAGTTTGCCAATATACATTTTCCTGCCAACGAGGACTCTGCTGATCGCATTATTAAAATGGGAGAGGATCCTGACACGGTCAAAGTGGTTGGCTGTCCGCGTATCGACTACGTACTTGAATGCCTCAACGATATCAAAGCTGGAAACCTTGTTTCCTCAGGTAAAATTTTTGAGCACTACAAGGGAGTGGGGCGTGAATTTAACCTCGAAGAAGAACCCTTTTTGCTAGTGTCATTTCACCCTGTAACGACAGAATTTGGTTCTAACAAGCACCACATCGAACAATTGTTGGGAGCTTTAGATAAGATACGCATGAAGACCATCATGATTTGGCCAAATGCAGATGCGGGTTCTGATGAGATATCAAAAGCTATCCGGGTGTTCAGAGAACATGTCCAGCCTGACTGGTTGCACTTATTTGTAAATTTGCCAATCAATATATACGTACAGTTAATGCATCAGTGCGCCTGTATGTTGGGTAATTCGAGTAGTGCTGTTCGTGAAGGTGAAGTCATTGGTGTTCCCGCGGTGAATATTGGTTCCAGACAGAACATGCGTCTCAAGGGTAACAACATTATAGATGTTGAACCTGAGTCGCAGGCTATTATTGATGCGATTGAAACACAGATTGACCATGGCCATTACGATACCGATCACTTGTATGGTGATGGTGGGGCTGGAGAGAAAATTGCTGATATTCTGTCGAAGGTGTCATTCAAAACAACTCAGAAAGTTAATTTTTATTAATGACTGTGTAAGTATAAAATTCTTACTATTAGCCTTTTAACTATGTGATTATCAACTTCAAAAGTAAGGTTTAACCAACGTGATGCTTTGATACTAGGTTCCCACAAATTCTCTATTTGGACCCTTCCGATGAGTAATCTAAGTGTGAACTAGCAGTACAATTTAATAGTGTCTTTTTTCCGCGTTTTAAAATTTTGGTAGCATCTTCTTGCCCTATGCCGCTGATAATTTTTTTCGCATATATGATCCATTTGGTGACATTAATGGGTTGCTCTCACTGTCAGCGTTTCTTCTAAGGCAAGAGATGGCACGGTGGTTTTGTGTCAGAGAAACTCTTAAGATCATTAAAAATTTCGGATTCTACTTACTAATACTGGAATAGATAATTCTCTCGGGCTCGATTTACCATAAATATGAATTTGATAAAAAGTATCTGGCAAGTCTTTACGCCTGCAGAACACAAATGGCTGGTTGTGCTTGTTTTTATAATTCTTTCAAACGGCCTGTTGGAACTGGTTGGCTTGGCTCTGGTGATTCCTTATGTCAACCTGATGATGTCAGAGCAATACCTTGCCGATTATTCAGAAATATTTGCTCCATTAGACTGGATGCTTTCGCTGACTGATAACTATCGTGTCGATGCTACGATCTGGTTTGTCGGGTTTTACCTGGTGAAGAACAGCCTGTTAGGACTTATCGCGTTTTTCATACATACCATACAAAAACAACTGCATGCCAATATTGTTCAAAGGATGTTTCAGGCAGCAATCAACCAGCCATATGCTCAATATATCAAGAAAAATACTTCAGACGTAATTCGCACGATTACTTACGATGCTATTAATTTTGGAGAGGCTGTTTTATCACATAGCGGCATTTTATTGACAGAGCTTTTCCTGTTTGTGGGAATTGTTGCAATTCTGGCTGTGCAACAGATTGAGGTTTTACTCGTTATTTTATTTATAACTCTTCTCTTGACGGTTATTTTCACACTACTGAAGAAAAGGCTGGTGATATGGGGGAAGATACTCCAACAGCGTGAAGCCAAAGTTATCAAGGATTTACAGGAAGGTTTGGGCGGTTTTAAAGATATTCAGGTATTGGGTGTCAAAGGGTATTTTCAACGTCAGTATGATCGCAATGTAGATTTGCGATCCAGAATGAAAAGAAACCGTGATGTAGCTGTTTTGATGCCGAGGTTTGTTATTGAAACTTTGATTATGTGTTCAATGGCTATCGTCTTATTATGGCTAAATAATGCTGGCGGATTAGAGCAAAACTTTGCATCGATAGCTTTTTTGACTGTTGTTGTTGTGCGAATGTTGCCGATGAGTAACAGAATTATGAATAGTTTGAGCGCTATCAAAAGTCATTTGCCTTCGATGGAAGTTGTCAGCACTAACCTGAATAGCTTTTATTCACGGGAAGATGACAGAACTTCACAATTTTCAGAGACTGCCTCAATCAGTGCAAAATTTAAGTCGTTAAAGATAAAAGACATCATTTTTCAATATGAAGGTTGTCGGCCATTGTTACGAGGAGTAACCGTGGATATTAACCAAGGCGAAGTCATCGGGGTTGTGGGAAGTTCCGGCGCCGGTAAAACAACACTGGTTGATATCATTCTGGGGTTATTAAAGCCTGTGTCTGGACATATTTTATTCAATGGCGAAATTGATTTACAGGATGATATCAGGGGCTGGCAAAATAAGATCGGCTATGTCCAGCAGAATATATTCCTGGTAGATGGCAGTGTTCGCGAAAATATTGCCTACGGTGTTGCAGAAGATGCTATTGATGAGCAGCAAGTTGAGCAGGCCGCAAATCTTGCCAAACTCACTGATTGGGTTTCATTTCTGCCGGATGGATTTGAGACCAATGTTGGTGAGCGTGGGATCGGTATCTCCGGAGGGCAGAGACAGCGGATAGGTATTGCCAGGGCACTTTACAAGAATCCTGAGCTCCTGTTACTGGATGAAGCCACCTCGGCACTGGATAATCAGACTGAAAAAGCATTGATGGAAGACGTTTTTTCAATGAAAAAAGAGAGAACTATTATTCTGATTGCACATAGATTGGATACAATTAAAAAATGTGACAAGATCATTGTTCTGGATAAGGGTGTTATTGCAGGCTTAGGTGATTACGAAAGTCTAAGTAAAGAAAATGCTGTTTTTCAGGCAATATCTGCTAAAACATCAGACTAGTTTTGGAATGCTAATACGTGAGCATCTTATGGATTACAGACCATGCATTGAGTAAAGCTGAGCCTGGTGATTACGAGGTGCTATGGTCTAGTTTTACCAGTTCTGCTTCTGGTCTGGTCCATACCTTTTCAGTCCCCAAAGAGCTGGACAATGATTTCGAATCTTATCGCTCTTCATACCTTCAATGGCTTTCACAACTCAAACATCAGACGATCGACGGTGTTGCTTTACTTGAGCATTTTAAGATCAGAGAAAGCTTCAGTATGTGGTGGATGTCACTGCTAGTAGAGAAGAGCCAGTGGAAATCACGGCACTTGTATGACGTTTTCAGATTGCTTGCGCTGCAAAAGTATTTACAAAACTTGGATCGTTCAAATATCGATGAGATTATCGTCAATCTAAAAGATGCAGAATTGAATCTCATTATCACATCTTGGTTGAAGGGTGCCTGGAAAGAATTATTAGTCACCACTGTCAATGAAGCTCGCCCTGATGGGGTGGCAAAAAAGATCTGGAAAAAACTGTCAGAGGCGAGCAAGTTTTTTTTTATTGTTTTATACAAACTATATCTATCGCTAAGGCTGTCATCAGGCTGTAAAAAATCTTCGTCCTCTTCTCAGGTCACTTTTTTTTCTTACTTTTTCAACTTGGATAAAAACAAACTGGAAGATGGAATTTTCGACTCTAGATACTGGCAGCCTCTCCACCAGTTATTGGATCAATTTGACTACCAGTATAACTGGTTTCATATTTTCTTCAGGGACTCGAGGCTGCCTAGACATGCGGCAGCGCAGAAAAGTCTAGAAATACTTAATCAAAAAACTAAAGTTAATGAATGCCATCAACTGTTGGAAACACAGCTTAGTGCTCATGTTTTTTTCCGTTCTTTGAAAGATTTTTTTCGCTTGAGAAAAATCAGTAAGCAAATTGGCGAAATTGAACATTTGTTTTCTATTGAACAAGGCATCAATTTCTGGCGGTTGCAGAAACTGGACTGGCACGAGTCTTTTGAATGGAAAACGGCACTCGAAAATTGCTTTTTTTTAAATACTTTTGAGTCGATTTGCGCAGGTCTTGAGAAACAACATACTGGCTTATACCTTATGGAAAACCAGGCTTGGGAGAGGGCGTTGATCTATGCCTGGAAACAGTCCGGTCATGGCCAAATCCTTGGAATTCAGCATGCTTCGGCGGCAGATGGTGATTTACGCAATTTTCAACATTCTGACGAGTATTATTACGATGATGAATTGAAACTCCCCATCCCAGATTATATTGGAGTCAATGGGAATGCATCATATAAGCAGTTTCATGATTCGGGCTTTCCAGAGCAAAAACTCATGAAGCTTGAGGCTCTTAGATATCTTTACTTGAAAAAACTCATCAAAACTAAACCTTTAAGTCGAGATTCATGCCGTTACAGGCTGCTTGTGCTTGGGGACTACATTGCTTCAGTAACAGAGGATCAGATGGACCTGCTAGCTAAATCATTTGATAGTTTGCCTGAAAATGTCGATATCTTTATTAAAAGCCATCCGGCCTGCCCGATAGATCTTAAAAAATGGCCCTCTGTTACTGCAAGTATTCTGGATATGCCTTTATCTGAGTTGTCAGGCAGTTACGACGTTGCATTTGCGAGCAATATGACAACCGCTTCGTTAGATGCATTTTTTGCTAGGAAGCCCGTTATAATCATGCGTGATCCGGATACATTTAACATGAGTCCGCTTAAAGACAACCCTGGGGTTAATTTTGTCGTTTCTCCCGAAGAACTTGCTGAACAGGTAAAATATAGCTGTATGGCTATCAGTGATTGGAGTCCTGATTTTGATGAGCATTTTTTTTATCTAGATGAGGATCTCCCAGGTTATCACCTATTACTGCAATCCTAATGAATTTTGATTACTTGTGAAAATATATAGAGACAAAGTCGTATTGGTAACGGGGCACACTGGCTTCAAAGGAAGTTGGCTTTCTATTTGGCTAAACAGCCTTGGAGCGAAAGTTATTGGCCTATCCCTCGATATACCAAGTGAACCAAGTAATTTTCAGGCAAGTGCTGTCAATGAATTTGCTGAAGACCACCGCGTCGATATCAGGGATACAGCAAAAGTTGCAGATGTTATTAATAAAACTCAGCCTGATATGGTTTTTCATCTGGCGGCCCAAGCACTGGTAAGGCCATCGTATGCATCACCCCTTGATACATTGACAACCAATGCAATTGGCACTGCCAATATTCTGGATGCATTACGCCTTATAAATAAAAAAGTGGTGGCGATTATGATCACCAGTGACAAAGCCTACGATAATGTTGAGTGGGTCTGGGGATATCGTGAATCAGATCGACTGGGAGGTAAGGATCCTTACAGTGCTTCCAAAGGCATGGCTGAGTTGGCAATAAGAACCTACGTGGAATCGTTTTTTGCTAATCCTGAAAATGGTGTCCGAGTTGGTATTACAAGGGCAGGAAATGTTATTGGTGGTGGAGACTGGGCCGTTGATCGTATTGTTCCTGATTGTATTAAGGCTTGGTCTAATGGTGAAGTCGTTGATGTACGGAGCCCCAAAGCAACCAGACCCTGGCAGCATGTACTTGAGCCTTTGAGTGGATATCTTTCACTGGGACAAGCCTTATTTAACTCTACAGACTTACATGGCGAGGCCTTTAACTTTGGGCCACCTGCACACAAGAACCATACAGTCGAGCAACTGATTGAGGCTATGTCAGAACATTGGGAGAGTGTTCGCTGGAATGATGTTTCATCAGGCCATCATTTGCATGAAGCCGGCTTATTGAAACTCAACTGTGACAAAGCACTATTTGATCTGGGCTGGCAGCCAACTCTTGGTTTTAAGGATACTGTCAGGATGACAGTTCAGTGGTACAAGATTTTTTATGAGTCCAGTGGTTCAGTAATGCGTGAAGTGGCGCTCAGACAGATTGCCGAATATACCCAGCTAGCCCGTCATAGTGGGATTCAATGGGCGAGCAATTGATCAACGATGTTTTAATCACCCGGCAAAAAGTTATCCCTGTAGAAGGCGGTAATGTCATGCACGGTATCAAGGCAACCGATTTAGGTTACGAAGGATTTGCTGAAGCTTACTTTTCAATGGCTGAACATGGTGCTGTAAAAGGCTGGAAGCGGCATAGGGAAATGACGCTGAATCTAATTGTCCCAATTGGCAGCATTCGGTTTGTGCTTTTTGATGACAGGCCTGATTCTCAAACTAATAATGTCTTCCAAGAAATCGTATTATCTCCTAATAACTACAAACGACTTACGGTACCTCCAATGATTTGGCTGGCATTTCAGGGGTTTAGCCATGACATGTCAATGCTGCTGAATGTTGCAAATACTCCTCATGATCCTGATGAGGCGGATAAGAAAAAACTAGATGAAATTGAATTTGACTGGGGTGTCATTTAATGAAAGTTGTAATCCTTGCTGGAGGGTTTGGTACGAGGCTGTCTGAGTACACTGACAGCATTCCTAAACCTATGGTCACTATAGGTGGTAAGCCAATTCTTTGGCATATTATGAATACTTATGCACATTACGGACACAAGGATTTTCATCTTGCCCTTGGCTATAAAGCTGAAGTCATAAAAGAGTATTTCTTAAATTACTCTAGTTTGGATTCAGATTTTACGGTTAATCTAAAAAACGGCAGAGTAACTTCGCATCAGCCGTCTAATTTAGATTGGAATGTAACTCTGGTACATACTGGAGCCAGCTCCATGACTGGCGGACGTGTAAAACGTCTCCAGTCTTACATTGGAAATGAAACATTTTTAATGACCTATGGGGATGGCGTTGCAAATATAGATATTAATGAACTAGTCAAGTTTCATAAGCAACACGGAAAAATGGTAACTGTAAGTGCAGTTCATCCGGCTGCTCGTTTTGGTGAGCTTCAAATTAATAATGGTCTTGTGGAGTCTTTCAAGGAAAAACCTCAAGTTAATCAAGGCTGGATCAATGGTGGCTATTTTGTGATGGAGCCATCTTTCTTTGAGTTAATAGAGGATGATCGTACTATCTTAGAAAAGGAGCCTCTTGAAAGAGCAGCCGAGCTGGGAGAGTTGATGGCGTATCAGCACCATGGATATTGGCAATGTATGGACACCAAAAGAGATCGTGATCATCTTGAAGATTTGTGGCAAACAGGTGAAGCTCCTTGGCAATTATAGGCTAGATAGTGGCAACAACTTTACTTGTAATTGGAGGTGCTGGTTTTATAGGAAGTGCGCTTGTTAGAGAGGCAGTCTTAAGAGGGTATGCAACAACAGTCATTTCTTTAAATATGCCTACTGCAGCTTTACGTATTGATGGCGTTGAATACATCAGTCTTGATATCTTGGATCAATTTAAGATTTCAAGTTTTCTCTCCAGTCGATATTTCACTCATGTGGTCAATCTTAGTGGCTATATAAATCATTCTTCTTATCGCGATGGTGGAGCTCAGATCATACAAGCTCATTTCTCAGCACTTGAACATATTGTTCGTTGCCTGAATTGGGATGCGCTAAAGTGTTTTTTGCAAATTGGTAGTAGTGACGAATACGGTAATGCTAATGCCCCCCAAATAGAGTCCATGAGAGAGTGTCCTATATCGCCCTATTCATTTGGCAAGGTGGCGTCGACACATTTTCTCCAGATGCTAAATCGTACGGAAGGTTTCCCATCGGTCATCTGCAGATTGTTTTTGGTTTATGGACCTGGCCAAAAGTTAAACAGATTTTTACCCCATGTGATTAACGCATGTTTGCACGATGAAACTTTTCCAGTTTCTGCAGGAATTCAGGTAAGAGATTTTTGTTACGTAACAGATGTTGTAGATGCCATATTAATTGCTCTTAATGAAAATAACGCTCAGGGGCAGTTGTTTAATGTTGCTTCGGGTATTCCCAGAACTATTAGGGAGGTGATCGAATCAGTTACCAATATGGTAGGTGGGGGTAATCCTGAATTCGATAAAATTGCTTATCGAAAAGGAGAGAACATGAGTCTTTATGCAGATATTCAAAAAGCAAAAGAGTTGCTGGGATGGTCTCCAAAAACTAATTTAGAAGCTGGATTGCAATCGACACTAGATTTTTATTCGGGTAATAATTGATCATGCATTCATCTAACGTGATGGTTAGTGTCATCATGAATTGCTATAACTCGGATCGATTCTTAAAGGAGGCAATAGACTCCATATATTCGCAAGAGTTTGATAACTGGGAAATTATATTCTGGGATAATTGCTCCTCCGATAATAGCGCTGCAGTTGCCAAGTCTTACGATTCAAAGCTCAAGTACTATTTGGCAGATAAACATACTGCTTTGGGGGCAGCAAGAAATCTAGCTGTCTCCAAAGCTAAAGGAAAGTACATTGCATTTCTTGATTGTGATGACGTGTATCTTCCAAATAAATTAGCTCTTCAAGTGCATCAAATGGAAAAACATGGGTATGCTCTTTCATATGGTAGTGCAATCATCATTGGTGAAAGTGGCGCTGAAATTCGTCGCGAGGTAGTCAGATGTAGAAGTGGTAACGTCTTTGATAGTCTGCTTGTGCGTTATGAGATCAATATGCAAACCGCGATGATTAGGCGAACTGTCATAATTGATGAGCAACTTAATTTTGATGAATCAATGTCCTACTGCCCTGATTATAAATTATTTATGGAAATTGCTTCGAAGTATGAAGTTGGAGTGGTGAGAGATTTTCTTGTTAAATATCGTATTGTTCAAGGTTCTCTATCGCAAAAGACAATAGCTTTGG
>Ga0255753_1005722_pt1 | contig 11807 bp, 9 predicted proteins | sample 041ome_10_FD_179953 | JGI IMG/M metagenome (GOLD analysis project Ga0255753, IMG submission 179953) | Coastal salt marsh microbial communities from the Groves Creek Marsh, Skidaway Island, Georgia - 041412US metaG (version 2) | ecosystem: Environmental > Aquatic > Marine > Intertidal zone > Salt...
ACGCACACCCCGCGCGCGCGAGACAAATTTTTATGCAGAAAGAGAGAGAGAGAGAAGGTGTTGGTTACACGCGGCCCGATTTCTGATTTGTTTAGGGTTTTTACATTTTTTTCTTCCCCAAAAAAAAGAAAAGCGCTCGGCGGGAAAAGAAGGAGCAGAAAAAGCTTTGGTCTTCAAATACAAATATAATTCAGTTTACAACGTTAGTTTACAACAAAGAAAAGCTTCTTTTCGATGTGCGCCGCGCGCGCGCTAAGGCTTTTAAGCTTTGGCTAATAATAATAGGAGGTAAAAAAACCGCCACTACAACTCATCTTTCGTTTCTGCGTGGTGACGTTCGTTTTTCGTCTTCTTTTTGTTCTTCTTCTTGTTCTTCTTCTTGTTCTTCTCGGCCGACGCCGCCGACGAAGGGGAAGAAGAAGAAGAAGAAGAAGAAAAGGTCTCGCTCGCTTTCTTCGCCTTTTCTGGGTCAGTTCTCTCGTACCGAATGCCTCCTACGACGCCCTCTCGTTCGTCCCACCCCAAGTGTTGGGATTTTTTCGCTTGCTCTTCCTCTTCGTGCGTGGCGAGTTGCAAAAACGCCCTCTTTTTAAACTCGGTATCGAACGTGCACTTTGGCGGATCGGTTTGGTAGCACAGTTTTTTAGCTAAATCGAACGACTTTCGCTTCTTCCTCCTTTTATGCGGGTGTAAAATCTCCTCTCGTCGTTTCTTTTTCCGTCTGAGTTTATATTCCTCCTCCGTCATCGTCTTTTCGAGCTCTGCTTCCTCCTCCTCCTCTTTGCGCTTCTCTTCCTCCCAAGCGAGCTTTTCCTGTTGCAACTCGTAGTGTTTCGCGTACACCACTTCTTCGTCGAATTCGTTCACCAGAACTTGACAGTAATCTCTCAATCGTTTCGGCCATCTGTGCTTGCTAAAATCTCTCACGAACGGTTTCGAACCTCTTTTGCTCGCGTTCCCTAACAAAGGTCCGGCTAAATAGTGGTACCCACTGTCGTAGACGTGCGCGTGGTACAAGTGCCAGTGCGCGTGATCGTCGCAACTCTTCTCGATCGCGTCTAAATAGTACATCTCTTCCAACTTCTTCCCGTATTTCGCCCCTCTGGCGCGTTTAAACTCTTCATCGGATAAATCCGCGTCCAACTTTCTCGCCGACGCTTGACACGCGTTGCAAACGTAATGCTTCGGTATCGCCGGTCCTCCGTCGTCCACAAAGTCATCCACCGACCTGCCGATTTCTTGCAAATCCTCGATGTGCGTCACGTCGTCGCCGTCTCCATGAAACGAGGACGATGTGCCCACGACGTACCCGTTCTCATCGAACATCTGATGCGTCGATCGCAAGTCGCCTCGCCGTTCGTCGAAATTCTTCGGGTCGGTTAAATCCTCCACGATTATTTCCCCGGTGTCGCCGTGCGAAGGAAGTAAAAAAAGAAGAAGAAGAGAGAGAAGAAGTGGAAGAAGTGGAACCCCGCCGCCGCCGACGCTTCTTCTTCTTCTTCTTCCGCACACAGTCAGAGTCAAAGTCAAAGTCGTCATCGCTCTTCTTCTTCTTCTTCTTCTTCTTCTTCTTCTGTGGAGGAAAATTTTTTTTTGAGACCGATCTCACACAGTGATGCGTGTTTGTTTAGGGTTTTATTTTTTTGTTCTTTTTCGTTGTTTGCAACGAGACCTTTTGTACGATTTTTTTTAAACCACAACAACAACTTTTTTGTGTTTTTTTTGCCCACAAAAATTTTTATACCGCACAACGCAAAACAAAATGTTACAACTGTCTTCATCGCGCACCATCATCTCGCCCTCGTCGGCGCAGTTTACCAACAAGAGGAAGTCTTCTTCTTTGAACAACAACAGACGAAGTAATAATAACAACGGTGGTTTTCTTCAAATCAGCGCGATCTCTGCGGCTGACGTGACCGGTCCGGTGAAAGAAACGCTCGGAGATTTACAATCGGTCGAAGTGCGTAATTTTGGGAATAATTCTTCTTTGTGGTCCAATTCAATTATTTTGAAAAAAATTCTCTCTTTTTTTTGTGCGCGCGCGGGGTAGGGGGGGGAAGAGACGCGTTCGTTCGCAGAGAAAGAACGATCTCTTTTCTTCTTCTTCTTCTCATTCCGTTCTTCTTGCGTCCGTTTGGGATCGCTTCGTGAAAGAGAGTGGTCGAGAGGGAGCAGAGACCCCCAAAGGATTAACATTTTTCCCGTCTGAACTTTTTTTTTTGCCTCGTCAGCTTTTTTTCTTCGCGACTTTTTTTCAGTTCTCGCGCGCAGTTCAAAAGAGAATTTTAATTAGCGGAATTATTCATTACGCGCGCGCGTGCGCTAACGAGAAGACAACATTCTTCGCATTTTTCAAACAAAACACAGGGATTAAAGAAACTCTCTATTCGCGTGTCGAAGTATGCACCGGTCGCGGTCATGTCCGCGGGTGGGCTTGGTTTGTTCCCGACTATGGGCGCGTGCATGGCGGCGTGCGGGTTGGGCGCGACGGGAGGGCCGTTGGCGCCCGTAGCTGGACCGCTCTTGTTTTCCACGGCGGGTCAAGCAGTCGGCGTCGCTACCAGCGTCGCCGGGGTTCTTGGGATTGGCGGGGATATTCCATCGTACGTGCACTCGGCGGTCATTCTCTGCGCTGCGGCGGCGGTGTGGCAATACTCCGCCGCCGGCGCTGCGTCGGTGTTGGCAATCAACGCGTACGCCTTTCACTACGCGCTATTGGTAACTATTTTAAGCAACTGCAAGGAAGTTTCGAAGAGAATTCCGTACGGACTTTTGAACTCGGCGAGGAAAATCGCATTGGTTGGGCCCGGTTTGCTCATGGCGATGTTGCAGTTGTTGCCGAGAGCGATGGAGTTTGAAACCTTCGCCAAAGTTGGCTTCACGCCGCCTGGAATCCTCGGACCGATTGGTGGGTTATTTTTACACCCAATCGTGCCGTGGATCATGGCCATCGCCTCTTTGGTGTGGTTAACCGAAGGTGAGAAGAAAATCACTTCGTTTATCCTCGGTGTGGGTTATTTGATTCCGGGTATTTCGTATTGTCCGACCATGTTGGCGCCGTACGGTTTTGCCCTGATGTTCATGCACTTGTTCTTGGGATTGCAATTGTTGCAAGAAGTTACGCCGTTCGGTAGCTTAATCCCGAATCCGCTTTAAATATGTGGTTTATTTATGTAAAAAGATTTAAACGACGACGACGACGACGACGACGACGACGACGTCTGCGTACAAAATAAAATGTATATAATGTGAAAAGAGTAAAAAGAAAAATTTTAAAAACTCTGTACCAGGGTACTGGTACGTTAATTGTAATAACTGAATTGAAGAGAGTAAAAAAAGAACGAACGAGCAAACTCTCGTGGCACCTACGTATGCATCTAATACATCTACTATGTTCTTCTATTTTTTCGACTACTCGACTATCGAAACGTTCAACTTACTTCGACCAAACGGCATTTGCTCCACTTCTATTTTCACCTTGAGTTTCCCAAACATGTTCTGACGAGCGTTGAATGTTTTCGATACTTTCACTCTCGCTTCGATGCCGTATTTAGGAACAAACGCGACGATTTCCTCTTCCTCTTCTTCTCCTTTTTTCTCGTCTGGCTCGTTTTTATCGCTGCTGTTCGTCTTTTTCTTGTTGCCGTCTCGAATCTGAAAGACTCTCGCCTCTGCTACCGTCGTTCGATCTTTGAAAAACTTCAAAGTGTGAAGCTCTGCCGAAGCTCTGCCGGCTTGTTGACCTGCCAAATGTCTTGCGTTGCACGTCTCCGCAATCTCTTTGGTGAAAAGATTAGTGTTGTCGATGGCGACTTTTTTCCCCACGCTTGAGACCAAAACTTCGTCGATGGAAATCAATCCCAAACTCGCGGAGAGTAAACGATGGACAATCACGTCGGCGTATCGACGAATCGGACTCGTAAAGTGCGTGTATAAAGGAGCGGCTAAGCCGTAATGATAGAGCTCGTTTCTTGGAAATGATCCGGTGGAACAGTATTTTGCCGTGGACATGCATCTTGTCGCTTGTAAACGCAACAAAGTGTTAAAGTAGGGATCATCGTCGCGCACGCACACGTCCAAACTTTCCGCCAAAGTTTTATTCGAAGTGCAGTTTATTTTGTTCTCTAAACCAAGCAATTTAGCTGTTTCCAACAGAGGAAGAAACATTTTTTCCCTTGGCTCTGGGTGCCTTCTCAGCAACGCAAAGGACGGGTAGTGTTCCGAGATTCTCTCCGCCACGGCGATATTTGCCAAAAGCATCATCTCTTCGACCATTTTGTTCGTTTCTCGAGAGACGTACAAGCTCACGTCTAGAGGATTACTCGTTTCGTCGTCTAATTCGAACCTCACTTCTGGCGAAGCTAAAGTCAAAGCGCCTTGTTCCATTCTTTTCGCTCTGAGCGCTTTCGAAACGTCTCGTAAACGTCTCAAATCGTTCGCCAAGTCACTCGTATCGTTCGCTTCGTCGTCGATGATTTCTTGCGCTTTTTGGTATGTCAACGCCTTACTCGACTTTATGATTGATTTCGTGAAGCGCGGTTTGATGTCTTTTCTCGGGAGCATCGTGGCTGGATCTACGCGCCAAAAAACCGAAAACGCGAGTCGCTCTACGTCCGCTCTCAGCGAACATATATCTTCCGTCAAAGGTTTAGGGAGCATGTCTAATCTGCGCTGAACTAGATACGTCGTCGTGCCTCTGCGAAGCGCTTCGTCGTCCATGGGCGTTCCAGGTTTTAAAAAGGTCGTCACGTCCGCGATGTGAACGCCAATTTCGATTTCTTCTTCTCCCTCGACGCCATCGCTTTTTGGCACAACGACAGCAGAAAGTGCGTCGTCGATGTCGCGACATCCGGGAGGATCTACAGAACAAACGCGCAGATTCCGCAGATCTTCGCGATTTGTCTCTGCCACATGTTCTTCAGTGACCTTCCACGGTAGCGGTGGAACACATTTGTGCACAGCAGGCGCAAAAGGACGATCGTCTACGTCGGCTTCGAGTAACAACGCTGCGGTTTCTGCCGCAGTTTCACCAATTTCACCCAGAGCGCGAACGAAGTGTCCCTCGGGATACGGCGAGGATGCGAGCCATGCGTCGATGACAACGACGATTCTCTGAGAAGCGATTTGATGCGCGTGTCGCGTATTAATGCGAATCTTCGGAGTTTTACGATCGTTCGGTACACAAAGAACTCTTCTCGAGCGACCACCTCCATCTTCAGCTTCATCTTCGTTGTTTTTCTCGTGTTGCATCCTCGCGAGATCTGCACAGGATTCGATATCTAGAGCGCACGCGTATCCTCGATCTCTCCAGTTTCGTTTTACAATTCTCACGACTTTTGCTTTCAACTCTGTCAAAGAAGAGGGCGTTGTTGCACCTGTTTTCACCGCCGCATCATCGGCTGGAGCAACGTCGTTTGATGTGTCTACGATTGGTGCGAGTGAGACGACGTTATCATCGTGGTTACCATCCTCCTTCTCTTTTTCTACATCTTCTTCTTCCTCATCCTCGATAATTTCAATACCGACGACATCTCCTTCCATCGCTCTGTTCATGCGATGACGTCCTTCTATTTTCACGTCGAAGGCGTCGTCGCCAACGTCGACGTACGCCGAAAACGGCGAGTAAGGAGAGCACCTGATTTTACCTTCTTTGTACCTTCCAGACGAGATGCCTTCTTCATACTGCGATTTCGTCAAGTGCTCGGGAAAAGCGGTGAAACCTCCTCTCGTAGTCGAGTTACCCGTCTTATGCAGAGCTTCTCTTTTTGTCGTTGTTGCTGCTGTTGTTGCATTTTTCGCTTTATTATTTCTCGCAATTTCGTTTTCATCTGCTCCGAAGCACTCTTCTGTCCTCGTCGCGCACAAATCGACCAACTCTGGAAACGACTTTGCGAAATGTTTGTTTACCACTTCCCTGACGCTCATCGCGTTCAAATTTTCCTCTTTCGCTTTCAAGACGTTTCCTCGATCGTCGGAAATCAAAATTACCTTTGCCGCTTGTGCGCTTTTCGTTTCCCCTCCTTCTTCCGCGTTGATCTTGTTTTTATCGTTCGTCGAACACAATCCGACAACCTTATCGTAATACTTGACAACCTCCCGAATCGCCCGATCGTTCCTATCGTTCGCTGATTCGCCTTTCTTTGGCTCCCCGACGTACGTTTCCTTGTGAAATTCGTTCGAAAACACGAAGAAATTCTTCTTCTTCGTCGTCGTCGTCGTTGCATCCGCGGAAGCAGCGGCAGAAGTAGAAGCCAGACACAGTCTCCGTAGCCTTTCGTACGCGTTCCTCGACCGGTTTCGAACCTCCTCTAAAACCGTCGTGCACACGACGACATTACGCATCGCCTTCGGGTGCGATAACACGTCCAATTGGTGCAAACAAACGTTCGCATCGACGACGTAAACGATCGACGACGACGACGCTTTCTCGCCGCCGTTCGTATTTTTTTCTTCTTCTTGTTCTTCTTCTTCTTCTCCTCCGTCTAAATCCAAAATCCATTTCGTTCCGTCTTTTCCTTTATACTCCACCGGCGCTTGCTTAATCCCGCAGAAAATATCCTCGCGGAGATAGTGCTCGCGAGAGTGTTTCTTCGTCGTCGTCGTTTTGTTCTTAGCATTGCTCGCGCTGCTGTAGAAAGACTTCGTCGTCTTCGTTTTCTTGTTCTTCTTGTTGTTCGTCTTCTTCGCCAAAGCCGCCGGCAACGTTGGACCGTCGTCGTCGTCGTCGTCTTTTGCCGCGCGCTTCATCGTTTATTTATTATTATTATTATTATCAACGACAACAACAACAACAACGACGACGACGACGACGACGACGACTGCGTGCGTGCGTGCGTGCGTGCGTGCTTATCGAAACGCTCCGCGTTCTTCTCTTCTTGTCGTTGTCGTTCGGTTCTCTCTGCAACGTCGTTCATTTTAAGTTTTAGGGTTTCAAACAAAACCCTAAACTTTTCAGATGCGCGTCGATCGAAGGCCCTGATTCTCCGCCGCGATAATAAACTTCCGCTCGGTTCTCGCGAAGCTCTCGCAAAACGTTTTATCACCAGAACAACAGCGAGAAGAAGAAGAAGAAGAAGAAGAAGAAGTCTCTCTGAGTGTGTGTGAGAGAGAAAAGAAAAGAAAGCAAACGCAAACGAGAACATGGAAGAACAACAACAACAAAACGGTGGTGGTGGCTACACCGAGGAAGAAGAAATTCCTCTCGGAGGGGGTGAAGTCCTCCCGGTCGGCGGCGTCGACGACGTCGACGAAGCGTCGTCGAAGAAAGCGCCGCCGCCGTCCGCGAAAGCGTCGGCGTTGGTTTTGCCGAACGATCACGTCAGGCAATTCGTTTCGTTCTTGCACAAACGCATCGAGGAATCGCTGGCGAGTGGTTTTGGTGAAACAACGACGAGAGACGGGAAGACGAGCACCGCGGTGCACGAAATCGGTAACTTGTACGAAAAGTCGTTTCCAGTCATCAGCGAGAGGTACTTTAAGAACGCGAACTGGCCGAAGAAAGATTTGGTGGTGGAGTTTCTCGCGAAAGAGAGAGAAGAAGAAGAAGAAAGGAGGGCTGCTGCGAAGACGGAGGACGAGGACGAGATTTTCCTCGCGTTGTACGAAGAGCTTTACTTTCGTCACGTGTACTCGCGCAGCGCTTCGCCATCGATCGAGGACAGAGTGGAAAGTTGGAAAGCGTATTGCAGATTGTTTGATTGCATATTGAAGGGAATGACTACGAGTGGACTCGTTTTGCCGAACGTGTGGTTGTGGGATATGATTGACGAGTTCATCTATCAGTTTCAGTCGTTTTGCCAATTCAGAGGAAAGTTACAGGCGAAATCGGAAAAGGACATCGAGCGTTTGAAGGAGTTGAAAGACGAAGGCGACGTGTGGCAAAAGGAGAAGGTTGAGTCGTATTTGGAGGCTTTGCAAAGCAAGAGGAAAGAGGAAGCGGAGGAGCTGGAAAAAGAAGAAGAATCGGACGAGAAGAAGGCGAAGAGAAGCAACGTTTTAGATACATTGGGATACTTTTCCATCGTTGGTTTGGCGAGAGTCCAGTGCTTGTCCGGAGAGTACGAGTTGTCGTTGAAAACTTTCGACGCGCTGCCGGATTTATTGCACGGCGGCGGCGGAAGTTTACACGCGAGAATTCCTGGATGTCACGTTTCGGTCAACTACCACGTTGGTTTCGCCTATTTCATGTTGAACAGGTACAAAGACGCGGCTAAATTTTTTAATCGAGGAGTTGCGCACGTCGAGCGAGTGCAAATGAATTTGCGACGCAGAGAAAACGGCGGCGGCGGTAAAAACACCGGAGCGCATTCCCCGGGAGGAAGAATCGAACTTTTGCGAAAAAAATCAGAACAAATGCTTTCTTTGCTGTCGATTGCGGTCTCAATGAGCTGTGGATCGGGTTCCACGTCCAGCGGGGGTGTCATGAGATCTTTGGATGATCACACGCGTTCTGTTTTGCGCGAAAAGTACGGCGATAAGATGGCAAAGATGAATAACGGAGAAGTAGACGCGTTTGCGGACTTGTTCGCTTTTGCGTGTCCAAAGTTCATCGCCACGAACGAAATCATTCAATCTACGGGATCTGGAGAGTACGCCGCGGACCCGTCGCTCAGTTACAATCAAGAGGCGTACAAGAAACAGCTCGCGGTGTTCATGGAAGAGGTGCAGCAACGAGCGCCGCTTCCCAAGTTAAAAAGCTATTTGAGATTGTACACGACTATTTCGGTACAAAAGCTCGCGCAGCTTATGGAAGTGACCGAGGATGAATTGAAGAAGAACCTCGAAGTGATGCGAGAGAAGAGTAGTAACGTTATCGAGTACAGAAGAGAGTACTGCAAATCTCTTCTCGACGGCGTTGAAGTGTCCAAGTTGAACGCCACTTCAGCTGGCGGGGCGTCGCAATGGAATAACTTTGATGCCCTCGAAATTGCGTTAGAAGAGGACGGGAAGACTATTAAAGTTTTCGATCACTACACGCAAATTCAGCAGCAACAACTGGAGCAAAGTTTTTCTGCGACTCCTTTGTCTGCTTCCACGGCCGCCGCTCCCACGAAAGATGCGGAAATTTTCAGCCGACACATCCACAGACTGTCCAAGCTGATGAAAGAGCTGAACTAAAGAGCGGCGAGTTTAGAGAAAGTCTTATAGATAGAGCGAGAGAGAAGGAGAGAGAGAGAATCTCCATTTTAATAATAATAACAAAAACACACGAATACCGAGGTACATTATTGAGTAATCAAAGGCTATCATTTCATCATAACTATCGTTGTATATTACAAAATATCTTCTTTCTTTTCTGTACATGTCTCTCCGTCGCTAAATGGTGGTGCTATGAGATGATTCTCTTTCTCTCTACTATGCGGTATTTTACTACTATTATTATTTTAATCTCCCCTTCGTTCGTCTCGTCTTTCGTCAGCCAAAAAAAGGCGCTCCACACGTGCACGTCTTCCTATTCCCCATGCAAACTCCCTCAAACACGGGAAACCTCTTCGCGAAACTCGGTTCCGGTTCGCCTTCCAACAATTTCTCCTTCTCCTGTTGCAACTTTTCCGGCGCGTGATGTAACTCTCTCCACAGTTGAAACAGTTTCATCGATTTCACGCTGTCGCCTTCCGCGCAGTGTTTCTCGCTCAACTCCAGCTGACCTTTGAGCAATCGTCTGACCAAGTGATCTTGCGAGAAGACCGAATAGGTTTTAAACTTTGGATTCCACGTTCTCCACACCCCGCACAAATCGACCACGCCTTTAAAGTCTTCGCCTTCTCGCAAACCTAACCACTCGATGTCTTTGGAGACGTTTTGGCCTACGAGGATAGCCGATCGCGAAGGCAAACAGCGGCGCACGAGTACCATGGCTGTTACGTTCACGAACAACGAGAAAGAGAGAAAGAAAGAGAAAGAGAAAGAGAGAGAGAGGAGAAAATGTCAGTATATATCCCGTGCGAGGGTGAGCCCCCCGGTCCGTCCGTCCGTCGAAACAAAACAAACAAACGAACGAACAACAAACAACGAAAAACCAAATTTACCATCTTCAAAGGGAATCCCTTCCTTCTCCAACTTTTCTCTCGTTATCCCGGTTAAAGGCTCAATCGTCGACACGATGACATTCTTCGCGTCTTCTTCTTCCTCAGCGCGCGAGGACGACGCGCCTTCATCTGTTCTTCTCCTTCTCGTCGTTTTGACGAACACGTTCACCAAAGTGCGCAACTGCTCGTCCACGACGGCGATTTGCGCCACCGCTCGGTCGTTGTGCGTGTACCCAGTCGCGACGCACTCCACGTCGATGGCGAAGAAAATGTCTTCTCCTTGTTCTTGTTCTTGTTTGTCGCGAAGGAAGTTGGATGGGACGAAGGTTGATGCGTTCGCGTTCATAATTTTTTTTTATCCCCGACGCGTGTGGTTTTTGTGAGTCGCGTGAGGAGAAAAAATGAGAGAGAAGAGAAGAGAAGAGAGGAAAGAGAAATGTGTTCGTAGCGCGCGTTTGTTCGTTCTCGCGTGTATTTTATATATATACGTTTGTGTGTGGATATAAATCGCTCTTCTCTCCAATAATGAAACTGAAATAACAACATCTCGACGCACGTTAACAACGGGAACGACGACGCGATAGGTGCAAAAGTTCTTTTTTTTTACTTTGACTGAATTCGCGTCCATTTGCCGTCGACGCTTTCTTTCCACACCGAGACTTGGTTGTTGGCGTCGGAGACGGCGAGGACGTTCCCGACGACGGACCAGCTGAGACGCCAGACGGCGGCGTTGAAATCGTTGAGAAGGACCGAGTGGTAGTCTTTGTTGTTGCTGTTATTGCTTTCGGTCCAGATGAACACTTTGCCGTCTTGCGAACACGAAGCGAGTTGTTGGACGTTGGAACCGCCGTTATTCGGCGCCCATTGGACGTCTCTCACCCAATCCGCGTGACCTCGAAGCTCCTTCTTTAGTCGCCACTGTTGCTGTTGCTGTTGTTGTTGTTGCTGATTTTGATTATAATAATTACTACTATCTCCTCCTCCTTCTTGGGCGCCTCCTCTCGTCCAAATCTTGCACAAGTTATCGCACCCGCAACTCGCAATCTCGTCGTTCTGTCCCCACGACACGCCCGTGCACCCAACCGCGTGCGCTTCGTTTGAAATCTTCACGCTCTGCCACCCTCCTCCCGACACATTACTAATAACCGCAACGCTTCCATCGCTCGAGCACGCAGCCACGGCGCACCCAAACTCGTGCGGCGCCCACGAAATCGCATTCACGCTCCCGTCGAAAAAGCCTTTCGGCGTCACGTACACTCTCGAAAAAACGTTTGAACTCGTCTCCTTCCAAATCATCACCGTGTGATCGAACGAGCACGACGCCAACAACGCGCCAAATTTCGGGTGCGCCCAAGACACTTGCCACACCGGACCTTCGTGTCCCGTGAGCGTCGTCGCGTTCGCTCTTTCCACGTTCGGAACGCCGCCTTGTTGTTGTTGTTGTTGTTGCTGGTCGAAACCGTCGCCGCTCGTCGTCGTCGTTGTTCCGGTGTCGAACACTTTGATCGTTCGGTCGGACGAGCACGTCGCCACTCTCTGTGATTGATTCATTAATGAGTTAATCAGTCGTGGAATAGAACAGAAAACGTCAGCGTCTCTCTCTCCTTTTGGTACCTCTGGAAGAGGCACTCAAACACACTCAATCGCTCTTGCCGGGAAAAAACAAAACGAACAAAGAGGAGAAAGAAACCCGAAAACGAAAACGAAAAAAGAAACGCACCCGTCCGTAATAATCGTACTGACAATCGTGAATCTGATCCGCGTGTCCGGTTTCGAACT
>Ga0255753_1005726_pt1 | contig 11804 bp, 8 predicted proteins | sample 041ome_10_FD_179953 | JGI IMG/M metagenome (GOLD analysis project Ga0255753, IMG submission 179953) | Coastal salt marsh microbial communities from the Groves Creek Marsh, Skidaway Island, Georgia - 041412US metaG (version 2) | ecosystem: Environmental > Aquatic > Marine > Intertidal zone > Salt...
GAAGTAGGACGTGAGCCGGTAGTACTCCGAGTAGTTGGAGATCAACACGTGCAGGCCCACGCTGCCGAGCAGATCGACGCGCGAGAGAAAGTCGGTGGCGTCCAGGTCGCCGGTGGCGAGCAGGTTGTTTATCGTGATCTCCATCAGCACGATCATCTCCTTGCCCTTTACCTCGGGCTCCTGGAGGAACTGCGCGCAGGCGCAGTTGAGCATGTCGATGTTGACGTGAGTGACGGGGCGGAAACTGCCGCGTTCGACCAGGATGGCCTTCTTGCGCAGCACGGCGGACGGTTGCAGCACCTCGCGGTTGGGACCGAACAGCACGGCATTGGTGAGGCCGAACTGGACGAGGTGCAGGGACATCAGGCGGTTGTCCACTTCGGCGAAGGCCGGGCCGCGGAAGTTGATCATGTCGACCTCAAGCCGTTCCGCTCCGAGGTTGTCGCCGAGGGACTCGATCAGTTTCACCGGGTCGTCGCTGTAGTTGAAGGCGCCATAGACGAGGTTCACGCCGGCGATGCCCAGGGCCTGCTGCTGCAGGATGTTGTCCTTGTCCCACATGCGCACGTGGATGACGATCTCTGATGGCTCGGCGCGGGGGGAGGTCTGGAACTTGATGCCCATCCAGCCGTGACACTCGTTGTTGCCGCGGTAGGCCTTGGCCGCGACGGTGTCGGCGAAAACGAAGAACGTGGTCTCGTCACCGCGCTGATCGGACAGACGCTCGTCGAGCAATTTGTATTCGTGGTCGAGCATGGTGGCCAGCCGCTCGCGCGAGACATAACGCGGGGCTTTGCCGTAGATTTCGTCGCTGAACTTCATGTCGTAGGCCGACATGGATTTCGCGATCGTACCGGCGGCGCCGCCGACCTGGAAAAACATCCGGGCGACCTCCTGGCCGGCGCCGATTTCGGCAAAGGTGCCGTATTTGGCCGGATCGAGGTTGATCGTCAGGGCCTTGCGGTTGGTGGTGAGGAGCTGCTTGGCCTCGTTCATGAGTGACTGGGCATGGTGCGGGCGAACGGGGGCAGTGCAATGCCGGGACTGTAAAACCTCCGCTCATCCCGCGGCCCCGCCCTTGATCGAAAAGCACTGGCGAAGCCGCTGCGCGGGACTATCTTGGTCGTCATGAAGGCATTCTTTGCGTCGATGTTGGGTTCCCTGGCGGGATTGGTGCTATTTTTTGCGGGAGGTGGTCTGTTGCTCTTCGGCCTCCTGTTGTTCTCGGCCCTGGTGGGGTCGGAACAGGCGCCGACGGTCCGCCCCGGATCCTACCTGGTGTTCGACCTGGGGGTGAACATCCAGGACACGCCCGAGCAGTTCGACAGCAACGCGTTCGCCGCCATGCTGGGGGACCGCGACGTCCCCGGTCAGCTGCAGCTGCGGGCCGTGACCCGCGCACTACGGGAAGCGGCGCGGGACGATGCCATCGCCGGTGTCTATGTGACCGGTTCATTTGCTCCTTCGGGCTACGGTACCTCGTTTGCGGCCTTGCGCGAGGTGCGCGATGCCCTCGCCGAGATTCGGGCGGCCGGCAAACCCATTGCCGCGCACCTGCTCTACGCCGACACCCGCGACCTTTACGTGGCGAGCGTGGCATCGGATCTGTCGATCGACCCTTCGGGCATATTGGCGATGCCCGGGCTGGCGTCGCAGCCGATGTTCTATACTGGTGCGTTTGAGAAATTCGGCATCGGGGTCCAGACCGCGCGGGCGGGGCGCTACAAGTCGGCCATCGAGCCCTTTACCCGCCGCGACCTGAGCGCGGAGAACCGCGAGCAGTTGCAGGAGCTGCTGGACGCCTTGTGGGGTGATCTGCGCGACACCATCGCCGAGGCTCGCGGAATTGATCCGATGGCCCTGCAGACCGCGATTGACGCCGGGGACAGCTACCTGGTGGAGGACGCGCTGGCGCTGGGGCTGGTCGACCGGCTGGCCTACACTGATGAATTGATGTCCGAGTTGCAGGCGACCACCGGCGTGGGCCGAGCGACACAGCCCTTCAAGCAGGTGAGCCTGCCGGCCTATATGCGACAGCTGGCGATTATGGCATCGGCGCCGGAGGAGCAGGCGGCGGCTCCCGGGACGGCGGACGGGCGCATTGCGATCGTCTATGCGGAAGGCGCCATCGTGGACGGGCAGGGCGGCTATGGCGAGGTCGGGGGCCTGCGCTTTGCCCGCGAACTGCGGCGGCTGCGGCAGACGGATGACGTGAAGGCAATCGTGCTGCGCGTGAACAGCCCCGGTGGTTCGGCCACGGCTTCGGAGCAGATTCGGCGTGAACTGGAGCTGGCCGGGGAATCCATGCCGGTGGTCGTCTCCATGGGCGGGTACGCGGCCTCCGGCGGTTATTGGATTTCTTCGGAAGCGGACCGGATCTTTGCCGAGCCCACCACCATCACGGGTTCCATCGGGGTCTTTGGGATGCTGTTGAATGTACAGGAATTGGGCAACGACCTCGGATTCACGTGGGACACAGTGAAGACCGGTGAGTTTGCCGATGCCCTGACCATCGCCCGGCCGAAGTCCGCCGCCGAGATGGCGCTTTTCCAACGCGGCGTCGACGGTTGGTATGACGAATTCCTCCAGCGAGTCGCTGATGGCCGCGGGCTGACGGTTGCCCAGGTGGATGAGCTGGCCCAGGGGCGGGTCTGGTCCGGCCAGGCGGCGTTGCAGCGCAAGTTGGTCGACGAGATCGGTGGCCTCAGCCAGGCGGTCGCCTGGGCGGCGCAGGAAGCCGGCCTCGCGGGCGGCTTTCAGGTCAGCGAGTATCCGCGCAAGAAAGAGCTGGCCGATGTGATCAACGATGCGATGAGCCGTCTGCAGCGTTCGTCGGTCCGCTCGGGGGACCTGCTGACCACGCTGGGCCGGCAGTTCGACGAGGCCAGGACGCTCATCAGCCAGTTCAATGATCCGCGGGGGCTGTACGCACGCTTGCCGGTCGAGCTGATCGTGCGTTGATTGCGGGCATGTCGGACCACTCCCTTCTCCACGCAGTCGAGGCCACGGTCATTCCGGCCGGTGATGTCATTTCCCTGCCCGCCGGCACACCGGTGCACATTGTGCAGACCCTCGGGGGCAACATCACCGTGCGCACCGCCGACGGGCTTTTTCGCATCGCCGAGGCCGATGCCGGCTCCATCGAAGGTTATGTGGCCAGCGAGACGTCGGGCGATGCTTCGGCCGAACCGATCGAGTTCAACGAAGGCGCCGTCTGGAATGCGTTAAAGACCTGCTTCGATCCGGAGATCCCGCTCAACATTGTCGATCTCGGGCTCGTTTACGACCTGGCCGTGGAGGCGCAGGAGGGGGGCACGCATACGGTGGAGGTGAAGATGACCCTCACGGCCCCCGGCTGCGGCATGGGGCCGGTCATCGCCGAGGATGCGCGCAAGAAGGTCCTCGCCTTGCCGACGGTGGCGGATGCGAAGGTGCATATTGTCTGGGACCCGGTCTGGACGCCCCACATGATTTCCGATGAGGGCCGTCAGGTGCTCGGCCTCGAGTAGTCGGAAGCTTCAGCTCGTCACCGAGTCCAGCGAACAGCCCCGCGGATCGGGAGCTTCGGGGGTCTCACAATTGGGCCGGGCAATCACGCCCGGGTAGGGCTCTGCGGCAAACGGACGGTCGGGCTCGCTCAACAGGTGCCGGTCGCAGACCGTGAACAACTCGGCCTCGGTGGAGGTGCGGCGCATGTCATACAGAAACGCGCCCTCCGCATCGACTCCCTGGCCGACGAAGTTGAGGAACTTCTTCATGCGGTTGACGTGAGCGCGCTCAGGGATGCCGGGCCGGGCGGTGGCCTGGAACAGGCGTTCTGCGTAGTCACGCACCATGGCGAGGGTCGTGACCGTGACGGGCTCGCCGGCAAACTGCTGCCGGCACTGGGCGAAGATCCAGGGATTGCGGATGGCATGACGACCGATCATCACACCGGCCGCGCCGGTGGACTCGACGATCCGGCCGGCGGCGGCGGCCGACGTCACGTTGCCATTGGCCAGCACCGGGCAGGCGGCGCGCTGCACCGCGTGGGCGATCAGGTCGTAGTGGACCTCACTGCGGTAGCCTTCCTTCACGGTACGACCATGGACCGTGAGCAAATCCACGCGGTGGCGGTTGACGATGTCGAGCACGGCGTCAAACGGCGCGGGGTCGTCGAACCCGATGCGAGTCTTGACGGTCAACAGGCCGGGGCACGCCGCGCGCAGGGCGGCGACGATTTCATCGATGCGATGGGGATCACGCAGCAGGCCGCCACCGACGTTCTTCTTGTAAACCTTGGGCGCCGGGCAGCCCAGGTTGAGGTCAATGCCGGCGACGGGATGTTCGAGCAGTTCGGCGACGGTGCGTTCGAGTTGCGGAATGTCCTCGCCGATGAGTTGGGCGAAGACGGGGCGGCCGGTTTCGTTTTCATCGATGGACCGCAGGATGTGCCGTTCGGGCCGGGACTGGCTGTGGACGCGGAAGAACTCGGTCACGAAATAGTCGGGCGCGCCGTAGCCCGCCACGACCTGCATGAACGCGAGGTCGGTGACATCCTGCATCGGGGCCAACGCGGTCAGCGGCTGCCCGGGGCGGATGGGCGGTGGCAGCGGTGCGCGCGTGACCGCGACGTCAGTCCTCATCTTCGCTCTCCTCGGCTCGCTGGCGCAGCACCCGCTCGAGGATCTCGGTCATATCATCGACGTCTTCGAACACGGTACGACTCACGAAGAGGGGCCGACGATGCTGGACGGCGAGCACGGTTGAGTCGCTGGGCCGGGCGTCGAGCTCGATGATCTTTTTGCCCAGTTCGTTCTCCATGCGCAGGAGAATGCGGGCGAAGAAAGTGCCGTCCTTCACGTCGTTGATCACGACGTGGTCGAGCTCGGCGCCGAGCCCGAGCAGCATTTGGCCGATCAGGTCGTGGGTGAGCGGTCGATCCTTGCGCACTCCATCGAGCGCGTATTGCAGGGCTTGGCCGACCGACGGATCGACATAGATGACGAAGCACTTGTCGTCGTTGCCCAGAAATACGGCGCAGCCGTTCGCGGTCGGCATGACCCCGCGCACCGCGACTTCAACCACGTCCTTCTTCATGGCGCGAAAGGTGAGGCGGGAGTGTGTCCAGCGCAAGCGGCGGCTCGCGGTGAGTTCAGTTGAAACCGTGCAGGGCGATGCCCCACGCCTCGGCCTGGCGCAGTACGGCGGGCCGATCGATGATGATGACGCGGTCCGCTTCCAAGGCCGCCGCCCGGATGCCGGCCTCACGCATGGATTCGAGCGTGCGTTCGCCGAAGCAGGGCACGTCGAAGCGGTAGTCCTGCTGATGCTTGACCGTTTTGACGAAGAGCAATTGGTCGGTTTTGAATCCGCCGGCGCGGCGGAGCATCTCGTCGGTGCCCTCAAAGGCCTCGACGGCGATGACCGTGCCCTTGCGCACCACACAGCCCTGACCGATGTCGAGGCGGGCGCATTCGCGCGCGATTTGGATCCCATGCTGCAGGTAGTCGGCTTCGATGGGGAAGCGACCGCGCGTCATCTCGCCGGCCGAGGCTAGATGGGCATCGAGAAACGAGCGGGCGTCGAGGAGGCTGATGCCGAGTTTCTCGATCTCGGTCGCGATGGCGCCGAAGATGGTCTCGGCATTGCGCCGCTTCAGGGAAAATAGAATACGGGCGGCCTTAAAATCAGGGTGCAGGCCCTGAAACAGGCGACGTGGTGTGATCTGTCCGGCCATGATCGCATAGCCGGCGTCGAAATCCCGCAGGGCGTCGAGCATGTGGCCGAGTTGCCCGACCTTGATTTGCACGCGATCCGATGCCGGCACCGAGTCATAAAGCGTGGGCAGAGTCTCCTCCTCGAAGGCGATCAACCGCAGGGGCACGCCGGCGGCCAGAATCGCCTCGGCCACGAGCTGCGGGTAAATGGCCTGGCCGGCGATCAGGGCGACGGGACGCTGCGGATCGTAGTCGGGCGGCAGAAACGCGGAGGGCGGCGGCATTGCGGCGACGGTGGACAACGAAACGGGAAAAGAAAAGACCGTGTCCACCGCGGCGGTACGGTCTCGCCAGGATGACGGGCAGCCCGTGGATCAGGCCTCGGCGCCGTAGTATTTCTTGTAACTGCGGTAGTAGCGGTAGTTCGAATAATATTCGATGCGCCGCGGAGACAGGCCGTTGAGGACGATGCCCAGAAATTCGTTTTTACCGTTGTGCAGCGCCTTCACGTACTGGCGGATGTTCACGTTGGCGTTCGGCGTCGAATAGACCATCGTGCTGCCCGCCACCAATTTGGGGGTGCAGAGTCCCACCGTGCCGCGGGGAATGTGGCTAACCGATTGCGAAATCGACGGCTCCGTCTCCAAGTCGGTGCGGTTGGGGGAGAAAGGCTCCTGGGAAAACCGCTTCACCTCCATGCGAGTATCCTGATCGAAGAAGATCCCGGTGCCGTTGGAGAAAACCATGGCGTTGGTTGAGGCGTCCTTGGTCTCGATGACCGTGCCCTGGGCGTTGTGCACGGATTTCTCACTCAGGTCTTCGATCAGATCACCGGTGTCGATCTGCGCCTGCCCCTGCAGGTCGGCCACGTACAGTTTGCTGGTGGGGTTTTTCTTCCCTGCGGCCACGGCCAGAGAGGTGGCCACGATGAAGCCGAGCGCGAGGCCCGCGACGCGAGGCGGAGTCGGGAGGATATTCATGAGGTTAAAGTCTATGGATATTTACCTGATAGCAAACCAGCTTGGGGGGAACCACTGCATTGCCAACAGCCAGTAAGTCCGCCCGGAGCTACTAAGGACAATACCCTAATTGAAACCTAAAGTTCCTCTAGGCAACCACAATGTTGAGAATCCGTCCCTTTACGTAAATCACGCGTCGCACGGTCTTGCCGTCGATTTGAGACGCCACCGCGGCGCTCTGCTTGGCCGCGGCCAGAACATCCGCCTCGACGGCATCGGCCGATACGAGCACTTCGTCACGGCGTTTGCCATTCACTTGCACCACGATTTTGTCGGTGTCCTCCACCAGCAGGCTGGGGTCATGCGTGGGCCAGGTTGCGGTCATGATGCTGCCCTGGCCGCCAATTCGTGGCCAGAGCTCTTCGGCCAGATGCGGGGCGAAGGGTGCCAACAGCTGCAGGTAGGCACCGGCGCTGGCGGGTGACCAGGCCGAGGCCTTCTGCACGGTGTTGATGCAGATCATGAGCTGCGAAATCGCGGTATTGAACCGCAACGCCTCGATATCCTCGGTCACTTTGTGGATCGTGGCGTGGAGGGTCTTGGTGAGATCGGCGTCCTCGGTCGCGTCAGCCCGAATCTTGGCGTTGAGCGCCCCGTCGATCCCGACGTATTCGCGCCAGACCTTGTGCAGAAAGCGGTGCACGCCTTCGATGCCGCGCGGGTTCCACGGCTTCATGGCCTCGGCCGGCCCGAGGAACATCAGATAGAGGCGCAGGGTGTCCGAGCCGTGGCTGGCGATGATCTCGTCGGGGTTCGCGACGTTGCCGCGACTCTTGGACATTTTCTCGCCGTCCTCGCCGAGGATGATGCCTTGGTGGAACAGTCGCGGGAAAGGTTCCTTTTGCGGCACGACGCCCAGATCGTAGAGAACCTTGTGCCAGAAGCGGGCGTAAAGCAGGTGCAACACGGCGTGCTCCGCACCGCCGACGTAGAGATCCGGCACGCCCCAGTAGTCGAGGGCTTCGGTTCCGGCCAATTGCTCGCTATTCGCAGGGTCGGTGTAGCGCAGGTAATACCAGCAACTGCCGGCCCATTGTGGCATCGTGTTGGTTTCGCGGCGGCCGCGAATCCACTCGGGGCCGGGTTGGGGCTCGGTGGCAGGGACCGCCTCGCCGGTGGCGGGTTGATGCCAGATGTCGAGCCAGGGGGTGATCGCAGCCAGCGGGCTTTCCCCCGTGCCGGTGGGTTGGTAGCTGGTGACCATGGGCAGTTGCAGGGGGAGGGCGGACTCGGGCAGGGGCAGGGCGAAACGGGTCTCGCCGTTGATTACGCAACTGACCGGTTCCGCTGGCACCGGCAGTCTGACGCCGGCGGCCTGCGCCGTGGCCAGCGCCGTCTGGTAGGCGGACTCATCGACCCAGACGATCGGGAACGGCTCGCCCCAATAGCGTTGGCGCGAGAACAACCAGTCGCGCAGCCGGTAATTCACCGTCGCACGGCCGCGACCCTGGCCGGCGAGATCGCTGGTGATCTTCTGCTTCGCTTCTTTCCAGGGCAGGCCGGAGTAGCCGTCGGAATGAACGAGCACGCCATCGCCCACATAGGGAAGCTCGGCACCGCCGTCGCCATTGCCGGAGTGGTCGGAGGGCTCGATGACCTGGACCACCGGAATCTGGTATTTCTGCGCGAACTCGTAGTCGCGCGTGTCATGCGCGGGCACCGCCATGATGGCACCGGTGCCATAGCCCATGAGCACATAGTCCGCGATCCAGATGGGAATGCGGGCACCGTTGGCCGGGTTGAGGGCAAAGGCGCCGCTGAAGACGCCCGACTTGTCCTTGGCGAGATCGGTACGCTCAAGGTCACTCTTGCTGGCGGCCTGCTGGCGATAGGCGGTCACGGCGTCGCGCTGCGCGGACGTTGTCAGGGCGTCGACCAAGGGATGCTCGGGCGCCAGCACCATGAAGGTCGCGCCGAACAACGTGTCCGGGCGGGTGGTGAAGACTTTCAGCTCTCCGAGGGCAGGGTTTTCCAGGCCGAAGAGCAGTTCGGCGCCTTCGCTGCGCCCGATCCAGGCTTCCTGCATGCGCTTGGTCGAGTCGGGCCAGTCGACGTCCTTGAGGTCCTCCAGCAACCGCTCGGCGTAGGCCGTGATGCGCAGCACCCATTGGCGCAGGGGGCGCCGCTCCACCGGATGGCTGCCGACCTCCGAGAGACCGTCGATGACCTCTTCGTTGGCCAGCACCGTGCCCAGCGCCGGGCACCACCAGACCGGCTTTTCCTCCACGTAGGCCAGCCCCTGTTTAAACAGCTGCAGCCAGATCCACTGCGTCCACCGGAAGTAGCCCGGGTCGGTGGTGTTGATCTCGCGGTTGAAGTCGTAGGAAACCCCGATCGCGCGCAGCTGGCGTTTGAACGTGCTGACATTCTCCGCGGTCACTTCCGCCGGCGGCCGGCCGGTTTTCACCGCATAGTTTTCGGTGGGCAATCCGAACGCATCCCAACCGATCGGGTAGAGCACGTTGCGTCCGCGGGCCCGCTGATATCGGGCAATGATGTCGGTGATGGTGTAGTTCTCACAGTGCCCCAGGTGCAACCCCGCGCCCGACGGGTAGGGGAACATATCGAGCACGTAATACTTTGGTTTCGATGAACTTTCCTCGGCGCGGAATGTCCCGTTTTCGGCCCAGAAGGTTTGCCAGCGAGCCTCAATCGCGGAAAAGTCGTAATCTTTGCTATGCGTTGCCATCGGAGGAAATCCGCCACTGTGACACTTTCATCACCTCGGTCAATGATCCGACTTCTACCCCTTGTTTTCGCCCTGGTGGCGATGCCAATCCCTGCCTTCGCGGACATGTCGCGGGGCTTTCGTCAGTTGCTGGATGCAGTCGTGCGCATCGATGTGCGCGAGTATGCGATCGAGGCCGGCTCGAAGCGCTTCACCAGTGGGGTCGGCTCAGGCGTCATCGTTTCGCAGGACGGCATGATTCTGACCAATGCGCATGTCGTCGGCAAACGGGCGGTGGAGATCAACGTGACCCTGGCCAATCTCGAGCGCGTCAGTGCGCGACTGGTTGGTTGGGACCACTGGACCGACCTCGCGCTCATCCAGCTCGACGCCGATGAGATCCAAAAGCGCAACCTGCGGTTTACGGTTTCGCGCTTCGGGGATTCCGATGACCTGTATCCCGGCCAGGAGGTGTTCGCCGTGGGCACGCCGCATGGCCTGACCCGTACGGTCACCCGCGGCATCATCTCGAATCCGCGGCGCTACTTTTCCGATTCGCGCGGCGTTCGCGGCTACGAGACCGGCATGTTCAACACCTGGCTGCAGACCGATGCCGCCATCAACCCCGGCAACAGCGGTGGCCCGCTGGTCACCGCCGACGGCCATGTCGTGGGCATCAACTCCCGTGGTTACCTCAGCGCTGACAACCTCGGCTTCGCCATCCCGGCCTCCACGGCCCAGCGCATTGTCGAGGGGCTCGAACGCGATGGCGAAATCACCCGCAGTTACATCGGCGTGGTGCCGGGGGCGCTGCAGGACCTGGAAAATTTCTACGACCTGGAGATCAACACCGGCATGTTGATCAACAGCATCGACCCGGGGTCGCCGGCCGACCGGGCCGGACTGCGGGCGGGTGACATCGTGCTGGCGATCAACGAGGCGCCGGTCGACGGTCGTTTCCCGGAACAGCTCCCGCCCATTCATCACCTGATTGCCACCCAACCGGTGGGTTCGGAACTGCGTCTTATGGTCAAGCGCGGGGCCGAGAGTTCCGACTTCAACGTCACCACCGAGCGCCTGGTCAGCCGGGTGGGCGAGGAAGCCGTGCTCGATGCCTGGGGGCTCAGTGTCCGGGAGGTGTCCCGGGCCTACGCCCGCGAGAACCAGCTGCCCGACGCCTCCGGCGTGTTGATCATCGGCGTGCAACGCGGTTTTCCCGGAGCGACCGCAGGTCTTTCGGTGGGCGATGTGATCACCAAAGTTAACGATCAGACCGTCGATTCGCTACAAGTGGTGCAGACCGCGGTCGAAGCCTACGCCGCCAACCCCGCCAGCGTGCTGGTCGAGGCGCGCCGGCAATTCCGTGTTTCCCTCTACGTTCTGAAACCCTGATGAAGTTCCGTCCCCTTTCGCTGTTCGCCGGCCTGGCCGCGATCATCCCCGCCGTTTCCCTGAGCGCCGCCGAACCCTTGGCGGAGCTGCTGCGCGAACGCCTGGCCAGCGTGGTGGCGGTGGAGATCACCGTCGCCCTCGAGATCGACCGCAGTGTCGACACGGTCAACGGCATCGTGGTCGATCGCGAGGGCACCGTCATCCTCGAGAGTGGTGCGATCAACGACCGCCTTACCCCCGACCAGCTGGTCGAGATTCGCGTCTACCGTGCCGACGCGCCGGCCACCGATTATGCGACGGCGGAATATCTGGGACGCGACATCTACACCGGTTGGCATTTCGTACGCATCGCGCCGGAAGGGCGCACGGGCCTGCGGCCCATCACCGATTTCGCCGGGCCGAATCCACCGGCCGAGCCCGGGCTGGCCGACCCGCTCTGGGGCATCGGTCTGCGCAAGAAAGACGAGGATTTCCGGCCCTACTTTTTAATGAGCCGGGTGAGCATGGTGCAGCCCTTGCCGCAGCTGATGGCCATCATGCTCGAGGATACCGCCGGGCGCGGACTGCCGGCGTTCGATCTCGACGGCAATTTTGTGGGCATCGGCACCTCCGGTTTTGGCGAAAGCATGCTGGTCTATTCGGGTCGTTCGCGCGGCCCCGTGCCGTCGTTGTTCGTCAATCCGGAGGAATCCTCCGCACTGCGGCTGGCGGCGGACGTGCTGCCCTACCTTCACCGCATTCCGGACGACGTTTACGGCCGGCCGCTACCCTGGTTTGGGATCGACGGCATTCAGCCGCTGGACCCTGAAGTCGCGGCCTACCTGGGATTGGACAATGGGGTGGGGCTGGTGATTTCCGATGTGCTGGCTCAGAGCCCGGCCGAGGCCGGTGGCCTGCTGCCCCGTGACATCATCGTGGAGCTGGGAAGCGTGCCGCTGCCACGACTGAAGCCCGACAACGTCGTGACCGTTTTCCTGCAGCGTGAGATCGCCCGGCAGCGCCCCGGCGATGTCCTGTCGGTGACGG
>Ga0255753_1005737_pt1 | contig 11790 bp, 10 predicted proteins | sample 041ome_10_FD_179953 | JGI IMG/M metagenome (GOLD analysis project Ga0255753, IMG submission 179953) | Coastal salt marsh microbial communities from the Groves Creek Marsh, Skidaway Island, Georgia - 041412US metaG (version 2) | ecosystem: Environmental > Aquatic > Marine > Intertidal zone > Salt...
CAAACCAGTTTTCATAAAGTTTTTTGCACTCATCAATCGTGACCTGAACGTCTTTTTCAAATACCTCGATGACACGCTCCTCAGAGACAGCAGTACCGACTTCTTGCTCGTGTTCTGGGTCATGCTCTGTAACAAGATGACCAATGCCGAACGTAGGCAGTCCAAGGTGATCTAAATAGATTTCGTATTTACAGCCCTCGTCGTATTCAAGTTCCATACGGAGTTGATCGAGATTCATCATTTTGTCAATCCTTTTGCCTTTTCAAACGACCGCATACCGCCGAGCCCCAACATTCCGAGAAGCACCGTCATGAGCGAGTCCATATCGAACGCAGGGATTTCAGGTATCTCTGCCCCAGACCACGCAACTCCAAATACAATGAATGGAGCAAATATAAAGTGATACGCCAGCGCGACTCCACAGGTCCATCCGATGAATGGCCTCCATCCTGCGACAAATATTGATTTGTGTTGGGCTTCTGCTTTATTGACTTCAACTTGAGCCATAGCCGCTTCATGGGCTTGCTTTTCAGCCAGTGTTGCAATTTCATGGGCTAACTTTGCCTTTTGGTCTTTATCTTCGACTACCTTGTCGAGAACATTACTTACTGCGGGGACTAGACTGCTGAGTATACCTAACATGATCTAACTCCTTGTCGTATGGTTTGCGGCCACATTTGTCGCAGTTACCGACTGGCCTAAATAAAAATGAGCAACCACAATCAGTGCGGTATTCATGCTTTTCATACACATAGCCACACTGCTTGCGCTTCATGGCTAGCCGCTTTCGCCTTTTTTCTTGATAGCTGACGCACCGAAAAATGCGCTACATAGGACGGCAATCGACGCGAAATAAGTAGGAGCTATGTCAGCAATGAGTTCAGCCGCTTTAGGCAATCCAAGCAGATCACATATAAAAATGCCAGAGGGATAAAGAAGTAAGCCAGCCAACGCGAAATATGCCATTTTCCTCTGTGCTGACCTGTCCTCAGATTCAAGCCTACGGAGTTCATCGCGATGAGCATCTTCATCTTCCATTTTACGACGACGATCCTCCAGTTCAATAGCCAGAATTTCATCTGGATCGAGAACCCCGTTGCCATTCGTGTCATACTTTTCTAGTTCCGTCATAATCAATACTCATCAAGAATTATGTCAAAAGCGGCTGTTACCCGCGCATTGTTAGATCGAACGGTAGCTCTAACATCAATGTCCGACTTTGCAGGTATTTTAAGAGGTACGCCAAACTCATAAGAATATTGACCTCCTGCTCCTGATACCTCAAAACTATGCCCTATCCGGAATGCATTTTCGCCAAAATACCTAATGAACATATTACCAGTAGCGTCTGCACCACTTTGGCAGGTTGTTGTTCCTTTCAAAATGTAAGCATCTTTTCCTGCTGGGACCGTGTAAACAGCCATCAAGGTTTGTGATTTGCCTGCTTTAATAGCGGCGACTGTTACCCCGCTTTTTTGAACCAGAATGTCCCCAACATTTGCCTGAGAACCGTCATGCACAAATGCTCTGTAAATTCTTTTAAACGAATTGGTGCTGTTTGTGGACGCAGAACTGCTGACAGTGATCGTTTCTTGTATTTCAAGGTAGTCTGCGTCTAGTCCTAGTAAAGTGATGTTTTTGCCATCATCTGATGCGTTTACAACAGGTATTGTAAGGACTCCTGCCGTAGCAAACGAATCCCAGGGGTATGAAGTGTCGTCTATGTCCCAAATTGTGCCTGTTTGATTTTGAGACATTGCTGGAACAGCGCCAAACTTATGAATCGATGAAACATTTCGGTACTGCCCCTTTGCAATTGCTAAATTTGCGTTAGGAGCCTTGATGCAATCCATGAACTGTGACATCAGTTACTTACCTCTAAAAGATATAATCCAAATGACAAAGGCCACAGCCCCGCCGACCAAACCGAGAGTAAAAATGCCGACAGCACCATAAGTAATTGCATTCTTGATGGCTTTCTTCTTAGCCAGTCGTTTAGCCTCTGCCCGCTTCTTCTCATTTGCCCTGATCTGTTTGCGATTCGCTATAAATTTTTCGTAATCCGTCCAAAGTCCGGGACGGCCCGAATATATAAAAAGTTGTTTTATTTCTGCTTCTCTGGATCGTATTTTTTCGAGTTCAAAGAAGCACTCCATATCACCATCTTTAGCTTTCTTTTCAATCTCTTCCTTTGCGTCAGCTAGCTTTGTCAACTGCGGCCCCATCTCGCCAACAGACTGAACATGGCCTGCAAACTCTTTGATCGCGCCGATAGCCTCATTCGCTATTTTGATTGCGGCTATGGCTTCAAAGATCATGGCTAGGGCATCTTAGAAAGCACCGTCAGGAGCATAATGAGAATTGTTCCTGTTGCGGCTATGAGGATGGTTTCTAAGCGTTTGACTCTACCAAATAAATCTTTGAACTGAATTTTGACCTCGGTTTTAATCGCAACGACCTCTTTTTCGAGACTATCAATCCGCAAATGCGCTGAGTTGACTGTTCTTTTGTCCATAGCAGTTCCTTATGCTTGAGACTCGGCCCATGAAATACGGCTTGATGCCACAAACTTGTTCACTCCATCAACGCCACTTGTATCAAGTAGTTTCACGGCTACTGTCAGCAAGTCAGGGCCGTTAGGGTAAACACCATCTCCGCCTAGAATTGAGTTACCAAGATCGATAATCTCGCCTAGCTCAAAGTTAGATGTGACTGATGCGTTCTGCCCTGCGCTGTCTGCCGCACCGCCTGAAGCTCTGAACTGGTACAAATTAGTTCCGCCAATTACAGCGTCACCAACCTCATGCCGTATAAGCTGACACAATGATGGTGATCCGACCCCTTCAAAGTTGCTGGTTGAAAGATCACTATTCAAGATCAAAGACACCTCACAATCATGGGTCAGAACCACACCGATAGTGTTTAGCTTCAATTGCATCCGGTTGATAATATCTCGTTGACCCAATGCGCCGACCAAGCTTCCGTCAACGGATGGTGCTAGTCGAATTGAAATGATAGGGATCAGTTCATTACCCAGATCAACTATTGACTCTCCAGAGGCTTCCGCACCAATCGAAACAGTTGTTGACGCAGGAACCGATGGATAGGTTCCGTTTTGTGGAGTATTTCTTGAGCTGGTAATGTATATTTTGGCTACGACTCTCGTAACGCCACTGACAGTCTCATAAGCCACGTAATCAATTTTTTCGCCTGTTAGCTCTCCACCGACAGTATATAACTGCGTCCCTGATGTCAGTTTAGATGCGTCACTGGTAGCAAAAGGAACGCTGACATACCAGTCATATCGTCTGGTTTGCCAGTTGTAAACATAACTAAGGTATGAATTATTGGTAGTGTTAGCAGTGACCGACTGACCGTTTGAGAAGTTCAGGTTATTAGAGTTTGCCGTGAACAGGTACGCCTTGTCGTCATCAAATGTGCCGTCCATCATTACTGACGTACCCCAGTGGAATAGGTTCGGCGTATAGTTAGGCTGGTCTAAAGTCCCTACTTCATACCTTGCAGGAAGGTTACCTGACCGGAAATACGACTCAATCAGACGGTTGTTGTGAATAAACTCGTGGGTGTAGATTACGTGTCCATACGTATCCTTAAAGCCAAACCGGATTTTGCCAGCGCCATACCATGAATAGTCCATATAGCACATCTGAATTTTCTTCAGGTCTAAATCGAATCCACTTTTGCCATTGCCGTCACAAGTGTCGAGATTCCATTCAGATTGTACGATTTTTGTATCGACAGTCTTTGTGATAATTGCACCAGACGCATTTACGCCACGATAAGCCGGTTGAATATCCATTGTTGTTTGGGTTGGAATATCAACAATCTTGTAAGACTGACCGCGAATTACGATCATGTCACCGACAGCGACTTGGCCTAAAAATGTGGTGTTTAGTCCATTGACTCGATGAGACCTATTGGTAACCGTAGCAGTTCCCGATAACTGCTGAGTCGATGACCTTCTTACGCAGTATAGGTTTTGCCCATCAAACTCATAGAAGAAACCGTTTTGATAGTCGAACATTCCTGCGCGGACATAACTGTCACTATACGAACTCACGTAGACTTGAATAAATCCAGATGGTGTTGGGAGCAAGCTTGCTCCTGCGACTTCATAGGTAAACGTAAAGTCATCAATTACCGTACCGACAACGAATGTTCCGTTGTAATCAGCATTTTCAGAGCCAACAACCTCAATATTAAACCCTGACAATAATCGATGAGGATATTTTGTTGTTACGGTTGCTGTTGTACCAGAACCAGTAACAGTTTCAGCTTGTGTAGGCGGGTTGAAGTTGATTGCGTAACTTGTCTGAATGCCCTTGCCTGACTGATACCGGAAATATTTTCTGGTCTGCCTAGAGATAGTTGAGTTAGGTGACGTTCCAGTTTGAATCTCCACACCACCATCGAAAGGCCGGTGTTGGAACGATCCATTCGGACGCACGTAAATTTCTGTGTTTCTAAATATGGATGTCGATGCACTGGTGAAATTGAGTTCTTGCTCAAGATGAATCTCACCGTCAGTCGGGATAACATCAATAATTCCTGTTTCAAAGGTTGCAGGAGTTACTGAGTTATTGAGCAAAATAAGTTCATCGCCGCGCTTCCAATAGCGTTTGAACAAACTATCTTCATCGCCAATTATGATTTTGGAGCCAGAGGTAGTAGAAACTACGCCAGATTGTTCTGTCAGGGCGGCTATTGAATCTACCGCAAAAATTAATGTCCCAGCAGTTGTAGCTGTTAGATCAATAGGGCTTCCAAGCCTCGCATCCTCCAATGTAGCGGCAACTGCAATTTGGTTATTATTTTGGACGATAGCAAAATAATCTGTTCCATCAGTCAACCCTGTTACAGTTCCAGTGCCTTCAGAATAGGTTAATTTAGCGCCATCCTGTAATCCGTGGTCTGTTAATGTAATCAAATCGTCTGTTGTATTTACATCTGTATCCGCAAAGCTAATTGACCTTGCTGAAACTTCAAACGGAATGTCTAGCTCGTAGCTCGTAGAAGTAACATCGCCAATTTTAAACGTGCCATCAATCGCTCCAGCGGTAGAAGTTTCGAATGTAATATCTGCCGTACCATTATTGGTTAAATCATGGGGTATCCCCCCTACTGAAGCTGAAGTCCTAAATCTGTCGTTATTAACAACATTAGCGACTACCGTACTTCCTGCCGCTAAAGTAGGCTTGGTCAAGTTATTTTGGAATGCACTGAGAATACTGGTAAAAATTCCATTCGCATCACTGCTTGAAATTGTTTGGTTAGCGGCGATTGCCATATCAAATCGGATGAAAATTGACGAGTCATAGCCACGGTTACCTCCGGTTATTGATCTCGTATATGTACCGTAGTCACGCAGAAAATTATAAAGACTTGAAGGATACCTTGCGTCTGTATCCCAAACGTCTTTTTGCATCGATACTAAGAAAGTCATCCATCCTGCCGTTTGGTTAGTAGATGGCGAAATATGGACATTACAACTGTATCTCACGCCACTACTAACAACATTGCTACCTAGACCATAATAAGTTGCCGCCGAGCTATTGGTGTAATGATAAATCTGAAACTCTTTACCGTAGGAGCTTCGTGTTTGCGTAGGATCGACCCCGATGACTTGTAAAGCGTAAGGCACACTAGCCCCGTTTGTGTCGAGATTTTCGACAACCATTTTTGCACCAATAATAGGGCTAACAATTGTAATTTGACCGTCTGTGAAATCATTAAACGACAAACCTTGATTGTTTAATGTGACACTAGCATTTCCAAAGTGGTTGTAGCCGATACTAATTTGATTGAGAGTATTTCCAGCCAAATTTGAGTTTGGCAAAGTTTGGACAGCAAAAGGATCATTGACAGCATACGATTGTGTTTTTGCTGAGTTTGCCGCCTGCCATGCCTCAATAATGGTTTTTACTTGTCCATGAACTGCAAGCAATGATTCATCATCGCCAGTGTAGGTTAAATCGCCAGAATCGACAGTCGGTACAGCACCGCTATTTTGAACGTTGATCACCACTTCGTCGCCAGTAGTTAGGCCATGACCCGCAAAGTAGAAAGTATTTGCAGTGGGGTTAATGGCGTCCGCTACAAAAGTCGATACAGTCGGAGTGACGTAGTGTAACTGTTCAGATTGAAAAGATATTTTATCATCGCTGATTTTATTGACCGTAAGTGCGTTCCCGCTTTGACTCAAATTGATAGTTTTTACCGATCCGGTATAAAAAATATACGGGTGATTTCCTGAAGTCGTCGCCAATTGTCCGGAAGTTGTTAGGGTAACTGTACTACCTGTATCCAAACCATGATTGTCAATATGAAGTGTATTCGCTTCAGGGTCTTTGATTAAAGGAATAATATAGTTGTTTTCATTAGTTCCCGTTTGTGAATACGCTGTGTTGTACCTAGCAAAGCCATAATTTCTTATAAGTAATCTACCATTACTACTGTTGAAATACCGGTTTGCGGCATACCAATAACCGCTTTCACTGGCAAAGCCTCCGTAATAACCGCTGTATACAGATTCAGGGTTTTCTATTGGGTTATATTGATATCTTGAATCTACGTTACTATCAGTCGATAGCATCGGAAATCTGTGTGAGGTTGATCTTTTCGATGAATAAAGATCGTAAACAACTGTGGAGTTCCAAGTGACAGTATCGGAAGACCTTTGCACTAATAGATAATGTTGCGGCTGTGTCTGACCCAACACTGTGCCATATAGGTTTGATTTAGCATCAGTTGTTTGAACAAGGTCTCTACCTGACCCTGAACCTGTTAAATAAAATGGTGTATTCCATGTGGTTTCATTTGAGTTGGCGAACTTATTGAAAGAGCGAACTTCCCAGCAGAACATCAACTGGTGTAATCCTAAAGCCCACGAGCCTCCAGAAGAAAGCGATATGGCAGAACCGGAAGCCGTATTTGTTAGTCGAATAGTATTGGCATCCACTCTAATCACGTAATAAACGTCAAATCTATTCAGCCCGCTTATCTCATCAGCCCCAATTGGGGCCATGTAAACAACACAGTCGTTATTCTGTAACTTGTGGTCTGTCCATGTAATCGTGTTGTTGGTGTAGTTGACAGCGGACTCATTAAACTTGACAGAGTGAGCGCCTTTGACCCCCTTTGTTTCAGTCTTTGTTAAATCAAGGCTAGGAAGTATGTTCTGGCTAATTGTCTCGTCAGGGTCTACGTATGGGCGACCGTCAGGAGCATTGGTTGCAACAGCATCAAGGACTAACTTTTTCGTGCCTAGCGTGTTAATCAAATAAATTTCAGTTCCGGCTTTAAAGCCATGAGCATAAGGAGTGTTGATGGTCAGTTTAGATAGTGCCGCGCCATCAGATGTAACCCCTTGGTCTTGATCGTAATCTAGGGCCGATCCGCTAAAAAATCGCCCTGCAATGATTGAAGTGTAAACACCAGAAATATTGCCTGACTGACTTTGAGTAACTGCCTTGTAGATAAATGATTTCGAATCAGGAACAGCACTAATTAAAAAATTACCTTCAGCAGTGACAGAGGCCAAACCGCGAACATCAATGGGAGTCCCGATTGTTAGCTTATGCTCCTCCTGCGTTCTTACTGTTACAAGGTCACTGCCGCTAGTCACTGTAACGCTAACAATGTCAGCGATTGATGAATCCCCAGTGGTTGAGTGATATGAGGGGATGTTGTTGACTAGCTCTAACGTCTCCCACTTAGATGACTGCAAGCCGTATTCAAAGTCGGTATCAATCAAGTTCTCTGGGTTAGATACTCTGAGCTTGTTTACAGGATCATAGAACGACTCAGGGAAATCGATAATTGTGTAGGCATCATCAACAAAGATTTGAAGGTTAGAGCTTGTAGTCAACCCGCTGAGGTCTTGCTCTAAGGTTAGGCTAGTGAACTCTGTGTCCGGGTCATAGCTAACTGCTGTTGTTCCGCTACCGGATGAAGCAAAATTGTAGAGGATGGCGTTGCTGTCAACGTCTGTGATTAGCAGAACTTGCTCGGCCTTCCACTTGCCTTTGACCTTTACAATGTCACTTGCAGGGATAATTTCGTAGTCAGTTATCAGCTTCTTTGCCATTTTTTACCCCAGAGCGATTGCGTAGGCTATTGCTTCTTCCGCCGATAATGCACCAACACCGCCAGCATTTGCGGCTGTCCATCCATCAGCTACCGTATAAGTAAGAACTTGCCCTTCTGTCGGCACAAACGAATCATGCACATCAGAAAGGTCTTTAATAGATTCGCCAGTAATATCCTCTAGCTTATCTGCGTTGAGGGCAGTAAAATTGGCATCCAGCTCGGCATTACTAAGGGGTGAACCTTTGCCAGATCGAGTTGTGATAGTGGACATGATTCACCTCCTATTTTAAGAAGCCGTCAGGGTCAAGTCCCAATTTATAACTAAACTGTCTGCCGCTTCTTTTACAATCGATCCGAATTGCACCCGACACAACATATCGCCTCCAGAGGAAGCATCAAATATTCCTGCTTCAGCAATGGTAGCTGTGCCAACGCCTGCGCCGTAAGAGGCTGAGAAAGAAATCACGTTTGATGCGATTGACCGACTATCCATCTGAACTCTTACAACTTCAGTGCCTAGCGCCGTATCTCCAGCCGCCGCCGATGATGTACTCGACCCGATAGCGATAAAGTCCATCACATCGGCTGTATCGCCGTTCATTGCCTGAAGTATAAAATTTAGCCCAGTGTTGACGACCAAATTGTTTACGTCTTTTTCGTGTTTGACGTTGCCATCTTTGTCGATCAGCTTAATGCCAACCCGACCTTTTAATTTACCGCCATCGTTGAACATTTTTGGCTCCTAGCTGAACGCAGTTGATTCACCAATATAATCCTCCGAAAAGTAGTTTTCATCGGAATAATCTTGCAGATATAAGACACCGGAATCGTTAGCCGATGGCGCATCTGCCAAACCCTTAGATAGAGATTTTACAGCAGAATCGGTCAGCGATCCATTGTCTGACCTGACTTTGAAGAATTGCGCTGTTTGATCATCACCAACTGCCGCACCGTTAGCATCATCTGTAACAAAAAATGCATCACTTATGACCTTGGTGACTTGCGTAGATATTTGATCAGAAAAGTTGCTTTGGTCAGATGAAGCCTTATTGATATTCTTTAAAAGGTCATCTGTGAATGTGCTGGCATCTGCCTTTGCTTTTGTAAATTCTTTGGTTGTTGAGTCTGCAAAAGCACTAGAGTCATCACGGTTTTTTATTGGCGTTTTAGCGGCTGTATCGGTTAAAAATGCGGAATCAAATATTTCTTTGACCAGCAAAAAAATGCCAGTGAGGTATGCCCCGGCTATTCGGCTGGCGGCAATTGCCGATTCTAGGCTTTTTGAAACGGCCTTAGATGCAAGTTTTTTGCCTAATGCCGCTACTCTAATAGTCACGCAAAATCTTCCCTGAGAACAAATTCTAAGGTGTCGTATATTGTTTCTCTGGTGTTAGTTGCGGACACTACCTCGATCTCGCCTTCATATTTGCCCGCTGTCAAATCAAGATCATTAGAAGCGAACGTGAAGATGACAATACCATTTGAAAAGTTATCGCCTACGTTTACACCTACCCGCGAAAACAAGACTGTCGTAGTACCTTTTTTGCGAAAGTGAAGGGTAACAGTTGCGCCCGTTAAATCTTCGGCTTCGCCTGTATCTGCTCGCGTTAAAGTTGCCTGTATTTGAGGACCATTGTCACCCTGTACCAGTTTTATTGCTTCAGCCATATTTACTCCACGAACAAATCAGTGATCGTTGAGAACGCACTATGCGTTCCTGCCGTTATTGTACCTTTATTGTTGATTTTGATTCTTGTTTTCTGGTCAGCGTCTTGCACGTAATTGACTGAGTTGAACCCTGTATCTTCATATTGATCAGAGTCAACCCGTATCAATTCGCCATTGTTGTCGGCCTGTGGTCCGAACTCAGTCCAATTTAGGCCATCACTGCTAGTCTCAGCCCGTTCACCATCACCACCGAACAAACTGCCATTACCGCCCTTGTAATAAGTCCCACCGAAAGGACCGATTGTTGTTATCCCAAAAGTCGAATTTTCGGTTGAGCCTGCGCCCGCACCCGTACTACCTTGAGCTATGCCAGACAAAGTGACCGAATTATTGTGTCGATAGCCCATACCTCCGCCGCCACCGGCCAAAATAGTGCCATGATTAACTATCAAAACGGTCCCAGGGTTTGTTGGCCTGTCATCACTTGATGAAGTTTCCCACCAAAAAGCGTCTCCGCCTTTACCACCTTCAGCGGCATAATTCATGAAGTAACTAGAGAAACTGTTATAGTAATACCCGCCGAATCCGCCGCGAGCCCTGAGTTCTCCACGATTTCTGATGGTAAGCTCACCAGCAAGATTCGCTGGAATTTTAATACAGGCACTAGCTCTGGATTTAAGAGCCGCCGTATAGCTGTCTAATGTGTCACTAGAACTCCATGAAGGATCGTCTACCCAACTTGACCAAACACCTACATCGTCAGGGATTAAAAACTCTTTTCTGATGTCTTGAGTCCAATATGCACCAAAAATAGTTTCAAGGTCTAAGTCAAATGCAAGATACAAATCCGAACCGGACAAAATACTTGCGTAGTCTTTTGCGTTACGGGTGATTGGCTCTACCTCAACCGTAGTATCAAACAGGCTAGGTGTCGTTTCACGCAATGAAACACTAACTGAAGGTATTTTGCCGTCTTGTGAAAGCTCCCAAGCCACGCACTGGAATGTAGCTTGGTCAAAACCTAGTCTTTCATCAGTGAAGTAGACGGAATCGCCAATATCAATATCGAATCCTTCAAGGTTAAGGGTCATTGATATAGTTTTTTCATTTCTAATCTGTCTGAGGGTAATCAAAGCTATTCTTTCTGCCATTGATTTTGATGTGGTAAATGGCAAAGTCAGATCGATGAAGCTAGGTTCTGCGTTATCTTCAAATAAATAAACGCTGTCTGAAATCGGGGTGAAATCTGTCGTCAAATAGTCTTGATCTTTGTCCCTGAATGTACCTTTGACTAGATTGACTTGGCTCCTTGCAGGGTTTTTAGTCGAAATATTGATTGGCGATATAATCATGTCTTTGGTGATTGTTTTTGTAGGCGTTTGATAATCTCCAACCAATAGACGATATTTTCCGCCAGTAAAAATCAGCCCTCCAACGCAGGCTGTTAGCATTTCTTCAAGTATTGCTTTTGGCGCTCTTGAAGTATCGACTACGCCATTGATTTCGTACCTGTTCTCCCCACCTACCGTTTCCTCACAAATATTAGCCGCTGTGATGAATGACGCATCGTCGATAGCCGAATCTGGAACATTCAGCCCATATATGCCATTGGTTAAATAATCTCTGATAACTAGAGCTGGATTTGCTGACCATTTAGTTCTGCTAATTCTTGGGTCATATAACTGAGCGCCTTTAATTTCAAAAGTATGAGCTGGAACCCCTTCTTTATACACTGTGGCATCATAATCCATTTCAATATATGCGTAGGTGATGCCCTCATACGTCCATTCGTTACTGTTGACCCCTACACCATCAATCACTGCACTTTGTTGAAAATTAAAGTTTGCCAATTGAGGATAAGGATAGCTTTGATTCACCGTATAAGCGTCAGCTCCAGCGTTATGAATCTGCACCCTCATATAGTCATGATATTGACTTGATCCGATAGCGTTCAAAAGCCTACTAGCATATTCAGTGAACCCAGCGACAGACCATTGATTAGCATCTTGCGTT
>Ga0255753_1005742_pt1 | contig 11785 bp, 10 predicted proteins | sample 041ome_10_FD_179953 | JGI IMG/M metagenome (GOLD analysis project Ga0255753, IMG submission 179953) | Coastal salt marsh microbial communities from the Groves Creek Marsh, Skidaway Island, Georgia - 041412US metaG (version 2) | ecosystem: Environmental > Aquatic > Marine > Intertidal zone > Salt...
ATTGCCTAGGAGATGTTTCAAGAAATAGTGCGAATTCTCGCGCGCAGAAACTTTGTTTGGTGGTAACAGAGCGTCCACGTCGGCAGCTCTTGAATCACCTGCTTCAAGGTGCGACATCTTTGTCGTGTTGACTGATGCGGTCGTTTGCAAATCTACGTCAGACGTACGTACCCGTCCGACTTAAAAATAGTGCTTCATGGTGGTCGGGATAGGCCCGCTGCCGCGACAACGTGTATGCTCTCAACGATGAACACCGTGTTTCGCGCGCTCTGCTCCTAAAATCTTAAAATCTTGGCGAATGCGACGCAAATCGGCCCATCAATTGATAGCAACGCTAAAGTGTCACGCCTATCGCACATCCGTGTGCAGTGTTCGACGACAAAGCACCCCAACGTTGTCGTTAGGGTGCTTAGCTCGTTCAGCGTAACGACCTCTTCGCGATTCTTTGTACGTCTGAGCGACGTACACGAGCTCCAAACGCCGTCTAAGTCTTCAAATAAACTGAATACGTCATCACGCACATGTTTCAGCACATTGCGTGCATCGGGTGCGGCGCGCGCTTCTGACGCACGCCACAAACGCGCGACAGTTGACCGCCTCGCGCCGAAGCTCCCGAAGAGGCGATTGGGTTTGATCAGTCATTCGGAAAAAAGAGGGGACGAAGTTTTTCGATTCATGGCTCAAGGACGAGTGGGGGACTATTTGACGAATTATGACTCAAGGCGTCGATTTTTATCAACGAGCTCTCGCGCGCCGCCGTTGATAGAAAAAAAATGAAAAAACTACTACTTTTGTCCACGAAAATCGGTTTTCTCCTTGAACCCCCTCAGGATACCAACGTTGGTACTTATTTTATGTGGAAAAACTGTTTTTCAAGGGAAATTCTAGTATTCGGGACTGGTATCGTCTAGATGCCGCGGTACCGGCACACATGCGTATTCTGTACTCAGTGCAGAATTGTCCCAGAATTGCACCAGTGCACTGCACTGGTGCATTGATAGTAGTATATTGACCATATTACTTTGATTGGCTTCGAACAGCTATCTACGTCGGTACGTACCACGAAAGGCAAAAATTGACGAGCCATGAGTAACACGCTGAGAGGGTGAATCGTCGGAACACCTTGCTCGCGGCAGCGAAGCCGAAACTCGCTTGATTACCTGAAGTAGTTCTGTTCGAAGCTTAGAGTGCATTATGGGGAAAAAGAAGTTCATCAATGGTTCAGCTGCAAAGTATTGCTTACTCCCAAGACAGGAGATACAACCTGAGCCGTCAAGTGGGGGTCACACATGGTTAAGAACCGACTTGAATGTAGACTTTAAGCCGTTTGCTGCGGAAGATGGCGACGATCTACCACATGAGTCTCTTCTAGCGGGAGTTTTGCTCAAGCCAGAGGGGTTATGTCGCATGGGTACGACAGATGATCTCACTGAAGAAGTTAATGAAGAACATTTCCTCAGAACTATAGGTACTGACCCCACAGCTGTGTTTGTAAGTGCAACTGGTAGCACGGGAAATTCTTTGAGCATCAATTTGCCCAGATCAAATGTACGAACTAATACCGAGAATGCTTCACGAGGATCTTCTGAGACCGAAGAAGTAAGCTCTGAGGTTCAAGCTATTGCGTCAAGCTTCCAGGAGATAGAGTCAACCCCTTCAGACGACGACTATGCTGATGAATATGATGATTTCTTTCATCAAATAATCCAAGGACCGAAATTGAAAGTTCCAGAGTCACGTACAAAGATTGTTCAATTGGCCCGTTCAAATTTACTTAAGATAAACGAGGGGATTGTTGCAACTAGTGAGGACGAAATGTTTGATAAACTTGTTCAAAGTTATGCTGACGTGAATACCAAAGACGAAACCTCAGCAGTCCCCGGAGAAAATTATGATGACTTAGATGTCCTCACTACCGTATTGAAAACTACTAAGAATGACGAAGTTACCGAGAGACTTGCAGCGATTCGTGTCACTGGCAAGCAGGTATGTAAAGGTTCTATAAATATCAATCCGACCGCAGAAGTGCCAGGCTCGTGTCAAAATTTGTCACACTTAAGTGACTCTTACGTGCCGAACGTTCGTTCAAAATGGGATTGCGAATCTGTTGTGAGTACGTACTCATGTATAGAGCATCATCCACGGCTACTTTCTTCTTCTGGCTTTCGGCCAAGTGCGAAAACACAACCACTTAAATGCTCACTTTCAGGAAGCGGACAATCCAAATCAATTTCTCCAGATAACGCAGGTCTTAAATCATACCATACGTCTAACCGCGAAGATAATGAAAATGTTACTCATTCAGTAGATTTGCCGGCGATATCGCCAGAAACTCAGGAGTATGACTGTATGTGGAGATATAATATAAGCCGTAAAGGAGAGACAAAAGAGGAGAAAAAAGAGCGGAAGGCGGCCGTAAAAGCTGGTCGTAAACAAGCTCGGAGTAGCAAAAAGCATGTTAAGAGCGCTTTCAAGAAAGAAGAGGTGGCACTGAGGCAAATCTCTGATCACATCCCATTGAAGTGCTCCGTAGTGAATCTAACGTGAAGGATATGGTGCTTATAGCTGTCCACACACTTAGTGTTAGTTAGTTGTCTTGTTTGTTTATTAAATCGTCACTTCATCACTCAAATGTGCTGTTGTTCCTTTTTCAAAAATCGTAGGGTGAGTATTTCATCTTCTTATTTACTTTGAAGATAACTTTTGGCTCCTGTGATGGGAAGTAGAAGGAGGACACCAATTGCACTTGCGCTTAAAAGAGCCGCAAAGAATGCATCCCAGCCATATTGCTGAACAAGAAGAGATAATGGTACACCTGCGTTTGCTGCTCCCTAATGCGCTTTTCAATCTTGGATTTGTAAATTACAGTATTGTGACGCACCAGATACGCCACCCAACCTAAAAACCCTTCACTGGCTCCAACTGAACGACGTCCAACTATCTCAGCGCCACAGAGTCCTTGAAGAGCAAGTAAGAAAATGATCACATTTGCATTCGTCACCTTTACCGATCAGCATCTGCGGCCCATAAAGGAAAAAGCCAATCATGAAAACGATTACTGCTTGTAAACTTGCCAGTCCTATACCATGTAAGTCTCAAGTCGTAAACTAGTTTATTCAACGCACCACTTGGAACTGCTCTGAATGCCAAGAGACTAATTGCGACCCCAACAAGATATAAAATCACCACTTGAATACGTTTACCAACTGCACCACCCGAAGAATTGGCAATATACCAATCACTCATTCTTCCCGCGAGTAAACTTCCAACGAGCCCCCCAAGCTCCAGACCAGAAACGCGAACCTACAGGTCGTTTTACTGTGACAGTTGCTCAGTAGAAAGATAAATAAAAAATGGTACCGCTGCAGAACCCGCGTCTAGCACTCCTTTTTCTTTAATAAGGTAGAAAATGGACCACGATGTGATACCCTATCGATTATTATGACCAAATCACATTTAATTGACTCGCTTGATTGTTTACCTGTCTCACAACATACACACAAAAGTATGTGAACGCAAGCCCCCTAAGAGATTGGAGATTTTAGTCGAAGCTTAAAAAGCACGATAATTAAAGATACCAGATGAAGGGATTAGATAAAACATTCCGGAAAAGATTTCGAATCAGAGCATTGCTTGATTTTTGATCACCACTTGACGATGATTCGTTGGAACGTGCTATACATCGAAAGTAACACAAAGAATAATTCGAGAGTTCACGTACATACCAGGTACATCTTTCACTTCGACTGGTGGAAAACCGCGATCCTCTGGCGAATCTCGAAGCGTAGAAACGATAATGACGCCAACAACGACTGCTATGACACCAGGAGCCCACAGTCCAAACTATTCGCTAGCAGTTTAGTCAAAAAAACAAATACTAGTGATGATGAGCTTACACTCCATCCGAAAGTTCTAGCGGCTGTTCCTGCCAATATGGGAGCTGCAAATCCCCCAAGATTATGCGCAATATTCCACATACCCTGAAGGAGGAACGTCAATAAAATCGAAATCAAAATTTTTTATGCGTACCCAGTAAGTTCCCCGTTCTTGAGCAGCAAACCACGAGGTTAGTATTTTCGCGCAGCTGGGGGCTCCAAACCCCTGTAAGATTCCTAATAGCTAGTCAAGCTTCATGTTCACGATAAATTACTGGTGATACCGTTCATTGCCCAAAGTATACAGAATAAAGGGAGAGTACTGCTTGCACCAAAAGCGATATTCACCTGAAAACAAACACGTAGGAACTGCACTGGTTAGATTTTGACTCCGTGACATACCATACCGGTTGCCATAAGACCACCACCAAGCATTATTGCAGGCGATAGCATATCGCCTACAACGCCGCTCACAAATTTGCTACAACCATAGCACAGAGGGAAGATTGATGTTATCACTCCTATCGACGTTATATCAAGACCAAGATTGGGCGTGGCGACCATAGCTGGCGCTGAAAATGTCAAGCTATTTCTTGTCAAGTAGTAGCAGGAATATCCAAGTAAGATGCTACAAATACGATTCAGGTTTTCTTCGAAAAGAATACGACTCAACTCACCTCAGGAACACACCGGCGCGGACTTTTACGAACTCTGCACTGTAGATAGATGAATTCTGGCTTTCAGTTTCGACATTTGTGGCGCTCAATATTATTTCCGTTCTGTGAGTGCTTAAAATTTGGAGACGCGTCCGAGTTGAGTCTTTTGTGAAAAACGGTAGTTGTTGAGATACACAAGTAACTTTGAAATCTGACTTGTCACGTCGATAATGAGAGGCTATCTTCCGTCGACTTCTACCTAGATTCGTTATTTCACACGCTTGAGTTTTAAGGGCGATCATTTGTCAATGATCACCTCGTTCCAAAGTATGATTCGTCAGCCGTCGAATAGCAGGGACTGGTCAGCGTTCCAGAAAAGCTGCCATGCCGCATGGAATTATCACATGGTCAAAGAACTATCACATAATTAAAGAACTATCACAATATGCGCAAATGAATCATGAAACAGGCATTGCTACTCGCGCGTGTGTTTACACACGGAAAAATTTATATCACGGGTTCAGAGAGTTCCTACTCGTCGACCAATCACGACTGCTCCGTCTCGGGGGGGGGAGCTAGTGATATAAATTTTTCCTTAACACATATCACAATAAAATAGCTACTATTGACAATATTGAATGTGCTATTGTGGCTAATAATTTACGCCATGGCTTTAGTAGGGTCGCGACAGCGTAGTGATATGACATAATCGGGGTAGGAATATGGCGTATGCTCGACGGGATGGAGAAATCATTCTATACGATGCGCGTAGACACATTTTTGTTCTGTTCTGTTTTCAGGTTTTGCGCAACTTTGCTATTGGCTGCAGCGCTGAGATAAGGTCTAAAAATTGGCCGTACGAAGCCTTTCTGCAGTTTCGAACATCGCTCAGATGGCTTTCCGCGTATCAAGCATCCTTTTAAGGAGCCCACTTCGCCGCGCCAAATTTGTACGGATTGTACGTGTTCACATCTTTGAATACGTTCTGGTTAACGATATTAGAATCAGGGTAAACGACAAAACCGCAGTATTCATACGTCAACGATATCAATGGCACTGCAAACTGGTCTAGTTGGTAGGTAACGTGATTTCCACATTTTTTACGGAACTAACATTCGTCCAGGCTTGCCAAATGTCGGTAAAAGTACGCTTTTTAATGCACTGGTTGAAAACAGCTCTGCACAGGTGAGTTTAAGGTTCTGTTTGTTTTCAAGGGTGTAGAAATCCATATCGTAGGCCTCAAACTTCCCTTTTTGTACAATCGAACCAAATTTTGGAATCGTCAACGTTCCGGATGAACGATTAGAGGCCCTAGCTGCAATATCGAAGGCAGCAAAACTTGTTCCAGCTGCTGTAGAATTTGTCGACATTGCAGGCCTCGTCAAGGTTCAATTTGATTGATTCTCAAACCCATGATCGGTTCATTCATTGTATTTAGGGCGCCGCTGAGGGTCAAGGGCTTGGGAACAAGTTCCTTTCGAATATTCGGGAGTGTGATGCTATTGTGCACGTTGTGCGTTGTTTCGATGACGCAGATGTATGCATGATATAATTTTTTATATAAGAATTGCGATCATACTTTTTCAGATCATACACGTTGATGGGAGCGTGGACGCCGAGCGGGATATCGCAGTCATCAACTTTGAGTTGGTGCTATCGGATTTGGCTCAAGTCGAGAGAGCGCTCGAGCGTACTGCCAAATCTCGAAATAAGGTTTGCGTCAGTTTGTTTAACTTTTAACTATACTCTCATCCCAAATATCCAAGGTCGCAAACTTCGAAGACAAGAACACTGCACTTGCAAAATTAAGAATCACTCTTGAATCTGGTCTCCCGGCAAGGTCGGCTTCGTTATCAAATGTAATTTGTTGTACTACGTCGCGATTGCAGTAGCTCAGTTTTTTCATCACTTAGGAAGAGCTTGAAAGTGTAGCAGATTTGAATTTGCTCACGATCAAACCGTGCATATATGCGGCAAACGTAAACGAATCCGATTTGCGCAACCAGGTGATTATTTTGCCGTAAGATCTAGCTTTGGAAAAAGACAGTTTGGCCAGGGTTCTGATAACTCACAGTTGCAAAAGCTTAAGCAGATTGCAGCCACAGAAGGTTCAAATGTAGTTTTGGTATCAGCACAGGTACGTTCGAGGTGCAATGGTGTAAATAAGTTAAAGTACCGCTTCGAATAGGTAGAATCTGAGATAATGCAATTGGATAAAGACGAGAGAGAGATATTTCTAGAAGAGCTTGGCCTCAAACACAGTGGGCTACAGACTCTGGTAAACTTTTTACTTGATTGAAATTTGCCTTCATGATCCATTGCGAAATTAGATCAGAGCAACATACAACCAACTGGGCTTACAGACATACTTTACAACAGGTGAAAAAGAAACTAGAGCATGGACAATCACGGTATTGGTGCATGAAATAATGTTGAATTTTCGATTAACAGATCTTTAGCGCGGCTCCACAGCACCTCAAGCCGCAGGCGTCATTCATTCCGACTTTGAAAGAGGTTTTATCAAGTCCGTACTCCCAAATCCATAAGAAGAGAATGTCCTCACATGAAAGATCTAGGTGTGAAACGGTCAGCTTTGATGATTTTATTGCGTGTGGTGGGTATCCGGGTGCGAAGGTAAAATCAAGCTCAATAAAGTGCTGACGGTCTTGCTGACATAAATATTTTCAGGAAAATGGTCTTTGGAGATTGGAGGGTAGAGACTACATCGTGCAAGAGGGTGATGTACTACTGTTCAAGTTCAACGTCTAACATAAGCAGCATACACTTCTGCCACGCTGTTTTCGCTATCCTCTCCAAAACAGTAGTCAGTGAAAACTGTCGACTGATCATGAATATTGATTGTAGTCCCCTTATCAAAGCCATCTAACGAAATAATCAATGATGTTCACAGATAACAATTCCTTGCTCACCGTGACCCTGCTGTACACTAACGTTCGTCGCCAATGCTGCTGTGAATGCGTAGACTTCTATCTGACCGGATACTGAGGTTAGTAGAATTTTATACTGATGCTCTGCACCGATAGAATTCGCTCTACACTCGGGTATTTCGAGGCTTGTCCCACTGGGTGCACGGACAGCAATGACGCTCTCCCTTTGAAGACACGGCGTTTGAGTGAAACACACTTGAGGGACACTCAGAACATCCTGCGACAGCAAAGGCCGTTATAAATGATATTTTATGAAAGTAGCAACTTGCCTTGTACATGATATCCGTCATCAAGCCATCTAATATGTTGGATACAGACACCGTTGAATTTAAGGTATACCCACGAAAGGATTTGTCACATCTTGAAGGTGTTTTTTCTTGTTTTCTAGTTGAATGATCGAACGGAAATTCGCCTGAACGTTTCTGAAGTTGCTGTCTGAGCCGGACTACGTTTTTCGAGGTTTTCTGGATGAGTCCTATTCCTTCTAGTACGTTTGTTATATCATAAATCCGACGTTTCTGGACTCCTAGTTTGACAGCTGCAGCGTTCAGATCGATGCAAGAGTTGCCACTGTTCTGCAATAGTTTCATGAATCGTATGGTTAGTGTGTTCAATGAGCTAGCAAATGATGGATCATTCAATGAAAGTCCTTGAAAAAATGACTCAGGAAGATTTCACCTGTCGTGGCGGCAAACTTGTTTTCCCGCGTTGTTCGCCATACGACGGTAGTTGTTTTGCACCCGTTCGTTCGGTCAAGGGAGCAAGAAACTGAAAAGTGGCATGAGCGCCCGCAATATTTTTAAACTCGCTGTGATTCCCCCAACCGAAGATTGTCGACTGTTTGACAACGTGCGGCGGGCAGTAAAGCAGTTCGTTACTGTCAACGAAAACCGTCTGACTGTCCTGTTCAGTTCTCGTGTTGTTTTGCAACTTTTTATCGATTTATATTACATATTGTGAATCTACCCAAGAGTGACATTCCCAAATAAATCATACAATAATGATAGTACGCAATGTATGAAGAAGGGTTTCAACGAAACCAGCTGAACAATCTCGCTATCTATGACGTCGATTTCGCGGGTGATTCAGCCGACTCGTCGCGATAACCACGGAAGTTGTGAGCGAGGGCGAAAAAGTAAACAAAGGATGCAATCAAAACACACCGAGCGTCGACGCCGGACGCGTAACGACCGCGCGCCGCACGTGAAATGCGCGTCCGATGCATGCGCTTGGTAACGGTATTATTTAGTACACAGCACGAAATTGAGTTTAATACGACGCCTATGTACGATCTGGACTGACGATATGAACATAGGTAATCGGTGGATGCGTTGTTTCGCCAGACGTTTGGCCCAGGCGCGCCATACATATCCGCTTTTGAGTGTCCATGCTACAAGGTCTGTCTATTTTTCACAACACGGGCCTGGCTATATTCTCGTGGCGCTCTGATGACGGTGCTCTCAAGAACAGTCCGAACACACTGATAGACACTTTTCTACTAGAGGGCCACACAGGCCCGAGTTTTACGATCGCCAAATCGGACAAAAACTCCTCGACAACGCACTTGAGGTATGATGCTGAACATGCGTTGGTCTTCGTTGCAGATTTTGCGCATGGAACGCCACTTGAACGCTCCTTAGAACTTATGGAAAAAGTTTACACTGCGTGTAAAACAAAAATAGTTGATCAGTTAGCTCACGTGCAAGAAAAGCACGTTGACACATGCGTCTCAATAGCAAGTCGTCTTGCCGGTTGGAGGCCTCTTGTAGATCAACTGCAAAGGCCACCACCAACCTACTTGCACCACCAACCTACTTGCCAATTAGTTGAAGGTGAGTACGATGTCAAGGGGAGGGCAAGTGACAAGGCAGATGACTTTCCCAGCCTGAGTGAAAGTAAAAGTCGATATACCGACCGGAGTTTTTCTGTTCGAGTAAACTCTGCTGCGACTGAAAAAAGAAGTTCTCAGAAATTTGATCGCTCACCTGCTAAGTTTGCCCATATGCAGCACAACAGAAATGATACACAGCTGGGTGAGTGTTCTGGTGATCCATCAGCAAGTCTGAATGGTAATGGAAGTTGGCTAGCACGGTTTTCGAGAACGACTTCATTTCAAAACTTCACTGGTAGAAGGTCACTGCGCGATGATGACTTGACAAACGTTCTAGCTCATTTGAAAGCTGGAATGTTGCGAAAGAACGTAGCTTCATCAAGTGCTGACCTCGTCTGCAATATGACTCGTGCTACGCTACTTGGTTCAACCATATCTGCTACAGAAACGATGCAATCAGCACTTCGCAACGCCGTTAGAAGATCCCTGCGTCGAATCCTAATGCCTGTGGAAGAAATCGACCTCATTTCGAGGATATCTACAGCCAGAGCAATTAAAAAGCCTTATGTCATCGTGTTTATAGGGGTGAATGGTGTGGGGAAAAGTACAAGTCTATCTAAAGTAGCGAACTGGTTACTTGCAAATAATGTATCCGTTCTGGTATCTGCATGCGATACATTCAGGGCTGGAGCTGTGGAACAACTTCGAACACACTGCCAGCGTTTAGAGGTGCCGCTATACGAACGAGGGTACCAGAAAGATCCAGCAGTTATTGCACAAGAAGCCGTCACGCAGGCGAAACGTCAAGGTTTGGATGTCGTTCTGATCGACACTGCTGGCCGCATGCAAGATAATGAACCACTGATGCGAGCGTTATCGAAACTGATTGATATTAATTCACCGGACCTCGTACTTTTTGTTGGTGAGGCTCTCGTTGGTAATGAGGCAGTTGATCAGCTTGAAAAGTTCAACGCTGCACTGCAGGATTTTGATAGGAAGGGACGTAAGCGTTTGATAGACGCCATTCTTATTTCGAAATTCGATACTATTGATGATAAGGTTGGTGCTGCGTTGTCTATGGTACACGCTTCCGGCGCTCCAATTTTGTTTGTTGGCTGTGGTCAGACATATCAGGACCTATGTGTGCCAAATGTAGAGAACTTGATTGAATCTTTGCTTTCTTAAAGTTCTAGATAGTAACAAGACCGTCGTTGCGGTCTTTAGTTTCGCCATGCAAAGAATTGTACATGCAAAGACAATGAAGTCACCAAGTAATCCGAAGTCCGCTTTGCAATTGATTTCCCACGCTGGCAAAATTGTTTAGCCATATTAGCACCCTTGAATTCTCGAGTACGTGAGGATACGATAGCCAGATATTGATACCATCTGTGATATTATTTACAACCCGGAGACCAGCAGCGTTTATTGTTCACCCCAGTTCCTACTTGGTCGTAACCATTTTCACCTTGTAGCGGATCCTGCCTAAAAATACACCTCGAAGAAGACAAATTCTGCGATTGGAAAGAGAAAGACGCACATTTTGAGTCATGGCCGCACTCGCGAAGACACTGCTCTCGCTCGATCACACCCGACAGCTCGATTACTGTAGTTTCCTCTGTATTTTCGATTATGTTTCTAACTCTCTGAATCTGAGCAAGACCCGTCTCATCCATGAGAACATTTCCTTTGCGAGCTAAATATCTGCAGTAAAAGATTTGCATGCAGAAATCAGTAGTAGTGAACGACGCTAAAGTGTAGGCAAGATTAGTAAGTGGGGCGGATTGTGCCCAAGCGTGTTGAACGTCCCAAGCTAGTCCTAACGATTTGTAACCAGACCAATAGTAGCGCGTAGGAAATACCTCTATCATGTAAGACTTCCTCGGAAGAAACATATTCAACATCGACTGGAAACCATGTGGTGTGATGAGCAAGTCTGCCCTGGTCAGGCACTGAACTATCAAGCACGGTGGATTACCGTCGTTGTGGATGATAACGCTGACTGTCCATTGTGCACCCAGAATTTGTCCAATACGCTCCTTCATTTCATCAAAATGAATAAATTTCCGTGTCCTATCTCGCTGATAAATGACAGCGTGTCGTTTATCAGAAACACCATGAAGCAGACATTGAGCTTCGGCAAATGATGGCGGAAGCTCGACTAAAGACTGAAGAGCTTTTGAGTGTGACGCATCGCAAAGTTTTTGTATGCTCTCACGAAAAGATTCTGCTTCTTCTGGTTGACTGAACCAGGAATAAATTGGAGCTTTATTCGCTCCAAGTAGTAGGGTTGATTTAGTGTTACTTGTGCCTATGTTACTGGCATCAAGATGGAGGTGCAAACTGTCATGCTGCTGCTTTGTGCAGTCTTTCAAAGCATCTGAAACAAACTTCTCCTGCAGTGACTGAAACGATGAGAACAACCAAGAGAGTTTAAGAAGGCGCACGTCATCAAAAATCATTCCTGTCTGTGTTTTA
>Ga0255753_1005744_pt1 | contig 11780 bp, 7 predicted proteins | sample 041ome_10_FD_179953 | JGI IMG/M metagenome (GOLD analysis project Ga0255753, IMG submission 179953) | Coastal salt marsh microbial communities from the Groves Creek Marsh, Skidaway Island, Georgia - 041412US metaG (version 2) | ecosystem: Environmental > Aquatic > Marine > Intertidal zone > Salt...
TCGGGTATTTCTACCGATTCGCCTACCTGTTTCCTGGCTGCCAGGTGAATTACAGAGTCGAATTTTTGGCTGGAGAGAAGTTTGGTGAGTTTCTCGCCGGCATCCGAGGCAGCAATATCGAGCTCCACGATATCGGCGGAGATCCGCTCTTTGATGCCTGTGGAAAGGTTGTCGATGACAACACACTCATTGCCTGCGGCTTGTGCAGCGTGAACAACGTGTGCACCGATGTAGCCGGCACCGCCCGTGACGAGGATTTTCACAGCTAAAGGCTACCTTGAAGGTTTGTTAACAATTTGCAGGATTGGTCAATCTCTCACCTTGACAGGTGCATACTTACACCAGTGTAATTACAGCAGCAGATTTCTTTTTGAGAGGAAGCAGCATTGAACAGCGTGGTCAAGTGCCTGCTAATTGGTTTGTCGATGTGCTCAAGCTGGGGGTAGCTCGAGCCTATGGAGATGACACTGAGGCAGACCCACTTGCATGGCAGGAAGATGCTCTGTGTGCTCAGACTGACCCAGAGGCCTTCTTCCCCGAAAAGGGAGGCTCCACGAGAGACGCCAAGAAGATTTGCTCCCAGTGCAGCGTTCGTTCAGAGTGCCTCGAATACGCGTTGAAGAATGATGAGCGTTTCGGGATCTGGGGCGGTCTTTCAGAGCGCGAGCGTCGCAGACTTCGTAGGCGCGCCTAGTAAATCGTGAGCTCGCTCTCGGTAGCGGCCATTGTTGTTTCTCATGCCGCAGGCGATTATCTAGAAAAGACGCTCCAAGACCTCGCTAATCAAACCCACCAGCTTCAGCAGGTTGTAGTTGTTGACACCGCTGGAGACGAGCAGGCAGTTTCACTCGCTGCAAGCCACGGTTTTTCTCTCATTCAGCCTGGCGATATAAAGCTCGGCGCGGCAGTCGATGCCGGCATCATGGCGCTTGGCAACTCACCAAGTTGGATATGGATCCTTCATGACGACTCGGCCCCCGAGCCGCAGGCACTTCAACGCTTGGCCCGTGCCGCAGAGATTTCTCCTTCAGTTGCTGTGATTGGCCCGAAGCTACTCAGCTGGGAAAAGCCCATTGAGATTCAGCAGATGGGCCTGACAATCACTCAAACTGGAAAACCGTTTTTGCTAGTTAGTAGAGAGTATGACCAGGGCCAGCACGACTCGACCGGAGACACCTTGGCGGTTTCTACCGCAGGAATGCTGGTCTCACTCGGGCTTTGGCAAAAGCTCGGGGGTCTAAACGACGCCTCTCCGGTGTTTGCCCAGGACCTTGAGTTCTGCCTGAAGGCCAGAGCAAGCGGATTCCGGGTCATAGTTGAGGCGAGTGCAAGGGTGCATCACGCTGGGCTGTCCATGGCGGCCAAACGTCGAAAGTCTTGGGTAGGTGGCAACAGAAGACAGGGTCTTGCTAAGGCTCACATCCACCTTGCCACCGCGACACTTCCGCTAGCACTGGTGATCCCTCTCTATCTGCTCCTGCCACTTGCGTTTCTGGTTTCAATACCAAAGCACCTTTTAGCCAAAGACCCAGGTCGCATCTATGGCCAGCTCACCGGCTGGCTCTGGGCATGGTTCACCGCACCGAAGCGGCTTGCCGCTCGAAGGGAACTAAGAGCGAGCGGCAGTCTCTCGCCAACCAGGTTGCTGTGTGCCTCAAGGGCCCAACTCGCCAGGCGACGCTCGCTTCGGTTTGAGTATGAAAGGGTTTCTGACCAAGGAGAGGCAAAGGGAATCCTGGTGTCTGGGGCCCTTTGGTTTGCCTTGCTTCCGCTGGTTGCCTCAATACCTCTTTTTCCCTCAGGCCCCATAGGCAGCGATAATCTCAGAGCACTAGGTCGGAACTTTGAGTCGATCTGGATCTCAACAGCGGGATCCCTTCAGCCCTATCTTGATGGGGTACTGCTTCCATCGGAACCGTTCAATTGGTTCTACCTGCTGCTCGCTCTTTTCTCACCAGCATCGCCTTCGCTGTCGCTGGCCAGCTACCTCTTCATTGCACCGACACTCGTTTATCTCTCGGCCTGGTTCCTCTTGGGAACTGTCAGCCAAAAGCCACTGGTGCGGATCATGGTCCCGCTTGTTCTCGCCCTTTCTCCGCCTGTCATGCAGCTTCAGCAAATAGGTGGCGTGGTCGAGTTGACGGCTCTTGTGTTTGCAATGCTCACCGCCCGACTGTTGATCAGCTCGGCTAACGCCTTTTCGCCAGCTCGCAGCTGGCGCTGGGTGGCCCTCGCGGGGCTCACTGGGGCCGTTCTTGCTGTTTCATCGCCATTTCTTTTTTTGCTGGCGCTGCTGGGCTCAGTTGTCCTGATCGCAATGCGTCCATCGCGGTCGCTTGCACTGGTTTGGTTTGGTCTTCCTGGTATGGTGCTGCTGCTCCCATGGCTCTTTGCTACAGCAGAGATTGACATTCAGCTTGCCCTGGTTACCTCTTCGGCGAGGCTTCAGCCCCTTCCGCCGGAGACAGCGTCTCTAGGGTTGCTCGGATTGACGGCGATAGCCGCGGCGCTCGCCATCGTCTTTGCAAGAACCTGGCTTGCGGCGGGGGTTTGGGTCTTGGCGGGTGTGGTCATAATCGGGCAGAGTTTGCTGCCGATCTCTGGCCTAGCTGAGTTGCCCACTGTGCTGCTAATCCTTGGGCTAATAGCCACCGCCGATCTTGTGAGCAAGATTACGGGCAAGGTGGCTGTTTCGCTTGCCACGACCGCGGCCCTAGGAATCGGCGCCTTTGGTGGTTATGTGTACGGATTTGCAAGTCAGCCAATCGTCTCGGCGGTTCAGGATCGGCAGCTGCCAGCACTCGTGGTCGCATTTGCCGATGTGGATCAGATGACCAGAACCCTCAAACTCGACGTGGGTGACAGCATTGCAGCTGAGCTGGTTTGGGGCGACGGCATCTCACAGGATGAGGTGAATCTTCTTTACGAGCGGACTCTGCCTGAAAGTCAGTTGTCCGTGACGCTCGCTCAGCTTGCCGGGTCGCTGGTGGCGGGTAATGCCGCTGGTGTCGCTGAGCTATTGCGAGCCACGTCGGTTGACTTCATTTTGCTAGCACCTTCCACCCATCCTGCTCGCACGGAGACAGTGGTTTCACTGTCTACTCTCGCCTTACTTCAGAGCTCTGGCGAGAGTGAGTTCGGAGTCCTGTATCGGCTCGATGAGCTAGAAGCTAGTTCTCATGACTCATCGCCTTCAGGCTTTGTGAGCATCCAATTGGCTCTTCTGGCGGCCTACCTACTGCTCGCTATCCCAACGCCGGCGACCATACGCGGCTACCGAAGGGTGCGTAGTCGATGAGGATTTTTACGAGAGCTTTGCTGGCACTTCTGCTACCAGCCCTGGTGATTGCTGGCTACGTTTTCTCGCCAGCGGGCGAGGTCCCACCTCAAGAAATTGCCGCTACCGAGTTTCCGGTATCGGTCGATCCTGCAGATCTAGAAATAGTTTGTGCGGGCGCTCTTATTGAGGTTGGCGGTGAGGATGGCACCGATCTCGATCTAATTGAACGGGTTGATGAGGCCGGTGTGAGAGCCCTGTCTACCGAGGAAATTTCGGTGCCACCGACCACGGTTGGCTCCATTCCCATTGAGGTCAAGGGTTCTCAGCAGTCAACCGAGCTACTCTCGGCAATCCAAACCCAAGCCGTTTCCAGAGAGCGGGCGAGCGGACTGGCGGCTTCTTTCTGCGAGCAGCCCACCACCTCAGGGTGGTTCATCTCCGGTTCTAGCGGGGTTGGAAATGAGAGCATCCTGAGCGCGGCCAACTGGAGTGACGTCGATACCCAGCTGATTGTTGAGGTTCATAGCCCAGGTGGCATGGTTTCCGAGCGTTATGCACTTGCAGCTGGCCAAGAACGCCTAATCACCCTTGCCCCGTTAGCGGCTTTGGCGAGTGTTTATGCGATACGTGTTGAGTCGACTGGTCCAGGCATTGCCGTTGCACTACAGAACAGGTGGTCGAGGGGGCTTACTCCGCTGGGTGTCGAGTTCACCACGACCACCCAGCTGCCAGCACTGCAGCACTGGATTCAGCCGGTCAGTGTTTTGGCAGAGGGATATCAGTCACCGGTACTTCGTCTCTTTTCACCCGGTAAAGCCTCAGAGGTCGTCGTTACAGCATTTGGAGAAGAAGGACCCGAACTATTTAGAACTGTGGTGCCCGTATCTGGTTTTGCCGAGTTGGATCTTCAGCTATCTGCCGGAACCTATCTATTAAAGGTTGAATCCGATTCCGAGGTGTTGGCAGGAGTTAGAAACCCCGCACTAGACCCCCTGGACTATGCCTGGATATATCCGCAGCAACTATTTACGTCGCTGGCTATGCCGACGTCCAGCTACAAGAGCACCCTTTGGCTCGCTAACCCCGGAGCTCTCGCTATTTCACTAACCCTCACGACCACGACTAATGACCGTGCTAGCTACCAGACCCTGGAGCTTGGCCCCTTTGAATCCGCCGGTATCCCGGTCAGCTCAGATTCTTTGCTCGTGCAATCGGCAATTGAGTTTCTGGCAGCTCTGGAGCTCCTGGATGGCGCAGGCTACGCAGTCATAGGACCTAGTGAGAACAAGAACCTAGGCGAGGACCTTGTGGTGAGCGTTCGCTAGTTGTCCGGGTGAACTAGCTCCCAAGGGTCTTTGTCAATTAGGGCCGCAGCTGCGGCAAGAACTGCCTGTTCGATGTGGATGCGTGGGTCTGGGATGCGTCTTTTACCCAGTCTTTCAATTGGGAGCCTGTAGAGGGTAATAGTCATAGTTGACCTCCTAGTGCTGAATCGCTTCAGGCTCTCTCCCGGCTCTATAAGCGGAACGTCTTCAACTCGGTAGTTAAGCTCCGTAAGCTCGCTGAAGGTCTCGCGAAGGTATTCGCAAGTCTCAGACACAACAGCATCGAAAAAGCTCGTTCTTGTCCCATGTCTGAAAAGCTTTGAGGGGAGGGGCCGGCGCATGCCACGGCCGTGCCTGTCCCTCTTTACTGACCCCCGGCTCATAGTGGCATTGTATTCTTTTCCTCTCTCCCATCGAGGAAGAATTAAAGCCGTGGATTTTGACAAGTTTGTAAAAACGTATGACGTGCGTGGGCTGGTTGGCAGTGAGCTGACCCCAGAACTCATTGAGTGCTTTGGTGCTGGCTTTGCCGACGAGCTTGAGCTTTTGGGCAAGAGCTTGGTCGTGGGGCATGACATGCGGGATTCTTCTGCCGGGTTTGCAGCTGCATTTGCTCAAGGGGCCATGAAGCGCGGTGCCTCGGTTGTGATGCTCGGGCTCTGCTCGACAGACATGACCTACTTCGCTTCGGGCAAGTTGGATCTTCCTGCGGCAATGTTTACCGCCTCTCACAATCCCGCAAGCTATAACGGCATCAAATTCTCCCGGGCTGGCGCTCGCGGTATAAGCCTCGATACGGGGCTTGCCAACATCCGCGACAGAGCAAAAAAGTACTTTGAAGAGGGCATCGATGCTTTAGCGACTTTGGGCAGCTCCCATGAGCAAAGCGTCTTAGATGACTATGCCGACTACCTGCACTCGCTTGTTGACCTCAGTGGGACTCGAAAACTAAAGATTGTTGTGGATGTGGCCAATGGCATGGGAGGGCTCACGGTTCCAGCGGTTTTGTCGAGACTCCCGCAGCTTGAAATTGTCCCGATGTACTTCGAGCTAGACGGCAACTTCCCAAATCACGAGGCGAATCCGCTGGATGTGAAGAATTTAGTTGACCTTCAAAGAAAGGTTGTCGAGGTTGGTGCAGACCTCGGTCTTGCATTCGATGGCGACGCGGATCGCTGCTTTGCAGTGGATGAGAAGGGCAAGGCTGTGAGCCCATCCGCTGTTGCGGCGATTGTGTCGAGACGAGAGATCGAAAGAGTCAGCGCCCTGGGTGAAACAGGTGTTGTTGTCATCCACAATGCCCTGACCTCCAACTTTGTTGCCGAAACCATCGAGTTGGCTGGCGCAAAACCACATCGCACCAAGGTCGGCCACTCTCTGATCAAGGACCAGATGGCCCAAACTGGCGCAGTGTTTGGGGGTGAGCACTCAGCCCACTACTACTTCCGCGACTTCTGGGGCGCGGACAACGGAATGCTTGCGGCAATGCACCTCATTAGTGAGCTGGGAGAGTCCGATCTCAACATGAGTGAGATCGCCATGCGCAATACCCCCTACTTCGCATCAGGTGAGATCAACTCGAGGGTCGACGACAAGCAGGCAGCGCTGGATAGAGTCCGCGAAGAGCTCGACTACCAGACCGAGGAAGAATTTGACGGGGCCACCTTCCACGGACAGACTGGTGAGCACTGGTGGTGGTGCAATATTCGCCCCTCAAATACCGAACCATTGCTTAGACTTAATGTCGAATCAAATCACGAGGCCTTGATGATTGAGATTCGAGAAAAAGCAATCAGACAAATACGAAACAGCTAGTTTCGAAACGAAAGGCCTCAAGAATGAGCAAGACCCTGACCGCTGAACAGTTCAGAGTCAAAGACCTATCCCTAGCGGAGTACGGCAGACACCAGATCCGACTGGCAGAGGCTGAGATGCCGGGCCTCATGGCTCTGCGCGAGGAGTTTGGTCCTCACCAGCCTCTTCGTGGAGCTCGCATTGCCGGCTCTCTGCACATGACCGTTCAGACTGCGGTTCTCATTGAGACCCTGGTTTCACTTGGCGCCTCCGTGCGCTGGGCAAGCTGCAACATTTTTTCCACCCAGGACGAGGCAGCTGCCGCAGTTGTAGTCGGTGACGGCACTCCGGAGAGCCCAAACGGCACTCCAGTCTTTGCCTGGAAGGGCGAGACCCTAGAGGAGTACTGGTGGTGCACCGAGCAGATCCTGGACTTTTCAAGTGAGGGAGCTGAGGGACCAAACCTAATTCTCGATGACGGAGGAGATGCAACGCTCTTGGTGCACAAGGGCGTTGAGTTTGAGGCCGCAGGCAGTGTTCCAGAGCCGAGTGAGGATGACTCCGAGGAGTACCACGTCGTCCTGAGCGTTCTTAAGAAGAACTTTGGGCTTGATAATCAGCTCTACACCCGCATGGCCACAGAGATCAAGGGAGTCTCCGAAGAGACCACCACCGGTGTCCACAGACTTTATGACTTCCACAAAAACGGAAAGCTTTTGTTCCCGGCAATCAACGTGAACGATGCCGTCACCAAGAGCAAGTTCGACAACAAGTACGGAATTCGCCATTCGCTGCCAGATGGCATCAATCGTGCCACTGACGTTCTCATGGGCGGCAAGGTTGCTTTTGTTGCCGGCTACGGTGACGTGGGTAAGGGCTCTGCCGAGGCACTGCGCGGACAGGGAGCGCGGGTCATCATCAGTGAGGTGGACCCAATCTGTGCTCTGCAGGCAGCCATGGACGGTTACCAGGTCGCAAGGCTCGAATCGGTTATCGACCAGGTCGACATCTTCGTAACCTCGACCGGTAACGAGAACATCATTCGCGCCGAGCACGTTTTGCACATGAAGAATCTCGCGATTCTTGCCAACGTTGGTCACTTCGATAACGAGATCGACATGGTTGGGATCGCAAAGATTCCAGGAGTCGAAAAGGTAGAGATCAAGCCTCAGGTTCACGAGTGGAGACTGCCAAACGGGCGCTCGATCTTGGTGCTGTCCGAGGGTCGCTTGATGAACCTTGGCAATGCCACCGGTCACCCGAGTTTCGTAATGTCAACCTCGTTCTCGAACCAGGTTTTGGCACAGATTGAGCTGTTCCAGAACCTTGAAAGCTATCCGCTCGGCGTCCACATCATGCCTAAGGAGCTAGACGAGAAGGTGGCAAGGTTGCATCTGGATGCTTTAGGTGTTGAACTAACCTCGCTAAGCGACCGTCAAGCCCGCTACATTGGTGTTGATGTAGCTGGACCTTACAAGGTGGACCACTACCGCTATTAGGAGGGAGGCCGCAGTGACTCACAAAATCCTCGTTGTCGACGACGATGATGCACTGCGCGAGATGGTTGGTCTCGTGCTCTCCTCAAATGGTTATCAGCCCGTCTTTGCGAGCGATGGTATTTCTGCGGTAGAGGTTTTCAGGCAAAGCTCCCCTGACCTGGTATTGCTAGACATCATGCTGCCTGGACAAAGCGGCATCGATGTCTGCAACCAAATCCGGGCAGTTTCTGGCGTTCCAATCATCATGCTTACGGCCAAGGGCGACACCGAGGATGTGGTTGTCGGCCTCGAGGCCGGAGCAGATGACTACGTGGTGAAGCCTCACAACGGTGCTGAGCTGGTTGCTCGCGTCCGAGCTAGGCTAAGGCCGCTGACGGACGATGCAGCCGTAGTTGCAATCGGACCGCTCAGCCTGGACCCAAAGTCATTTGAGGTGAGGCGTGGCGAGGAGCCGGTTTCACTTACGCCACTCGAGTTCAAACTGCTTCACACGCTGGCATCGAAGCCGCAGCAGGTCTTCAGTCGGGAGATGCTGCTGGAGCAGGTTTGGGGATATCAGTACAAGGCGGACACCAGGTTGGTAAATGTCCACGTTCAGCGCCTTCGTTCCAAGGTTGAAGACGATCCTGAGAATCCCAAGATTGTTATGACAGTTCGCGGTCACGGTTACAGAGCCGGTTCCGATTCTCAGTGACCTCGCTCCTCAGACGCTCCCTCACCGCTAGAACTGTCCTGGTGACGGTTCTTTTAGCGTCACTTTCGGTAATTGCAATCGGTGGCTTCTTGAGTTACTCACTTGCAAACAGCTTCTACCAGAACCGGCTTTCGCAAGTGCTAGGAGAGACCGAGCGAGCGGTTTCGTCGGTGCAGACCACGGTTGCCGCCGCCTCTTTGAATGACGAGACGGCGCTCCAGAACCTCCTGAATTCAATTGTTCCTAGCCTAGAAATTGCAGGTGGTTCTAGCACGAGACAGGTGGCTCTTCTCAGGTCGCCCGATCAGCCTCAGCTCCAGCTGTTTCAATCGCCTATTTCGCAGGATCTTGATCTTGCATCGATTCCAGAGGATCTTCGGTCCGAGGTCCGCCAGAGTGCCGGATCGCTCACCTTTACTCCCGTGCAGCTTTTGCGAGAGGAGATTCTCGTTCCGGGCATCACCGTAGGAGCCAACCTGGTGATCCCAGTGGCGGGTAACTTCGAGCTTTATTTGGTTTTTGACCTATCCGCGGAGCAGCAGGCTCTCGAACTGGTGCAGAATGCTTTGGCCGCTGGAGGAATTGTTCTCATTTTGCTCATCTCCGGGGTTAGCTATCTGGTGACCAGGCGGCTTGTTGGACCCGTGGAGCGAGCTGCAGGGGCCGCTCAAAACATCTCTGAGGGCAAGCTCGATGAGCGACTTCCAGAGGCCGGAGAGGACGTGATGGCAGTGCTTGCCAAGTCCTTCAACAAGATGGCCGGTTCTTTACAGCAGCAAATTGAACAGCTGGACTCGCTTTCAAGAATGCAGCGCCGTTTTGTGTCTGACGTCTCACATGAGCTCAGAACTCCGCTCACCACCATCAAGCTTGCAGGTGAGGTCATCTTTGGCAATCGCGCGAAGCTCGATCCGGCACTCACTCGCTCTGCGGAGCTATTGCAGGACCAGATTGACCGCTTCGAAAAACTTCTGGGCGATTTGCTAGAAATCTCTCGCTATGACGCCGGGGCCGTGGTGGCAGACTTCGAGTCACACGACCTCAATGCGGTTGTGGGCGCGGCCATTGAATCCATTGAGCCGCTCGCAAAGAGCAAGGGTTGCGAGATCAATGTCGAGCTGCCGGGCAAGCCTGCGATGGCCGAGCTTGATGCCAAGCGCATAGAGAGACTTCTTCGTAACCTGCTTTCGAACGCCATTGAGCACGGTGAATCCAAACCGATTCACGTTCAGGTCGGTGAGAATAATCAGGCGGTAGCTGTGTGTGTTTCTGACAGTGGGGTTGGAATGTCCAGGGCTCAGCTGGAACGAGTCTTTGATCGGTTTTGGAGAGCCGATCCAGCCCGTCAGAGGTCTGTTGGCGGAACGGGACTTGGCCTAGCGATTGCGAGGGAGGACTCCTCCCTTCACCGCGGTTGGCTTCAGGTTTGGTCTAAACCAAAGCGCGGTACGAGTTTCCGTCTCACGCTTCCAAAGCAGCGCGACTCAGTCATTGCCAACTCGCCACTTCCACTGCCGCCAAGGTCGATGGAGGCATGATGCGAAGACTGCTGGCTCTATTGATGATGCTCACCCTGGCCGGGTGTGCAAGTCTGCCCACGGAGATTGATGTTCAATCTGGTCCCGAGCTGATTCCGCTCGAGCAGCAGGAGTTTGCTTACTACTCGCCCGCCTCGCCGGAAGAGGGCGCTTCCCCGCAGGAGATTGTTTCGGGATTTTTGGCAGCTGGGACAGGTCCGCAGAACGACTATTCGGTGGCCAGAGAGTACCTTTCCGAAGCTTTTGCAACTCGCTGGAAGCCAGACGCCCAAACACTAATCAGGGTGGGTGTACCGATCTACCAGTCAGCAGGTGAGAACCTGCAAGTGGTTGACATCACAGTCGGCGCGAGGGTGGACGAGAACGGAGGGTATCAAGACCTTGTTCCCGACCAGGTGAGCCTGCGCTTTCAGCTGGGGCAGGAGAATGGTGAGTGGCGAATAACCAGCGCTCCAAACCTCACGGTTGTCACGCTTCCAGTGTTTACCGTTGTCTTTAGCGCGCTACCGATCTACTTCCTTGACACCAACAGCACTCAGCTTGTTCCGGATTTGCGCTGGTTCCCATCGAGAGCCTCCACCGCTACCCGCCTAGTCAATGCCGTGCTGGCGGGGCCCGCAGAATGGCTCAAGGAGACTGTGGTCTCTGCCATACCCACTGGCACCGCCCTAACGGTCAATGCCGTTCGCATCGTTGAGGGTGTAGCGAGAGTGGACTTTGATGCCAATGCTCTCGAGGCCAACGCCAGACAGCGCGGACTTATGCTGTCGCAACTTCGCTCAACACTCCTTCAGCTCCCCGGGGTTCTGGACGTGGCGTTGTCGGTCAACAACTCAACCCAGGACATTAACCCAGCCACAATTCCTTCTCCTCTTGGTCCCACAACCACATTTGCGCTCACTGCGGACGAGGTGCTGAGACTCTCCGGCTCGGAGGCGGGTGTGGTTGGCGGAACTGACGATTCGGTGGCAGCCAATCAGCCAACTAGCTTTGCCGCAGTTGGGGATGGATCCGATATCGCCCTAGTCGGTGAATCTGGCCTATTCCGATTGCAGAGGCAGGGTCTTGGTTATAACGAGCGCCAGCTCTCAGACTCTGTGTATCGAGAAATTGAGTTTGATCGAGACGGAAATCTTTGGGCGTATAACTCGAACGCAACCTCGGTGACCATCTATGACAGAGAAGATTCAGCCAGGTTCCTCGAGACGGGCTTAGAGGGCGAACTGATGGCTGGTGCGGTTTCGCCCGAGGGGGCTCGAGTGGCTCTGCTGGTCGCATCGGGCGAGGAGGTGGTCCTTCATCTGATGGGCGTCCTCAGGGACTCCTCTGGCAAACCTTTCAGACTGCAGCAGGGGTTGGAATTCACACCGGTCTTGGGTGACTCGATTTCTGTCGCATGGCAGGGGCTGACGAGCCTGAGGATTCTCGAGCGCACAGCCTCCGGGCTTACCGCGCTCAGCGAATATCCGCTGACCGGTCCCAGGGAGCAGTTAAACATGCCACCTGCAATCGGAGAACGGCTTGAAAGCGGCTCAACACTTATTTCCAGCTACCTACTCACCGAGAACGCCGAGGTCTGGGCATTCAGTTCCAACGCTTGGCGAAGGGTGAGCACCGAGCTTCTCGACATTTCAACAGGTCGCTCGCTAG
>Ga0255753_1005759_pt1 | contig 11758 bp, 8 predicted proteins | sample 041ome_10_FD_179953 | JGI IMG/M metagenome (GOLD analysis project Ga0255753, IMG submission 179953) | Coastal salt marsh microbial communities from the Groves Creek Marsh, Skidaway Island, Georgia - 041412US metaG (version 2) | ecosystem: Environmental > Aquatic > Marine > Intertidal zone > Salt...
CAAAGGCGAGAAGCATCATAATGAAATCAACACCGGTCAGGGCGGCGATTGCATAAGCAGTGCCGCCATAGGTCAGCAATATGATGACCGAATTGACCATAGCATCGCGTAAATAACCAGATAGCTCGATAAATGGTACCCGCGCCAGCCGCCCACCAACCGACCCGCCAATGATGATCTGGGCGATGATAACAAATTCACTAATCCGCGGTAACTCGACCCATCCGATGATATGGAGTAACGAGCTGAATAATAGGGGGCCGATTAGATGCGGCATCGGAATACGCAGCAGCCGCGCTAGTGGCAAGCTGAATATGGCAATTACCAAAAACGTCAGCAGTGTCTGTACATCGATGTTGACGATGCTTGGCATGGCCAGCAGGGCCGTATTTGACGCCGCAACCGCTGCCTGACCCTCAACCAATGCGAGGATCAAAGGGGTTGAGCAGAATACAAGTGCAACACGCACCAGATGAAATAATGCCACAACATAGTCTTTTTCCACCAGATCGCGGCTCATCACGATCACCTCTGCCTGGCCGCCCGGAATGCAGCTCAATAAAGCCATCACAAAGCTGTATTTACGCACCCGCATCAGATAAAAAAGGCCAACTAAGGTCGCCAGAACCGTTGCAAAAATCATTGCCGCAACAGTAATGCCAGCCGATCCTATATGCGCCAGAACATCGGGCCGGAAATTGGCCCCGATCAATGTGCCAAGCCCAAGAATAACCGGCACATGAAGCCAGCGCGGAATGCCGACACGGGTTTGAATGGGCGGCACGGCCGCGCCGATAATCCAAACGCCAAAAAGACTGCCAAGCAGGAACGGTGCAGGCAGGCCAATAAACTGAAAGGCATAGCCGGTACCAAAGGCAATGGTTGCGGTAACAATGATGTTTTGGATATCCGACAGCACGGGCCGCATGGAAACTCCTTTAACGGGTGGGTCATATTCGGGCGGCTTGCGCCCCTTTATGACATCAGGTTTTATAAATTTCGGTTATGTAACATCTAGGTAATAAGCAGGCTAATCCATATTTTCCTTATGGCCAGTTGCGATGATTTGCAGGCGCGCCTTGACAGCATTTTGTAAATGCGTTCCGGCTGCCAGCTTGGCTGCGACTGGATCATGCGTCTGAATGGCGGCATTTATCGCATCATGTTCGCTGCCGATTTCACGCACACGCGCGCTCAGGCTATAGGCGGTCGGGCCAAGCAAAACCATCAGGGTGCTGAGGCGTTGCAAGGTTTCGATCAGAAAAGAATTGTGACTGGCAAGGGCGATCGATTGATGAAACTGCCCGTTGATTTTGGCAAGAGCTGCCGGATCACTGCCTGCAATGACAAGGCTCGTTTCACGAGCTCTGATCTCGGCAATAAATTCGCGTTCGGCGGGGCTTGCTTGTGTTGCGGCCAACGCGGCCGCCATCGATTCCAATTCGGCGCGGAATTGATAGAGCGCGTGGATGTCCTGATAGCCAAGCCGGCGCACCCGCAGCCCACCATCGTCACCGATCGACAGAATGCCCTCAGCCTTCAGCCCTGCAATAGCCTCGCGAAGCGGGGTCCGGCTGACCCCTAGCTTTTGCCCAAGGTCAATTTCTTTTAGCCGCGCACCCGGCCCAATATCACCCGCCGTAATCGCCGCCAGCAGAATATGCCTTATCCGCGCGGTCGCCGATAGATTGTTGCCGTAATGATCCTGTACAATTAGGTCATGTGCCGCCCAGTCTGTTGACATGAACGCCTCCTCTTTCGTATATTGTATGCAAATGTATGCAATAGATCAAGGCGCCCTGAATGTTAGATAACAACAGTCAGTCTCTTTTTGAAAAATCGTGGGATATCGTGGTTATTGGCGGTGGAAATGCTGGCGTTTGCGCAGCTATTACCGCCGCTGAGCGTGGGTGTTCAATTTTGGTTATCGAGACCGCACCTCGCGAATTCCGTGGTGGCAATACGCGGCATACTCGAAACCTTCGCTCGGTTCATGACGAGCCAACAGATGTTATGTCGGATCGCTACACCTTTGAGGAATATTGGGATGACCTTATGAGGGTTACCAAAGGCGTTACAAATGAGCATCTTGCAAAACTAACATTGGAAAGTTCACAAGCGTTGATGGAATGGTTGATTGAGCGCGGTGTCAGATTCCAAACCGCCTTATCAGGCACATTAAACCTGAACCATACGAACGCCTTTTTCCTTGGTGGTGGCCGGGCAATGCTGAACAGCCTGTGCCGTCATGCGGAGTCGGTTGGGGTGCAGTTCATCTATGAGGCTGAAGTAACCGATATTGCGCTTGAAAACGGCTTTTGTGAGTCGGTTGATGTTTCTTGGCAGGGTCAATCGCATCATATCCGTTGCAAACAGCTTATTACCGCGGCAGGCGGGTTTGAGGCTGATCTCGATTGGCTGGCCGAGGGCTGGGGGGACGCCGCCAAGAATTTTCTGGTTCGCGGCACGCCCTATAATAAAGGCAGAGTGTTGCGCGTGTTGCTTGATCGTGGGGCACAGCCGGTGGGTGCGCTTGATCAATGCCATGCAGTGGCAATTGACGCCCGCGCGCCGAAATATGATGGCGGAATTGCCAGCCGCGTTGATGGGGTTCCGTTTGGTGTGGTGCTTAATAATAGCGCTGAGCGATTCTATGACGAGGGTGAAGATTTTTGGCCAAAGCGCTATGCAATCTGGGGGCGTTTGGTGGCCGCGCAGCCGGATCAGATTGCCTATGCAATCGTTGACTCTGAAGGGGTGGAACGGTTCATGCCTTCGGTCTTTACACCGATTGTTGACGATACGATTGAGGGGCTGGCAAGCCAGCTCGGCATTGATCCCACTGCGGCAAAGAAAACGATTGATGCGTTCAATGCAGCCTGTCCCTCTGGCCCGATCGACCAGATGATACTCGATGGCAAAGCCACGACTGGCCTGACCCCGGAAAAAACCAATTGGTCGGCACCACTTCAAAAGCCGCCTTTCTACGGATACCCGCTGCGACCGGGGATTACCTTTACCTATATGGGGGTTGCGGTGAATGATCGGGCGCAGGTTTTGATGCAGGATGGCAAGCCTGCGGCAAATCTTTTTGCTGCCGGTGAAATCATGGCCGGAAATGTTCTTGGCCAAGGGTATTTGGGCGGAATTGGCATGACAATCGGCGGCGTCTTTGGCCGCATTGCAGGAGCGGAGGCGGCACGTGTCCTTAACCGATAAAATCGAAGCTGAGGGGTTTGACCTTAAGGCACTGCTTGACCCTGATGCGGCCAGTGAGGTTACCCGGGTCATGCAAATCTGTAACGCCTGTCGTTATTGCGAGGGGTTTTGTGCCGTGTTTCCGGCGATGACCCGTCGTCGTTCATTTGACGAGGGTGATGTCGGCTATCTTGCCAATCTTTGCCATAATTGTGGCGCCTGTTATCATGCGTGCCAATATGCACCGCCGCATGAATTTGGCGTGAATGTGCCGCAGGCGCTGGCGGCGGCGCGGAACGACAGCTATGCCGCCTATGCTTGGCCCGCGCCAATGGCCGGATTGTTCAGGCGTAACGGGCTGTTTGTTACATCGGTAATTTCGCTTGGTTTGGCAATCACCGTTGGGGTGATGCTGGCGATGATTGCGCCGCAGCTATTTTGGGGTGTGCATGTCGGTGAGGGCGCATTTTACAAGATCATGCCGCATACAGTCATGGCAGGTATTCCGCTGGCGATTTCAGCTTTTGTGCTGATGTCGTTTATTATGGGCTGGCGGCGTTACTGGCGCCATACAGGCGCGAAATGGGGCGGCTTTGTCGATCTGTTTGACGCCATCAAGGCTGCGGCGAGTTTGCGCCATCTTGGCGGCGACTCGTCCAGCGGCGTGTTATCGGGGCCGGGCTGCCCGACCGGTGATGACCGGTCAAGCAATGCGCGGCGCATCTATCATCAATTGACGATGTACGGTTTTTTGCTGTGTTTTGCCGCAACCTCGGTTGGCACAATCTATCATTACGTGCTTGGCCGTGAGGCCCCCTACGGCTATCTGGAATTGCCGGTGGTACTTGGCACAGTTGGCGGCATTATCTTGTGTATCGGAACGGCTGGCCTTTTTGTCGAAAAGCGGCGAATGCATCCTTCGGTTCGCCATGATGAAGGGCTTGGCATGGATTACGCTTTTATCGTGTCGCTGTTTTTCGTCAGCTTTACCGGATTGCTGCTGCTTGCAGTCCGCGAGACCAGCTATATGGGCGTGACTTTGGCGGTGCATCTAGGCGTTGTTTACGGGTTTTTCCTGATCCTGCCATTTTCAAAATTTGTGCATGGGCTGTATCGGTTTGCGGCGCTGATCGCCAGTGCAGGTGAGGCGCGTCGCGGTTAGGCCAATTGCATTGCCACGAATATCGCGATCGCAAATGCCGAATTGACCTTGGGGTTAATAGCCAAATGTCTGCGAGATGATTTTGGCCGACTCGGCCAGCAAACCGCGCCGTGCCATCGCTTCGTCAAAATCAAAGCGCTGTTTTGGCCCATGAATCGCAAGCGCAGCGACATAACGCCGGCGCGAGTCCAGCACTGGCACGGCAATCGCAACCATGCCATCATGGAATTCCTCCAAATCAAGCGCAAAGCCATCTTTGCTGATCCGTTGCAGCTCGTCCTCCAGCGTTTCGGTGCTGGTATGGGTGTGTTCTGTATAGGCGCGCAGGTCCAAGCTATCTAGCAAAACGCGCCGTTTTTTTGGCGGCAGACTGGCAAGATAGGTTTTACCGCTTGCTGTGCAGTGAAACGGCACATGCGTTCCAACTGGCAGCAGAACCCGAAAAGGCCAATTCGTCTCGACGCGATCAGCATAGATCATCCCCTTGATTTCTGGCCTGACGAAATTCACCGTTTCACCAGCCTCGCGCGCAATATTCTGCAAAATCTGGTGGCGCGTGGTCTGACCGGTGGCGTGCTGGGCCAACCCCGCAGCAAGAGACAAAAGGCGTTTGGTCGGGTGAAGGCGGCGCGCCTGTTTGACCAGATACCCTTCGGCAATCAAGGTCTGGCAAAGTCGGTGTAGACTTTGTTTGGGCCAGTCGAGCTGTTCATTGATCTCGCTCGGTGTCAGAGGGCGTCCGGCATCTGCAATCACTTCAAATATCTTCAAAATCCGCAAATTTGGTGGAGTTGAGTCGGTCATTATGGTGCCTTTTTTCACGCGCAATTCCCGCACGAAACAAAAAGTGACGGCAAAAATTCCTTGAACAAGCCGTGGATTCGTGCATGACTTTATTCTTAATTCAATAATAGAGACTAAAAGTCTCAAAAAGTAAATAATTTTTTGGGGGAATGGTTGGAGTTTGATTACGTCATCATTGGGGCCGGGTCGGCTGGTTGTGTGATTGCCAACCGTCTGTCCGCTGATCCGTCTGTTTCCGTGGCGCTTGTCGAGGCGGGCGGCAAGGATAGCTATCCGTGGATTCACATTCCGGTTGGTTACTTCAAAACCATGGGTAATCCAAAAACTGACTGGTGCTATCGTACCCAGCCTGACCCCGGGTTGAACGGGCGGGCGATCAATTGGCCGCGCGGCAAGGTGCTTGGCGGTAGCAGCTCGATCAACGGACTTTTATATGTTCGTGGGCAACCGCAGGATTATGATCATTGGCGCCAGCTTGGCAATGCGGGTTGGAGTTGGAATGATGTGCTGCCGTTGTTCCGGCGAGCCGAAAATTGGGAAGGCACGCCGTCGCCTGAACGCGGTGTTGATGGCCCGTTAAATGTATCTGAAAATAAGGTCGATCGGGACATTATCGACGCGTGGGTTGAGGCGGCGGCAAATGCCGGTTACCGGCGCACGGACGACTATAACCGTGAAGATCAAGAGGGCGTTGGCTTTTTTCAGATGACGATGAAAAATGGTCAGCGTTGCAGTACGGCCGCGGCCTATCTGAAGCCGGTTCTAGCGCGCAAGAATTTGCATATCTTCACCCATACGCATACTGACCGGATCGAGTTTGAGGACAAGCGCGCCAAGGCGGCGTTGGTTCGGATCAAAGGAAAGAGCCAGCGGATCAGCGCGCGCCGTGAGATCATTTTGTCGGCAGGTGCGATCGGATCGCCGCAAATTCTGATGCTGTCCGGCATTGGCGATCAGCATGATCTTGGCAAGCATGGTATCGCCGCAACGCATCATTTACCGGGGGTTGGGCGTAATCTGCAAGACCATCTGCAAGCCCGCCCAGTTTTTAAATGCAACGCCAGCACGATCAATACGGAAACCAAAAACCCGTTACAGCTTATAAAAATTGCACTTGAATATGCGGTGAACCGATCTGGCCCAATGGCAATGGCGGCCAGCCTTGGCACAGCGTTTTTAAAAACCCATCCGGCGTTAGAAACCCCTGATATCCAGTTTCACCTACAGCCGTTCAGCGCCGATAATATCGCCGATGGCAGCCATAATTTTTCGGCCTTTACCGCCTCGGTTTTGCAATTGCGGCCAGAAAGCACAGGGCACATCGAACTCATGTCATCAAAGCCCGAGGATTATCCGGCGATCCATCCGAATTATCTGGCAACCAAAACCGATTGCGACACGATTGTTGCCGGCATCAAGATTGCCCGCGCGGTTTGCCGCACCGATCCGGCCAAATCGCTGATCACCGAAGAATATGCGCCGGGGCCAGCGGTCGCAGATAACGATGATGCGGCGATCCTTGAATGGGCGCGCAACACGTCGACAACGATCTATCATCCAACTGGAACCTGTAAAATGGGCCAGGATAAAATGGCGGTTGTTGATGAAAAGCTGCGGGTTTATGGCGTTCGCGGATTGCGCGTTGCAGATGCGTCGATCATGCCAACCATCACCTCGGGTAATACAAATGCGCCGACCATTATGATTGGTGAAAAACTCTCAGATTTGATCTTGGAGGGGGCGAGATGAATATCAGCGGGCTTGATTTTACCCAATATGGTATCGCCGAAGTAACCGATATTGCGCAGATCATTTTCGCCGACATCATCTTGTCGGGCGATAATGCGCTGGTGATCGGTATGGCGGCGGCGGGGTTGGCCGCCGGACAACGCAAACGTGCGATTGCGATTGGCATGGCAGTGGCGGCGATATTGCGCATTGTGTTTGCTGTTGTTGCCGCACAATTGCTGGCAATCAAGGGCATTCTCTTGATCGGTGGCGGGTTGCTTGCGTGGGTCTGTTACCGGTTTTATCACGACTTGAAAGAATTCAACAGCACCGCCGCAAACGGGGCGGACGGGGCCGCGACGGGGGAGGCTGGAACAGACAAGCCCGCGGAAAAAACCTTTGGCCGGGCCTTGCTGACCATTTTGGTCGCTGATGTGTCAATGTCGATTGATAATATTGTCGCGGTGGCGGCGATTGCCCGCGATAACACAGCGCTTTTGATCTTTGGCCTTGGGCTGGCGATCGCCTTTATGGCGTTCAGCGCCTCGCTAATTATGCGGGTGATGATCAGGTATCGGTGGCTGTCTTATCTGGGATTATGGTTCCTGATCTATCTGACAGTCACAATGATCTATGACGGATTAATCGATCTTGGGGTGATCACGGCGATCTTTTAGCCCTACCACCAAGGGCGATATGAATTGGCTTATCAGGCAAGTGGAAATGATGTTTGGTTCGATTGTCTGAAATGGCTGTAGCCGGGCAAAGCTATGTTGCAAGACCTTCATCAACATGGTGCGGCTATAGGGAGTAGCTGAAGGTAACTTGAAAGACTAGGGAGGATAACTATGTCCAGTCTGAATAGAGTAAGAAGCGGTATTGCAGCAGCCGGTGTCGGCGTTGCATTGCTATTAGCACCGGCGCTCGCACAAGCAAAAGAAGTCAAAATTCGCGTGCAATCGGTGATCCCAGCAAAAGCTGATGAAGTCCACATGCTGAACGATTTTGCGGCTGATGTGGCGGCCTTGACCAATGGTGAAGTTCAGATCGAAGTTCTGCCAGCGGGCGCGGTTGTTGGCGTTAAAGAAACCCTTGATGCGGTTGATGCCGGTTTGATCGAGGGCGGTTTTGCCTGGACACATTACTGGTCAGGCAAACACCCAGCAGCGATGCTGTTCGGATCACCTGTTGCAGGTGCCGGTGTTGGTATTGATAACATCGCGTTCCTGTCATGGTTCCAGTATGGCGGCGGCAAGGAATTGTATGACCAGCTATGGAAAGAAATGGGTGTTAATGTAAAGGGCTTTATGCTTCAGCCGGTTGGCCCAGAGGCGCTTGGCTGGTTTAAAGAGCCAATCAATTCAATGGAAGATTTCCGTAAATACCGGTTCCGGACACCTCCGGGAATTCCGGGTCAGACCTATAAAGACATCGGTGTTGCCTCGGTTGCGATGGGTGGCGGTGACATTTTGCCAGCCCTCGAAAAAGGCACGATTGATGCTGCAGAATGGTGCTGCCCAAAGCCTGACTCAGTGTTTGGTTTCCAGAAAGTGCTAAAGCATTACTATTTGCAGGGGTTGCATCAGGTCGTGGTGAACGCTGATCTTTATATCAATGGTGATGTGTATAATTCACTAACCGATCACCAGAAAAAGGCACTTGAAGTTGCGGCTAATGCGTCACTGTCAAAGGCAATGTCTTACCGGATTTACGAAAATGGTAAGGCGCTGAAGGATCTCACCGAAAATCACGGCGTTATCCTGCATGACACACCAGCTGACTATTTCCCGGCCTATATGAATGCGGCGAAAGCGTCATTGGAAAAGAATGCGGCAGAGAACAAGTTCTTTGGCGAAGTCTGGCAGTCGCAGAAGGATTTTGCAGCTGTTGCAGTTCCGTTCTGGGCTGGTGCTCAGGCATCAAACGCCGCGCTTGGCAAAGCCTTTGCTGATAGCGTGAAATAATGATTAACAACGCACCGGGTCAAACTGCCTGGTGCGTTGGTTATTTGTTTTTACCTTTTGCGTGAAAAATAATGTGAACAGAATTTATTGGCCCAGAATTTATTGGCCCAGAATTTATTGGTACAGGCCTTGCGCCAGTATTAGCGGGCTGCATTTTTGGGAATAAAACCGAACAATTTTGGTGGTGGGGACCATTGTCATGGCAAAGAACGAAGACGGCATGGAACTGGATATTTCGGATGAATTAATTGCCGAGCGGCGCGCGGGCGAGCCGGGTGATACGCCGGAAGACATGCACCCGTTATCGCGATGGATTGTTGGTAATATTGATATTTTGAATAACTGGGTTGGCAAGATTACCTGTTTGCTGCTGTTGCCGGTTATCGCTGCAATGGTGTATGAGGTGGTGGCGCGAAAGCTGTTCGTTGCGCCAACCGATTGGGCCTATGATACCAGCCGTATGTTCAGTGGCGCCATGTTTATGCTTGGGGCTGGCTACGCGCTAATGCGCGGCGTGCATATCCGCGCTGATTTCCTCTATCGAAACTGGTCGCCGCGCACCCAAGCGCTGGTTGATGCGGCGCTTTATCTGCTGTTCTATTTTCCGGCAATGCTGTTTTTCCTGTGGATTTCGACTGACTATACAATCAAGGCATGGGTCAGTTGGGAACGTTCGATGGATACCACATTGATGGCACCATTGGCACCGGCGCGTACGGCGATGCCGCTTGGCGCGCTGTTCCTGTTATTACAGGGCGTGGCTGAATTGCTGCGCTGTCTTCATGCGCTTGACGCGAAAACGCGCGGCCTGATGGTCAAGCTTTTGCCGGTTTATGTGGTGGTGCTTGCCGCGATTTTTATGAATACGTTTTTCCCTGATGTTCTTTATCTTGGTGATTGGGCCAATGGCGGGCTGAAGGGGGCGGGCGGTGTCTCACAAGAATTGATCGGTGTGATCATGATTGCGATCATGCTGCTGGCAATTTTTGTTGGATTTCCAATTTCATTCACGCTGATTTTCCTTGGCTTTGTTTTTGGCGCTTGGGGCTTTGGCGGCAAGATGGTGTTCTATCTGCAAACGCTGCAATTCAACAATGTGATGCTTGAACAAACGCTGGCTGCGGTGCCGTTGTTTGTCTTTATGGGCATTATGATGGAGCAGGCAGGATTGATGGAGCGATTGTTCACATCGGTTCAACTGATGCTTTCACGAACCCGTGGGGCGCTATATCTGGCGGTGCTGTTCGTCTCGACAATCTTTGCAGCGGCAACCGGCATTGTCGGGGCGTCGGTGACAATTCTGGGGATCATGGCGGCAAAAACCATGAACCGGTCGGGCTATGATGTGCGACTGGCCGCAGGCACGATTACGGCCGGAGGAACCCTTGGCATTTTGATTCCGCCATCAATCATGCTGGTGGTGATGGGGCCAGTGCTAGAAGTGCCGGTAACCGATCTGTTTTCGGCAGCGATTATCCCGGGCATTATGCTGGCGTCAATGTATGCTGCTTATGCATTGATCCGTTGCTGGATGAACCCGTCGCTTGGGCCGATTTTGCCGGTTGATGCACAGCCAGCGACATCATCATATTACTGGCTTGAGGCGACATTGGTCATCTCGTCGATCATCCTGTTTTTCGTGCTGATCGTGCAAAGCCTGTCAGGCAATCTACAAGGGCTGTTTCCATTATCATCGCTTATCCTGCCCCTTGGCTGGGCGGGGGTCATGTATGCCGCGTCGCTATGGGTGAAAAAGGCCAAGCCCGCAGGATTTTTCTTTTCTGATCTATGGCACGAATTTTTTATGGGTCTGGTGCCGCCATCGGCATTGGTGGCTTTCGCGCTTGGCTCAATCTTATTTGGCTGGGCAACGCCGACCGAGGGTGCGGGTTGTGGTGCATTTGGTGCATTGGTCTTGACCATTGCGTATCGCAAGCTGACGCGCAAACGTTTTTATGAGGCGCTGGTCAAGACGCTTGAAATCTCGGTCTTGATCCTGTTCCTGGTCGCCGCTTCAAATTTCTTTGGCGCAGTGTTCTCTAGGCTTGGTACACCGATGATGCTGACTGAATTTTTGCTGGCATGGGATTTGTCAGCAACCGCAGTCCTGATCATTATTATGGCGTTGATCTTCTTGCTTGGCTGGCCTCTGGAATGGGTGCCAATCGTGCTGATTATCGTGCCAATTCTAATTCCGGTTCTGGTCAAGCTGGATATTAACCTGACATGGTTTGGTATTCTGGTGGCGGTCAATCTACAAACCGCCTGGCTAAGTCCGCCGGTGGCACTATCTGCTTATTTCTTAAAAGGAGTGGTGCCTGAATGGGACTTGAAAGACATCTATTTTGGTATGATGCAATTTATGGTGATTCAGTTGATTGGTCTCGCATTAATCTTTCTGTTCCCGCAGATTGCATTATGGCTTCCGACTTACATTTATGGGCAATAGGTATTTAAATGACGGTAACTTATTTGAAGAAGGCGACAAAAACCCCGCAAACTGGCAGTGATGAAACGCGTAATATTGTTGCTGATATGCTTGCTAAAATTGAGGCTGGCGGTGAAGCGGCCGCGCTTGCCCTTGGCCGGGACCTTGATGGCTATGGCGGTGATGCGATTGTCAGTGATGAGGTGATTGCGGCGGCGGCGGCAACAGTGTCGCCGCAGTTAAAGGACGATATTCAATTTGCCTATGACAGGGTGACGAAATTTGCCAAGGCGCAGCTGGCGTCGATCAGTGAATTTGAAACCGAATTATCGCCCGGATTATGGGCCGGACAAAAATTAATTCCGATTGAAACGGCTGGCTGTTATGTGCCGGGCGGACGCTATGCCCATGTGGCCTCGGCGATTATGTCAATTGCCACGGCCAAGGTGGCGGGGGTTAATCATGTGGTCGCCT
>Ga0255753_1005760_pt1 | contig 11755 bp, 8 predicted proteins | sample 041ome_10_FD_179953 | JGI IMG/M metagenome (GOLD analysis project Ga0255753, IMG submission 179953) | Coastal salt marsh microbial communities from the Groves Creek Marsh, Skidaway Island, Georgia - 041412US metaG (version 2) | ecosystem: Environmental > Aquatic > Marine > Intertidal zone > Salt...
GTGGCCCATATACCATTTCGTTACTTGATGGTGCCCTTGTCGGAACTTCACAAAATGCCGCTGACCGAGAAATTGTAATCTCTGACATTGATACCAACAACATCGGTATCATTTCCACCTATACCATTACCGATGGCAATGGCTGTAGCTTCCAAGGGACATTTGACACGCCCATTACATTGCCCAGCTATGAGGAGATCTCCTTCCAAGTGGCCACTACCGATATCGATTGTTCTCAAGGACAAGAGGGAAGTGTGGCCTTCTCCTTGGGCAACGGAAATCCCGATCTGAGTACCTTGGGTATTCGGATCGAATCTGATGTACTGAATTATAATTACTTCACCAATTGGGCCAGTGCAGCTTCCGGCGGAGGGAATCCCACCATTACCCTTCCTAGGGCTGGAACCTACGCCTATGAAATTATTGGAACGCCCGTATCGGGAAATACCACCAGCACCGCTATCTGTGAACTTGAAAGCGGAAGTTTTGAAATACAAGATGTGGGCAATGGCCAATTGGTGCTCAGAGACATCAACACCACCCAACCCGGTTGTGGCGTGGAATCTGGCATCATCGAACTTGTGTTCGAAGAATCTACCATTCCACCCACCTTAATAGTAAGTTGGGAAAAACTCATATCGACCACTACCAGCTCTGTAACCACGCAAGACTGGACTGCCCTGCCCAGTGAGGACGGACAATTGACCGTCAGCGATTTGGAAAATGGAACCTATCGTGCTCAAATCAATGGGGGTACTGGAGGACTTTGTGGTGCTGATGTGTTCACCACCCGATCCATCGTCATTGGCAACACAGCTGGTATCTCCATTCTCAATCCGCGCTATGAAGAGGCCAGCACCAATGCTGCTGTAGATTGTGAAGACGTTACCGATTTGCGATATAACATCAGATTTATAGTGGATAACAATCTGGAAGACTCAGCGGGCAATGCCTTTGATGTAGTTCTCACAAAAATCAGCGATTATGGTGACCCCTACAATGAACGATTTGCCCCAGGAAGTCCTATCCATCTTAATGCAGGCAATGACGGTAGTGGCCCCTACACTATACCCGATGTACCTTTTGGAGAATACCAATTGATCGTCAGAGAGTCTGGTGTGGTCACTGGTACCGTTTGTGAGGCCATCCAAACCATCATCATTCCCGAAATAGAGCCCTTGGAATACATCGGAGACCTGTCTTATGTTTTGGACAGCTGTTCAAACGAAGTAGAAATCACTGCCTCGGTACAAGGAGGGGTACCCTTTGTCTCCTCACAGGGAGAAGCATTTTACAGCTACTTGTGGCGCCTAGATTTAGGGAATGGCGCCACCTACAATTATGTCGGAGAAACTATCACCGTAAGACAGTCAGGAAACCTTTACCTAACCATCACAGACAGTGCTGGATGTATTGTGGAAGTCAACGGCGGGGCGGCCATTGAAATCGACGAAAATATCTCCCCCTATTTCATCAACCCGGCCCTAGACAAAAACGGTACATTGGTCTTTGCAGAGGAGCCCTCCTGTCAGAACGCCAACCGAGACGATGGTAAAATACAATTTGAAGTGGGTGGCGGACAATCTGCACAAGGAGGTCAATATCCCTATGAAATCATATGGGAAAAATTGGATGTAGCCAGTGGACTCTATATAGAACAAGACGGCAATAATGGTACTAACAACCTTTACATGCAATCCTTTGCTAATAATCTTACCCCTGGGCAATACAAGATTAGTGTGGCGCCGATGAACTGGGGTTGTGTTGGTATAAGCCCCTACGACAACATAGGTGCGGTAGAATTCATCACTGTACCACAAAATCAAGATCTGGTCATCACCAATGGACCCTTAATCAACTTGAGTGAATACGACTTCACCGACCCAAGTCAACTCACCATCTGTGATATTGGAGGTGCTGGTAATCTTTATGTAAGGGTATTCAACAATTACGATGGGGATTTATCTTTCTACTACCCCACCGATACTGACTTGGTACAAGCTGAACCATTGGATGGTCAAACCTATCGACTGCTAATTGCTTCATCTGTGCAAAATGGACAGTTGACAGTCGTCAACCAGGAAGGATGTCGAATAACAGTAGACGTAGGCCTTGAAATTGGAGAACCCAGTTTCAACTACAACTCGCTAAATGCTCAAATTTCGGGTAATTCAACAGAAACACAATTGCCCTTGATATTGGCTCGAGAAGAAGTCACCTTCACCAATACGTCCACAGGAACATTCACCTATTTTGAATGGGATTTTGGCGACGGCAGTCCGGTAGAAAGGTATCCGTTCCTTACTGGTTCTGTATCTCCTGTAACCCATGTCTATGGAATCTCGGGCACCTTCTACCCGAAGCTTAGGGTTTACAACGCTGTGGGTTGTTACAAAGAGAAGGTAGAAGTATTGGTCGTTGGTAAAGGTTACAATATTATGGTTCCCAATGTATTTTCCCCGAACGGAGACACCTACAATGACAAATTCAGACCCCTATTCAGTGGATTCAGCTCCATTCAGATGACGGTATACGATTACAGAGGGAATTTACTCTATACGGAAGAAGCTGCTATAGATCCAGCTGATCCATTGCAACCCATTACCCTTAGCGGATGGGATGGAGGTATTGAAACTGAATCCCCCTACTATATCTATTCCGTATACGGTATTACCCTCTTCGGAGACGTAGAAGTTCAAAAAAGTGGAACCTTTATAATCATTAGATGATGCGGAAGATTGGTTTCATATGGTCGATTGTTGTTTTAATAAGCTGCTCCCAAGGAGTATGGGCTCAAGAGGATTATATTGTTAATCAAGCCAAGTTTTTACAAAAATCAAATCCCAGTTCTTTTGGAATGAATCAGCTCAATCGAGTGGGAGTCTTATACAACAGTTTGAAAATTAATGAGGCTACTGCTATGGACAACAAATACGCTTTTGGTTCTATTGCCTTCCAAGATAAAAATTTCTCCCTTGGGTTTGACATCAATTCCTTTCGACTTAACGAAACAGCTCTCACTTCCTCATTGGTCAACTTTAGCTATGTCTACAAAATCCAATTGAGTAATTACACCTATTTTCTCCCGTCAGTGACGCTTGGCCTTGGTAGTTCGAGAGTAAACGTAGAAAATTTAATTTTTGAAGATCAATTGAACATGGCAACCGGATTCATTAGTACAGAATCCATTGATCCACTGGCTCCAATCATCAGTCAGGTGAACTATTTTGATCTCGGAGCCTCATTTATCATTCACAATGAATACTACTTGGTAGGATTGAGTCTAAAACACCTTAACAAACCCAACATTTCCTACAACAAGGAAGTTCCTTATGCCAAACCCATTGCCATAGGACTACAAGGAGGTTATGAATTCAATATCAATCCCTATGAGCGAACCCTACTTCCTCGATTCTCCTACCTGTACACCTTTCTCAACTTTACCAAATACGGAGAGTCTATGTACATCAATATAGCGGAGGATTTCCAGTTTGGTGAATTTTCAATAGGATTTACCCAACAAGCCTCTTCAGTGAACTCCTTTGCCCTCAACAATATTGGATTGACCATGGGATTGGCGTTAGAGAATTTTGACTTCGGAATCAACTATAACTTCCCCAACCGAAAACCAGGTACTGTCTTTTCACCCAGTATTTTTGAAATAAGTATCATCTTTGATTTTAGTATCTACAGAAGAAACAACAGGGGATTGTACAAAAAACTACAGATCGACAATTACTATTAATCGATCATTTTTCCATAAAACCTTTTTCGATCATCCAGTCATCGTTGTAAATCTTTCCGATGTAACGACTCCCTGAATCATGGAGTAAAACCACCACCACATCATCCGGACCAAAATGATGCTTCAATTGTAAAACTCCTTTCACGGCAGCACCGCAAGAGTTTCCAGCAAATATGCCCTCCTCACGGGCCAACTTTCGGGTGTAAACAGCAGCATCTTGATCCGTGACTTTTTCAAATTGATCAATCAAACTAAAATCTACATTTTCTGGAAGAATATCCTCTCCAATCCCTTCGGTAACATATGGGTAAATTTCATTTTTATCAAATATTCCAGTTTCATGGTACTTTTTAAAAACCGATCCATAGGTGTCTATACCCCAAATTTTGATATTTGGATTTTGTTCCTTTAAAAATTTAGCCACTCCAGAAATGGTTCCACCTGTCCCTACTCCCACCACAAAATGTGTGATTTTTCCATCGGTTTGTTTCCAAATCTCAGGACCCGTTTGCTCGTAGTGGGCTACTGCATTTGAGGGGTTGTCATATTGATTCACATACCAAGAATTCGGGGTTTCCTCCGAAAGCCTTTTGGATACACTATAATAGGATCGGGGATCTTCGGGAGCGACATCAGTAGGACAAACCACCACCTCGGCACCCATGGCACGCAATACGTCAAATTTTTCTTTGGATTGTTTGTCATTGGAAACACAAATCAGACGATACCCTTTAACGATGGCGGCCAAGGCCAAACCCATTCCGGTATTACCAGAAGTGCCTTCGATAATCACGCCACCCGGTTGAAGGCGGCCGTCCGCTTCTGCGTCCTCTACCATTTTGAGCGCCATACGATCTTTAACGGAATTGCCAGGATTAAAACTTTCAATTTTAGCCAAAACCAAGGCAGGAATTTCTTTGGTGATGGTATTGAGACGGACCAAGGGTGTATTGCCAATGGTTTCTAAAATATTGTTGGAATAATTCATCTATAGTGTTTCGTTGCAAAGATACCATATCCCAAACAAAATGGAAACTTCCTAACGAAAACGTAATACTCGAGCTGGACTGATTCCACTGATAATCATAGAGGGAATCCAAAGCAGCAAACTACTGACCAAAAGAAACCCAATATTTAAGGACAATACATCAATAAAATCAAGAGATACAGGAGCCACACTAACATAATACGTTTCGGGATCCAAACGAATCCACCCCCAATATTTTTGAATAAAGTAAAAACCTATTCCAATAAAGTTACCCCACAATAACCCTTGTCCCATTATGCTAACACCGTTGTATAAAAATATTTTTTGAATCAAACGATTATCTGCACCGATGGACTTGAATAAACCAATCATGTTGGAGCGTTCCAAAATCAGAACCAATAGGGCCGTGGACATATTGATCACCCCCACGATGATCATCACGATGATAATAATCAGTATATTAAAATCAAATAGAGAAATCCATTGAAAGATGGAAGCGTATTGTCTTGTTATCTCGATCACATCGAGATCAGAGGGGATCTTACGATAAATCGAGGGCCCTGAAGAAATGGCAGTTTTCAAATCGGTGGTAAAGATTTCGTAAGCCCCTATTTCATCCTCCTTCCACTTGTTCATTCGCTGAATATGACGCAAATCCCCCAACACAAAATTATCATCAAAATCAGGGAAGCCTGATAAAAACAACCCAACAATTTTAAATTTCCTTTGGTTGGGTAATTGTTGATTGTTAGAACTCTGGAAATAAGCCGTAAGTTCATCTCCAGGCTCAACAGACAGTCGTCTTGCAATGGTTTTTGAAAGGAATATCTCGTTGGAGGGATCACCAGTCAGATCGGGGAAGGTTCCCTCCACCAAAAAAGATTGCAATTTACCCCAGGGGTAATCTTCTGTCACCCCTTTAAAAATAATCCCTTCAAACTGTTCGGAGGATTTCAAAAGGCCTCCTTTTAGGGCAATACCATGGACATGGGTAACCCCTGCTTCATTTTTTAAAATTTCAATAAGCTTGGAATCTTCCTTCAGGGGTAAGATCGACAATTGTGATTCGCTATTCTCAAAAGGAGCGACCACCAAATGACCATTAAAAGCCACCGTCTTCTCTTGAATCTCTTGCTGTAAGCCCTTGCCCGTAGCCACTGCAATTAAAATCATGGACATTCCCAATGCTACTGCCACCTTGGCAATTTTAATTATTTGAACAGAAACAGTACCTTTGTTTGAAGGGTTAAACCGCATCCGTTTGGCAATAAAAAGGGGTAAATTCAAATCTATTTTTTTATGAAAGCTACTTTCAAAATTACATTTTTATTTTGTCTTTTCTCTGGGGGAATATTGATCTGTAAAGGACAAAACCAACTCACCACTGGAGCATCACAAATAGAAACCTACATTGAAATGCTTCATGGAAAACAAGTTGGTATTGTAGCGCATCAAGCCAGCTTGGTGGGGGCAGACACCCACCTGGTGGACACCCTGCTGTCTCTAGGAATTAACATCAAAAAAGTTTATGCCCCGGAGCACGGCTTTAGGGGGGATGCCGATGCTGGAGAAAGTGTAGCCGATGAAAAAGACGTCAAAACTGGACTTCCAATCCTCTCCCTCTATGGGGACAACAAAAAACCTGCTGCGGAGCATTTAGAGGGAATTTCGGTGATGCTCTTCGACCTTCAAGATGTAGGCGTAAGGTTCTACACCTATCTTTCTACCCTTCACTATGTCATGGAGGCTTGTGCAGAAAACGGCATAGCTGTCATACTCCTCGACCGACCCAACCCCAACACCCATTATACCGATGGCCCTGTTTTGGAAGAGGACTGCAAGAGTTTTGTTGGCATGCATCCCGTTCCCATCGTTCCAGGGATGACCATTGGGGAATATGCCCAAATGATCAATGGAGAACGATGGTTGGCGGGGGACATTTCATGCGATTTAACCGTAGTACCCTTGAAAAACTACACCCATCAAACCCCCTATGAAATTCCATTAAGGCCCTCTCCCAATCTCCCCAATGCACAGTCCATAGCCCTCTACCCCAGCCTGTGTCTTTTGGAACCAACGGAGATCAGTGTTGGTAGAGGAACTGAAATGCAGTTTCAAGTTTTCGGTCATCCCCAGTTGCCCAAGACCCCTTTTTCTTTTGTTCCTCAACCCAATTACGGAGCCAAAAATCCTAAACTTAAAGGTCAAAAGTGTTTTGGTAAAGACTTAAGAAATCATAAGCGACCCACAAAAATTGAATTGAAATGGTTGATTCAAGCCTACAATGATTATCCCGACCAAGACCATTTTTTTAAAAAGGGATTTTTTAGAATCGCAGGAAACAAAAAACTGGAAAAACAACTGGCACAAGGCATGAGTGAAGAACATATCCGAAAATCTTGGGCGAATGATCTTAAAAAATTTAAAATCATTAGGGAGCAATACCTCATTTATCCCTAGAAACCCAAAAGGAATGAATGAAGAAAAAGATGTTTTTGGTGCTGCACTATGGGACTACCACTGTACCCCCGGAGACCAAGAACTGATTACTTGGACCAGCTTAACCGAAAAAGACCCCGTCCCCATTGGCTATTTTTTTAGAAATTTCGATCAAATGCCCTCCATTGAGCAAAAAGCAATGGAACTGTCTCAAGGAAAAATATTAGATGTAGGATGTGGAGCGGGAAGCCATGGACTCTATTTACAAAACCAAAAAAAATTAGAAGTCACTGGAATTGACAAGTCTGCTGGTGCCATCAAAACTGCTAAAGACAGAGGGATGCAACGCCTACACCAGCAATCTATCTTTGAATTTCAAGGGGATACTTTCGACACCATTCTCCTACTGATGAATGGCCCAGGCATCTGCGGTCGACTCGATCAACTACACCTCTTGCTGAAAAAACTAAAAACCCTAGTCAGTCCCCACGGTCAAATCCTCTTGGACTCCTCGGATTTAGTCTATCTGTTCGATGAAAATTCAGCAGGAGAAAAAATCATACCGGCAAATCATTATTACGGGGAACTCGAATACGGTATCAGATATCGAGGAAAGCAAGAAATCTTTCCATGGCTCTATGTAGGCTATGATCTGCTGCATCACCATGCGGCGCAAATTGGACTTTATGCCGAACGGGTTATGGAGGGAGAAAACTGGGACTATCTGGCCCGGCTCACTATGGAATATTAAGGTATTTATGCGTTTGCAGAGAGACCTTCCACTGGGTGTTTTTCATGACGTAATCCACAATTAAAGGTATCATTTTTTCTCGCTTGCTCCACTCTGGTTGTAAATACAACTTACAATCTGAACCAACTTTTTTGGCTTCTTCCTCCGCAAAACGAAAATCATCGAGGTTGTGAATAATCATTTTCAATTCATCGGCAATTTTGTAAGCTTCCGGTTCAGGCGCTTTGTTTTTTTTGGGTGACAAACAGAACCAGTCCCAAAGTCCACTCAAAGGATAGGCGCCAGAGGTTTCGATATGGGTTTTCATAGAAAGTAATTTCAACCCTTGGGTCAATGGATCCATGTTCCACATTAAAGGCTCACCTCCCGTCACCACGACTACACTAGAATATTCTTTGGCGGAGGCTATGATCTTGTCAACGGCTGTAGGGGGATGCAATTCGGGATTCCAACTTTCCTTAACATCGCACCAGTGGCAACCAACATCACACCCTCCTACTCGGATAAAATAGGCCGCACTCCCTTTATGATAGCCTTCCCCCTGGAGGGTATAGAAAGCTTCCATCAAGGGAAGCAAAGTCCCTTCCTCCAACATTTTTTCCTGGGTCTTAAAATCCATCTCCACAAAGATAAACCATTGGTCTGACAAAATTTGACCAAAAAAAAGTATATTTGGTATATTCCCTAGTCTTTACAAATCATAGTAAATGAAGCCTTGGCACCATTTTATCGATAAGATTTTTTTAAGGATTTTCTCTGAGAAAAATCAAAAAAACGTAGAACGAGCTACCTTGTGGTTGTCCATGACCGGATTCATCATACACCTGATTCTGATCTACGCCAAAAAATACAGCTGGTTCCATGTCCCCATCGAAGGCAGTCTATTGATCGACCCGATCTCTGCCATCTACACTCCTTTCTCAATTATCTTGGTATTTGAAATCTATTTACTGGTTGTCAATCTCCCCCGATCTTTCACCACATCGGTTTCAAAGCAATTTGAAATCATTTCACTCATCCTAATTCGAAGAATTTTTGGAGACATTCCCAAAATAAACTTGAAGGCCAACTGGATGAGTACACCAGAAAATGTGCAATTGATATATGATGTTATGGGTGTATTGATCATTTTCTTTTTGATTTTCTTGTTCAACAAAGGACGATCTAGACTTCCCAATAAACCCCTCAATCCCAATCTACAAAGTTTTGTCGCCTCCAAAAAAGCCGTAAGTCTAATTTTATTACCTATTCTAATCATCACCTCCCTCACTAGTGTTTTCAATTGGATTTATGGGTTAATTTACCTGCAAGTAACTTCTGACATCAATACCATTTTTTACAATGAATTTTTCACCATTCTGATTTTAGCAGATGTTTTAATATTGCTCCTTTCTTTCCAATATACAGAGCGTTACAGCCAATTGATAAGAAATACAGGATTCGTAATCTGTACGATCTTGATCAGGCTCTCTTTTGGGGTAAGCGGACTCACCAATGTGTTATTGATTATTTCAAGTGTTGCCTTTGGTCTGATGATACTGACCATTTACAATTTGGAAGAAAATCCTCTAGAAAAAAAGAAAACAACATAATTCCTTCTAGGCATTACGCTCACACGAAAGCAAAGTATTCTTGAGCAACATTGCAATGGTCATAGGACCTACTCCACCCGGCACTGGGGTAATGAAACTCGATTTTTTGGCTACTTCCTCATAAGCGACGTCTCCTTTGATGACATAGCCTTTGGGGTGGTTTTCATCGGGAACTCTGGTAATTCCAACATCAATCACAATGACCCCTTCTTTGACCATATCGGCCTTTAGAAACTCAGGAATACCAAGTGCCGAGACAATGATATCTGCTCTTTGGGTCAGCTGTTCAATATTTTTAGTCCTACTATGTGCTAAGGTAACCGTAGCGTTACCAGGATTGCCTTTTTGACTCATCAAAATACTTATGGGTCTACCCACAATATGACTTCGTCCAATCACCACACAGTGTTTACCCGAAATGTCAATATCGTTTCTTCTGAGCATTTCCATAATTCCAAAAGGGGTCGCTGGAATGAATGCATCCATCTCCAAAGCCATACGGCCAAAATTAGAGGGGTGGAAACCATCCACATCCTTTTTGGGATCTACGGCCAATAGAATTTTTTCTTCATCAATATGCTTGGGGAGGGGCAATTGAACGATATAGCCATCCAGCGAATCATCTTGATTCAACTCCTTAATTTTTGATAGCAAGGCATCCTCGGTTATACTGCTCTCCAATCGAATCAAAGTCGATTGAAAGCCTACCTGCTCACAGGATCGCACTTTACTCCCTACATAAGTGAGACTGGCTCCGTCGTTTCCCACCAAAACAGCAGCCAAATGCGGAATTTTCTCCCCTTTTTCTTTGCGCAAGCTCACTGCCTGCTTGATTTCTTCCTTAATCTCTTGGGACAACTTTTTTCCGTCTAGTATTTGCATAATCTATTTAAATCCTTGAAGCATTTGCATCATTTGTTTTCCTTTTCCCCCTTGCATCATCTTCATCATCTTGCTCATTTGATTGAACTGCTTTATGAGTTGGTTGACTTCATTGATGTCTCGGCCCGAACCTTTAGCAATTCTGCTTTTACGACTGTGGTTCAATACATCGGGTTGGGAACGTTCTTTCGGAGTCATGGAGCCAATAATGGCTTCGATGTATTTAAACGCGTCGTCGTCGATCTCGGTATCGCCCATCATTTTACTGGCACCGGGTATCATTCCCATGAGATCCTTCATATTTCCCATCTTCTTCACCTGCTGGATTTGGGACAGGAAATCGTCAAAACCAAATTGATTTTTGGCAATTTTCTTATTGATTTTTCGTGCTTCCGCCTCATCAAACTGCTCTTGAGCGCGCTCCACCAAGGACACCACGTCCCCCATACCCAAAATACGATCGGCCATTCGCTCCGGATAAAACACATCCAGTGCTTCCATCTTTTCTCCCGTTCCAATAAACTTAATTGGCTTATTGACCACCGACTTGATTGAAAGTGCTGCCCCTCCTCGGGTGTCCCCGTCGAGTTTGGTCAGAATAACACCATCGAAATTTAGGGCATCGTGAAAGGCTTTGGCGGTATTCACTGCATCCTGACCGGTCATCGCATCGACTACAAAAAGTGTTTCGTCGGGTTGAACCGTTTGATGAATATCGGAGATTTCCTTCATTAAAACTTCATCTACTGCCAATCGTCCGGCGGTATCGATGATCACTACATCATTGTTTTGTTGTTTGGCCAGCTGAATAGCAGCTTGAGCAATTTTTACCGGATTTTTTTCATCCAAGTCGCTGTAGACTGGAACATCAATCTGCTCGCCCAAAACCCCTAATTGGTCAATGGCAGCAGGACGATAAACATCACAAGCCACCAACATTGGATTCTTTTTCTTCTTATTTTTCAGGTAAAGGGCCAGTTTCCCACTAAAGGTGGTTTTCCCAGAACCTTGTAGGCCCGACATCAAAACCACCGAGGGGCTTGAAGATAGAGAAATTTGCTCAGCACTATTGCCCATCAATTCAGTCAACTCATCTTTGACAATCTTTACCATGAGCTGTCCGGGTTGGAGACTCGTCAAGACTTTTTCACCCAGCGCCTTTTCCTTTACCCTATTGGTAAACTCCTTGGCAATCTTAAAATTAACGTCGGCATCCAGTAAGGCCCTTCTGATTTCTTTGAGGGTTTCGGCTACATTAATTTCGGTGATTTTTCCGTGTCCTTTTAAAACCTTGAAGGCACGCTCCAGTTTGGTGCTTAAATTATCAAACATGAGAATTGAATTGGAATGAGCAAATT
>Ga0255753_1005777_pt1 | contig 11736 bp, 8 predicted proteins | sample 041ome_10_FD_179953 | JGI IMG/M metagenome (GOLD analysis project Ga0255753, IMG submission 179953) | Coastal salt marsh microbial communities from the Groves Creek Marsh, Skidaway Island, Georgia - 041412US metaG (version 2) | ecosystem: Environmental > Aquatic > Marine > Intertidal zone > Salt...
ATGAAACATCTCAAAAAATTTGTTTTTTTTTTTTTTTTGCAGAGAGGCAGGCAGAGAGACGAATTTTTGTGAGTCAGCAGGTCAGAGAGAGAGAGAGAGAAAGGAGGGGCTGATGCTCAAATTTTTGCATGAAAAATTTCCGACTCGAACGTCATAACATCGAGTCGAGTGTGATAGAAACACATAAGGACATAAGGACGTGTTATAAAACCCCAACAAAGAAGAAAGAAAGAAAGCAATCATGTCTGAGTGAGTAGTCGTTCTCTTCGTTTTGCTTCTCTTGTTCTCTCTCTCTCTCTCTCATGCGCGTTTCTTTTCCGAGAGAGAGAGGAGATTTCTGTCATCCTCCTTCTCTCTCTCTCTCTCTAGGTCTTTGCGCTTTCCGCATGATTTGGAATCTGATCTTTCTTTCCTTTTTCCTTTTAAATGTCTTTACGCCGAACAACAACGCTGACTGTTATCATCTTTCTTTCTTTCTTTCTCTCTCTCTTTAATGAATGCTTTATAGCGATGAAGCCGAAGAAATTGTCGAAGAAGTCGCGGTCGAAGAACCGGCTGGAGATGAACCGATGGACCTCATGAGCGCGTTGCAAATCGTGCTCAAGAAGTCCTTGGCCGAAGACGGCTTGCACAGAGGTCTCAGAGAGGCGTGCAAGACGATTGAATCCAGAAAGGCGTTGTTGTGCGTTTTGGCGCAAGACTGCGACCAAGCGGATTACACCAAGTTGATCCAAGCGTTGTGCAACGAAGCGAACGTGCACTTGGTGAGAGTGCCGTCCGCGGTGTCTCTCGGCGAGTGGGCGGGCTTGTGCAAGCTCGACGCCGAAGGCCAAGCGAGAAAGGTTGTCAAGTGCTCGTGCGTTGTCGTCTCCGATTACGGGGAGGAAACGCCGGCACTCGGCGTCTTGCAAGAATTCTTGAAGACTGCTTAATTTCGCACGTCTTTTTCCTCAAAGCGGAGTGTACGTGGGATAGCCCGAAGCGAATGCGAAAGGCGTTTGTTAGATACGTTGTTATTTACAAAACCTTATCCTTATACATGATGAATCATCGATTTTACTCTCTATATCTGCATAAACTGCTGCTCCTAAAAGCTATTGCCGCTACTTTTCTTTTTATTACTAATCTAAACACGCTTTCACGTTCACAACTTTGAGAGAAAACCGCCATCGCACGTTAAGGTGGTGCCTGTCACCCAGCTCCCAGCAGATGAGGCTAAATACACAGCCGCACCACCCACATCGGATGCCCTCCCTACTCTTTTAATTAATAAGCCGTTCGCCATGATGTTATCTTTCACGTCTTTTCCATACACATCTAAACTATCCGTCATTTTCGTCGGAAAGAACCCGAGCGCGATCACGTTCACGGTTATATTCCGCGACGATAACTCGTCCGCTAACTTTCTACTCAAATGATGCAACGCCGCCTTAGACGCGTCGTAGCTGAACGTTGGAAATTTTTGGGGCTTTAGACCTGCAATTGAACCGATATTAATAATCCTAGACGGGGTTCCTCTCTTCCTTGACGAATTTTCCATCAAATCTGCAAACTCGCGGGACAACAGGAACGGGGCAACCACGTTTAAAGCGTGCGTTTTGTAAAAACCTTTCTCCGAATGCGACTCGAACGGCTCACCCCACGCGACACCACTGTTATTTATCAACACGTCTAAATACTCGTATCGACGTTTGAACTCGTTCGCGAGATTCTTACATCCATCCTCCGTGGATAAATCGGCCTGGATGAAGTCACATTTCAATCGTTTCGATATCTTTTCCCCGTCGTTTTTGTTTCTGGACGCGATGCACACGCGCGAGCCTCGCTCCAAAAACGTCTCCGTGAGCATCAATCCGACGCCTTTAGCGCCTCCGGTGATTAATACTGTCTTCCCAGAAACCGAGAATAACGGATCTTCTTTGCTCATGTGAATAGATTTGCTTTTTTATGACGCGTACAGTGACAGTTGCAAAGTTCCTGTTAGAGTGTGCAACACTATTACTACTACTTCTACTCTAAAAAAACTACTGGTAGCGTAAACTATCGTTCGCCAAACTTTCCGTCTCCGCGACCATCTTTCGTCCTTTCACCTCCAACGCTTCCTCGAACGCTCACGCTTTCGCTTTTCGAGAAATTTTTGCTGTGCTTATCGAAATCGCTCACCCAATCGACGCCGGCTTTCGAAGAGGAACTCGTTTTATTCGCGTTGGCTTTCACTTTTTGCAGCAACGAAACAATCCTTTCTTTTTGCGTCTGGTTGAATACGTCGTAATCGTGCGATACCAATAACTTTTCGACAAAATCAAAGAGTTGATCGACGATCGATTTCGCCCACATTTTCGTCCGCATCGAGCTTTCGGCGACCGCTAAACAGTCGATTAAAGCTTCGCGGATTTTCGAGTGCATTTCTTCCAATTCTCTCGCCGAGGCTGTTTCCGCCTCCAAAGCTTGCAGAGCGCACTTCAAAGCCTCCTCTTTCTCTTCTTTTGGAATGTGTTCGTTTTCCTCTATTTCCGTTTCTAATTTTCGTTTCATTACTTCCTCCGAATCTCCTTCCGAGTCTTCTTCTTTTTTCCTTTTCGGCGCCTCCTCGAACGCCTTCCTCAGACGTTTCGTCGACGCGTTCAGCGTAAACGAATCTTCGCTCGCGGCAATCTCTCGCATCGTTCGACAATACAACTCCCACGCGATCATCTCCGCGGTCACTTTCACGTTCTTCCCTACGATTCCATTTTCTCTCAACTCTTCTATCGCGTCGAAGAGATTACAAAAAATCGTCGCCGTCTCTTTCTTCGACGAGAAAGAGAGGAGATACTCTTCGGAGGACTGTGGGAAGTGCGAAGCCATCGCTCGTCTCATAACGAGTAAAATCTTCTTCCCGTGTTTCCGTTCCAACGCGCTCGCGTGTTCCGGTTTTGAAACCAGTTCCAAAAACGCTCGAGAGCACGTCGAAAACTTTTTCTCCACGTGTTTCGAGAGTTTCTCCAAACGGTCGTCCATCGATGATACCGACGACTTTACTCCCACTCCCTTCAGTTTTTCTTCTTCTTCGTCATCATCAACATCATCAAACTTCCTCTTCTTCTCGGTGTGCCTCGTCTCGTCGTCTTCTTCTTTTACGTTTACCTTCGCCTTTAAGGAGGCGGACGCCAACGGAGGCAAAGCGTCAAATAAACCCATTTTAATTTCTCTCTCTCTCTCTCTCCGTGGAGCAGACAGAGTGTGGTTCGTTAGAACGAGTAAACAGTTGTGTCGTCTTTGCTTTTCCAATTCGGCGGCACAAAAAAAACACGAACGAAGCACACGGAAGAGAAAATGATGACTAAGAAGAAGCTGTCGTTGCGCTGAAAATGCCGAGAATACTGGCCAACTCGAGCTCGACTCGTTCGCGCTCCTCCGACGTTTTCTTTTCTCTTAAAAGGAGCGAACAACAACAGCAACAACAAGGACAACAGAAGTGGAATCGAATCGATGAAAATTCTCACGAGAACGAGAAGGAGGAAAAGGAGGAAGACGACGACGACGATATTCGATTAACGTTCAACGATTTAGCGCTACCAGAACACATCGTTTTAGGTCTCCAAAAGTGTGGATTTATATATCCGTCCCCGGTGCAAGTCTCGGCGATTCCTTTGGAACGGTTAGGGAGAGACGTTTTAGTGCAAGCGAAATCGGGGACTGGGAAAACAGTCGCGTTCGCCTGTCGACTTTTAGATTCAGTTTTACTGACGAAAGTAGAAGCAGATGTCGATACTTTTGCGATCGATGAGAGGGGAGGAAAAAGAGTAGATGTATCTTCGTCCGTGAAAGCGATGTGTATCGCGCCGACGAGAGAGATTGCGTTACAGACGGCGGACGTGTTACGAACGCTGGCGACGGCGTGTGCGGGAAGCTCGAAAGGTCGATTTAAACAAGAACGGCTGGCGTGTTTTCTAGGCGGTTTACCAGTCGCAGACGACGGACGCGCGATGAAAAGACGGCCGGCGTGCGTCGTCGGAACGCCCGGGAGAATGAAGCAGCTCGTAGAGATGGACATTTTGAGAACCGATCAAATACGAACGGTAGTTTTAGACGAAGCAGATCAGTTGTTGACGAAAACTGGGTTTTGCCAGGACGTTTTGTTTTTGATACATGCGGCGAGTCACAAGCAGAGACAATTGATCGCGTGTTCGGCGACGTTCTCGAAAAACGCGAGGAAAAGAATGGAGAGTTTGACGACGAGAGACGGTAAACCGAGCGCGATTGAGAAAGTGAGCTTGTGCGAAGAGACGGTGGCGTTGAGAGGAGTGAAGATGTGTTATCGGTTCATATGTCGTCGCGAAGAGGCAAAAGAGGAAGATGAGAAGGAAAAAGAAGGCGACGATTACGACGGTGATGACGACGATGACGGCATGCGCCTTCTCGAAGAAAAGGCGGAGACGTGCATTGACATTTTCAACTCTGTTCGTTTTCACCAAGCTGTTATCTTTGTTGAAAGTCGAGACCGAGGCGAGAAACTCTCCGCAATAATGATCAAGAAAGGAGGCTTTAAAACGGCTTTCACCTCGGGAAAGCTTCCACAGCGCGAACGAATGAATGTCATGCAACGCTTTCGCGACTTTGAGCTTCGCGCCATCGTATCGACCGATTTAATCTCCAGAGGCGTCGATTGCGAACGGGTGAATTTAGTCATCAACGTCGATTTACCGAGAGATGGTCAAACGTTTATGCACAGATGTGGACGAACGGGGAGATTTGGTACTTCCGGTGTCGCCGTCGCCGTTCTCGAAGACGAGAAAGAGTTGAAAACGCTGAAAGATATGCTCGATAAAACATCCAAGGAAGAATCTGAACGCTGGAATATCGAAGAAGGTGATGAAATCGACGACGAGTATCGAAGCGGAGAAAAATCCACGCGAGCCGCGTTTTGCAATCTCGAAAAACTTCCCGATACAGTTCCAGAGAGTTGGTACGCGTACGATCTCGAAGAAAACGACGAGAAACGGCTTCAGGCTTTACATTTAGAGGAGGAAAAATTAGCGCTTTTAGAAACATCTAGCGAAGAAGAAGAGGAAAGTAGTAGTAGTGGTAGCAGTAGTAGTGGTAGTAGTAGTAGCAGCGAAGGTAAGGATAGTGAAGGAGAATACGACGACGACGAGGACGAGGACGACGAGGAAGATTTCGAGGAAATTCAAAGACAGTGGAGGGAAAAACGCGCGTACGCTTCGTGGTGGTGGTGGCACGAATATCGCCAAAAAGTCGGACCGGCTTTCGTCGTCCCTCCTTTTTAAAAGTCGTCGGGCGTTTTTCATCCGCGAGCGCGCGCATCTATGTAAATGTATTTTCAATTCACATTCGTCTAATGTATGTATCTCAGCAAATGTATTATCGAGCGCTCGCGTGTTTCTGCTTCTTTTCCGCGAGCGCTGTCATTTTTTCTTCTTCTACAACGCCGAGACACAAACAACGAACTCTCTTTTTGTTTTACATCTTCTTTTCCTTTACCAACCGCAACCGAATCCTTCCTTTCAAATCTTTCGCGCTCTGAATGCCTCTCAAAACCTCTCCGTTCTGTTCGATTTGAACCTTACTTTCCTTCATCAGTTTCACCGCGACGTCTCGAGTCGCGTCCATGAATCCCCGCCAGTTTGGATTTCCCTTGAACACATGTAATCTGGGAATCTCCGACGGTCAGCACGTCTTCTCCAAGCCTCTCTTTCCGAGCACTTCCATCGTCGCCGTTTCTATTCGTTCTTTCACAGAAAAATCTGTTTGCTTTCCGTCGTCTTTCTCCGAAGTCGCTCTTCTCAAAGCTTCTTTCTTCTTCGTCTTTGTCTTTGTTAAAGGTTCTCTCATGATTGATGATGTTTTGACAAAAACAGTTAGACAGTGAGAGAGAGACGACAAGAGGAAAATGAGAGCAAACCATGGAGAGCAAAAAAAGAGCAAAAAAAAAGAAAAATCGAGAAAAAAAACAGGAGCCCAAAAAACCTCCTCTTTCTCTCGCTTTGAAACGACGAACTTTGAGACAAAACAACACACGTTAGTGCGCGTGCTTCGAGATATTTCTTCTTGTCTCTCTCTCTCTCTCTCTCTCTCGCGACGAAGACGAGGACGATCGAAAAGGAGAGCGTTTTTACTCGTTTCGCTGCTGAAATCTGATCGTTTGAGAAGAAGAAGAAGAAAGAAAACAAAAGATGATGGCGTCGACTTCCTACGCGTCGTCGTCGTCCAATTTCGCCGCCACCCCAAAAAGGGGGCAACGACCTAATTCTTCTTCTTCTTCTTCTTCTTCTTCTTCTTCTTCTCGTGCAACCACTCCATCGTCGAAGGATGATAATAAACAACGACAAGAACAGAGAAGAAGAAGACGAGGCGAAATGACGACCACGTTTGCCACGAAAGAATCATCATCCGCAGTCGAAGAAGACCTTCCCTCGGCGTTCTTGAACGAGGCGATTCGGGCGGAACCGAAAGCGTACCCGCCGAACCGCTCGTATCAACAAACAGTCAAGAAGGCGTTCGTGGTTTCCGGGTTTGGTTTACACTCCGGTGAAGACGAAATTGTGAGAGTGTGCCCGGCGTACGCGAACGAAGGACGGTATTTTGTTCGCGTTTCGGACGACTCGATCGAAAAGGAGACGGGCGAAGACGAGGACGGAGGCGCGCTGTCGGACGCGCAGGTGAATAAGTTATTGTTGGAACGCGCGAGAGCGATGCTTTCGAACGACCCGAACGATAGGAAAGAAATTTTGAGAAACCAGTCGATATTAAAAAGAGAGGATAAGGAAAAGATTGACTCTCCCGGGGACTTTTTAAGGAACCAAGGATCGGAGACGAGAGTGCAGGCGAATTTGGCAAACTTGGCGAAAGGTTTACAAATCTCGAGCGTGTTGAACGCGCCCGGGACAGATGAAGCGGCGGTGACGAAACCAGAACACCTTTTATCGGCTTTAGAAGCGCTCGGTGTAGATAACTGCAGAATAGAGATCGGAGGAACGGGTGAATTGCCTATTTTAGACGGCGGCGCCGGGCACTGGGCGCACGAAATTTGCAAAGCCGGAGTGACGCCGGCGAGGGACGCAAACGATAAAGGCGGAGAGAAAGTTCCAAAGAAACAGTATAAACCGAGAGAACCGGTCATTGTGAGAGATAAGGACGCGTTCATCATGTTCACGCCGCAAGATCAGTCAAAAATTTCCTACGGCATCGATTTGACGTACAAGTCGACCGCCATCGGGAAGCAATGGTTTTCATGGACGCCTTTAGAAGATGCGAAGTACGACGTCGTCATCGCGCCGGCGAGAACTTTTGGTACCATTCAAGATTACATGGCGTTTTACAGACACGACATTATCAAAGGTGGGACCGCCTCGTGTAGTTTAATCGCCAACGGGACTGAATTTTTAAATCCGCCCATGCGAAACGGCTGGGAAAACGAGTGCGCGAGGCACAAAGTTTTGGACTTAATTGGCGACATGAGCTTATTCGCAGAACCCGGCATGGCTGGCGTTCCCATCGGGCACGTCTTGTGTCACAAAGCTTCGCACGAGTTACACGCTGAGTTTATGAGACAACTCGCGGCGACCGAGAGAGACGTAGTAGATACGGAAGTGTGGGTCACGGAGGACCAGATTTTGAAAGAAGAGGAGGAGTTCCGAGCTATTTGGAATTAATAAATAATTCGTGAATAGGACGATGAGATGAGAGAGAGCGTGTTCTTCGTTTTAAATACACAGTGTTGTGAGTATTCGTAACTCTCGTGCCTTGGTACGACTGCTCCTCGTTTTCTTTTCCTCCTTTTTCCCTTCTTCTCTTCTTCTTTTTGTTTGGGGGGTTCGTATTTACAAATCGAAAAAATACGAGGGAGAGACCTCTTCAGAAAAAATGGTCGCGCCGGCGGCGAGTCTCATCGACGACATCGCCGCCGCGAACATGTTACAACAGTACATCGACGTCGACGATGAGATTATCGAGGACGGCGAGGAAGAAGCGGGCGAGGACGACGAGAACGACGACGACGACATTAATCGCGCCGGCGCGTTTTCGTTCCAGTCTCCTCCTCTTCTTCGACGAACAAACAGCGAGTACAGAAACAACAACAACAACCAACATCATCACCAACACCATCGTCATCATCATCATCATCATCAACCGTCGTTCCTATCGCATTTCATTTCCTCTCTTCCATCGACAGTTCTCGAAGAAAAAGGAGGAGAAGATGAAGAAGAAAAAGAGATGCTGAATAATACTAATCCTGTTCTTCGACGCTCTGTGACAGCCCCTGTGAACGCGTGTAACGTCGCCGCCGCGGAGGATGCGATGATGCAACACACGCGAGAGTATAACGGCGTGTTTCGCCCTGCTTTTGTAACGCGGTGGTCGTCGTTCGTAGATATTGGGGTGAATAAAAGATACGAGCTCGGAACTTGGACGACGAAAGAGAGCGCGGCGAGAGCGCACGACGCGGCTTTACTCTTCATGCGAGGAGACTCCAAAGAGACGAGGGAGATGATGAACTTTCCGATGAGCGAATACGAAAATACATTGAAAGAGCTGAAAGATATGAATATCTCAGCCACTAGCACGAACGAAGACTTCGTGGAAGCGTTGGTTGAAAGTTCGGCGAAAATAGAGAGAAGACAGAGCCGTTATAGAGGCGTGGTGAAATCCAAAGAGCACGAGAATAAATTTGAAGCGAGAATATTTTACGACGAGATGTAGTCTGTATTCATTTAATTCAATACTGCTGCGGCGTGTGTTTTTCGCTGCTTATTATTTGTATTTACAACTTATTATCATGTTTCCCCATTTTTATGTCCTATTCTTGATCAAATCGTCCAAGTCATCCATGCTCAAATGTTGATCCGAAGGAATGTCGTCGTAGGAACTCTGGGACCATCCGGTTCGAGACCATCTACCACCGGCCCCGTATCCGCCATCAGATCGGCCGTAATTCGCGTTCGGGTTTCTAAACACCGGGGCTCTGTATCCAGGAATGAATGAACTGTCTTCGTCCGCGTCATTTCCGTAATGATCAATAGTTCCTCTGCCGCTCATCATATCTCTCGAACGAATGCGCATCGCCTGCATGGTGATGTCGTCGGCTAATCTCGCCTCCATGCCTGGCAACGCGTGGGGAGCGGACGATTTACCGTGGATCCAGCGATACATGATGTGGGAAGAGAGCTCAATCTTTCCTCTTTCAAGCGATCCGGCATAGTTAATTCGCAATCTTCTCAGAAGCACGACGAGACGTTCGCCCGTTCTTTCCAAGCGTCTCGTCGCGCCACGATCGGCGAGCGACTCATCCGCGCTAGACGAAACGAGGTATCCATCTTCGTCGACCAACATTTCCGGCTTCTCGCGAACGAGAAGTGTAAATGTTGGTAATCTGTTCTTCAGATCTTTCTCGCCGTGCGCTTCTACGTGTCTTTTGATCTTTCGAATCAACGTCAAGAGCGCAACTTCCGCAGCCGCCGGAGGAAAATTTCGCATGTCGTACTCCGAGTCTTCGCTCATCTCGAATTGGGGAACGATACCAATCGCCTGCGCTTCTTCAAACAATATCAACGCCTTGGTTGGGTAGTATGTCGCCGCATCTTCGTGAACGTTTGATTGGTGAGTGACCAATCTTGCGAGCGATTCGCCCCCGTACTTCGACGCTAACTGCACTTCTTGATCTGTCGGCGGTCGCAAACACGCGAGCATGGAAGAAAACGTTTCAACTCTCGGTTTCACACCGTGCGTGGTCGCTTCGTGGAACACTGCCGTCGCTCGATCAGCCCATTCCTTCCAAGCCGGTTGCGCCACTGAGCTGGCGATTTCACCACTCGTAGTCGTATCCGTCAATCCGTGACCGGGTTTATCCGAAGCTAATCTGGTCGGATCTGTCAACGTGCGAATGTGCGCGAGAATAGCACCGAGAATGGTATTCAAAGTCACCTCACATGGCGCAATTCCAGCCGCGCGAGAACTTTTATACGCATCCCACGCGAGCAAGCAGTTTCCATGACGAGCGCACGAGAATAAGAGTTCTCTCCACGTCATCTCGTCCGGCGTGTACCCGGCGTACTTCATCGCCTTGACCGTGGCGTACGTTTTGTTCAAGTCCCCGGCTCGACCGAAACCTCTGACCAACGCGTTGTACGTCGGTAAAGTCGGTCGCAAACCCAAATCCAACGCCTCTTGTAACAATTTCTTGGCTTCTGCGAGCGTTTCTGTTTTCTTCGCGGCGGCTAAAATGAGTCCTTCGAATGTAATCTCATCCGGCGATTGCCCGGATTCAATCAATCGATCGTAAGCTTTCGTCGCTCCTTCAAGATCAGCATCTCTCGCAAACGAATTGATCAACGCGTTGTAACAAGCGCGCGGGACAATTTCATTGGACTTTTCAGCGTCAGATAAGATGCGATCTACCGCTCCAGCATCACCGGCTCGCGCAAACGATCCGCACATGTTCGAAACAACCGCAGGCGACATCATCGATCCGTTCATTTCCATCTCTCTGATTAAATTGGCGCACATTTCAACGTTCCCGGCTCGACTCGCGACGGTCAAAATCGTCGCGTATAAAACTGGATCCACCACCACTCTCGGTTTGTTTTGTTGCACCTCTTCCCAAATCTTGAACGCCTTACGATAGTTTGGTGCAGAGTTGTCGTAGTCGTACTCCGTCGCGCACGCGTGAATGGCGGTGGCGTACACCGACGCCGTTCTCGCGACGCCCTTCGTCTCCATTTCATCGTACAACGCTAACGCTCTCTGCGGCTCGCCGGCATTGACACACCCGCTCATCAGCGAAGAGTACGTGATAGCGTCTGGAAACAACCCGTTTCGACGAGATTCGGCGACAATGTCAAAAGCGCGATCGAGCGCGTCCGTTCTCAACTCTTCAAAAGCCGCCGCTCGTCCGCACGCGGAGACCAAGCAATTCAACACTCTCACGTCCATTTGCAACCCACTCGCTTGCAAATCCGAGCGCAAGTTAAACACGCGATCCAACGCATCTTTCACGTACGAAATATCCTTCTTGTTGTTCGATTTGAAACCGCCGTTGCCCGAACGCCTTCCAACCTCTCGAGACAACGCGTCCATTAACGCCCCGTACGTAACGATAGTCGGTTCGATTTTGTCTTTTTTCGTCATCGTATTGAACTGATCGAACGCCAAATCGACTTTCCCAGCCTTCCCGTAGGCCACAATCAAGCTCGTGTGCGTGATGACGTCAATGGTTAACCCTTTTGGATCTTGCTTCATTTGCTCAAACGCCTTTGCCGCCGCCTCGCAGTCTCCGTGCGCAGAGCACACCGCCAAGAGCTTGTTATATATCGTCGCAACTTCTGCGTTCGATAACTCCTCTCTCGCAGCTCCCAAAACCAAATTCGTAAACGTAAACGCGTGCGTCACCGGCGAGTTGCTCAACTTGTTCGATCGCTCGCACGACACCAAGAAATCCACCGTCCCGTGTTTCCTTATTCTCGTATCGTTCAAGCACGGAACCTTGGCGTCGCTCAGTCGTTGCAGCAAATCAATCGCGTCTCCCAATCGATCGCACCGAACTAAATCGCTGTATAATCGAATAAAATGTCCAGAATCGTACTTCTTCGGTCCTAAACAATCTGCAAAGTTTGGATATTTTTCCAACAACTCGTCCAGAGGGACGTTATCGGCCACGCCCGCGATTAAGGGCGCAAATTTTTTTCTCCTCACGTTGCTGACTTTCGACGACGTCGGCGTGAACGGTTTATAGTGAGA
>Ga0255753_1005786_pt1 | contig 11720 bp, 7 predicted proteins | sample 041ome_10_FD_179953 | JGI IMG/M metagenome (GOLD analysis project Ga0255753, IMG submission 179953) | Coastal salt marsh microbial communities from the Groves Creek Marsh, Skidaway Island, Georgia - 041412US metaG (version 2) | ecosystem: Environmental > Aquatic > Marine > Intertidal zone > Salt...
AGGAGCTTTTCCTAATACACCTGACTTCTTAAGAATAATTGTGTTTGACATGATTATAGAATCGGTAAAGAAGAGCTATAGAGCTCAGAGTATATAATAAAATATCGTAGGATTTACCACCCTACGATATCTATTTATACGTTATGTATAGTGTATTTTTTAGAACGTGCCACCATCGATAACAGTATCTTGAAGTCCTCCTGAAACATAAAGTCCAATATTAGATGTTCCAGTAAGTTCCATTCTAGTATTCGAGTTATCATAAACAAAGTTAACTTCACCAGCCCCTGCGCCGTCGTCACCAAGATATAAACCAGCATTATCAACACCTGATAAATCTGTTTGATCATCTGCAAGAACCATGTTCTTGTCATTGATAGAAATCTCAGTTGAATTGATTGTTGTTGTCGTACCATCAACTTGAAGGTCTCCTCGAATAACAACTTTTCCAGTAGGAGCTGGGCTATCTGGGGAATTGTCATGTGGAGAATCATTAGGAGCAGGATCAATATAGAATGTTGAAGGACCAACTAAATTACCAGCTGTAATTACAACATCTCCAGTTGAAACAGTAACATCACCAGTAACTTGAAGATCATCAAGAGTACCAACGCTCGTAATACTGTTTTGGTGTTGAGTAACATTTCCCGAAGAAATTCTAGCATTAGCAAATGTGCCACTCGTAATCTTGGATGCAGGAAGGCTTCCAACATTTGCTGCTGGAAGAGCTCCTGTTACATCAGTTGTAAGATCAATCTGACCTCTTGTAATTACTTGACCACTAATAGTAATATAATCATAAATACCGGTCAGTGTAACATCTGTTGAGTTGTCTGTTCCTGATGGATCGACACCAAGAGAAGCCCGTGCTGTAGCACCACTTTCAGCTACAATATCACCAGAAGCATTACCAACAAGGAATGTACCATCAGCAATAGTAAGACCTGAAATATCTGTTAAAAGAGCATTTGAAGCTTGAGCTCCGATATCGCTAAGAACCTGTGCTCCTGTTCTCGTTTTAACAGTACCACTATCGCTAACTAAGAATGCATCTGTATCTGTAGTAGCTGCAGCAAAGCTAGCTGCAAGTGTTCCTGAGGTAGAAATATTTCCAGATGCATCAACACTAAACTCATCACTAGCACCTACATTTAAGCCGCTATCAATATCTACAAGACCTGGAAATGTTGTTGCTAAATTACCACCAGAGTCACCGATATTAAGTGATTCAACAGAAGCATTATCAGTAAGGAAATTAAATGTGCTAGAATCTGATGTTATATCACCACCATCAATATTAAGATCTCCACTAAGAGTTAAACCAGTAAATGTTGGTGAATTAGCAGTTCCAAGGCCAATGCTTGTTCGTACTGTAGCACCACTTTCGAGTTGAAACGTACCAACACCAGTAGATACAATAAATTGGTTTGCTACGGTCGCAGTGCCGCTAATATCTGCGATATCTTGCAAAAGTTCGTCTTGTGCTTGAACATCGGTACCAATCTCAAGGTTAAGATCTGCTTTAACTTCGGCTGCAGAACGTCCTTCAATTACTGTACCATTGACTCTTAAGAAATCATTATCAGCAATACCAGTGTCCGCTTTAAAAATATTATTCTGAGAGATACCAACACCAGTAATTCCGTCAAGAAGATTAAGTTCAGTAGCAGTAGATGTGACTTCTGTTCCATCCAATTGAAATGTTCCTGCAATATTAACAGTACTTCCGCTATTAAATGTAACAGTGTTCCCAGTAAGCCAGGTTTTAGAACCATTAATATCTTGTGTAGTGTCTAATGTAACGTAATTTCCATCAATAAACCCCTCACCAGCAATTGCTGGAATAGATGTTGCATTACCACTACCGTCATCACCGTAACCATAATACAAAGTATTATCTGATTCGTTATATGCTAATTCACCATTCTTCAATGAAGATGGTGCACCGTTAGATCCAGATGATGATCTTCTTTTAATTCTAATTGTATTAGCCATGAAATGTTTCTATTTAAGTTAACTTTTTTCTATTTATATATTTAGAAGTTTCCACCGTCCATAATATTAGTATTAATAAATTTTGATGAGCTTCCATCATATTTTATTAGATCATCATCTCCGACGCTTGTAATTGTTACGTCACTAAGCTGATTTAATCCAGTGTCAGTGAAAGTTTTTGTTCCTTCAATTGTTTGATCTCCTGTTGTTTTTACAACCGTGTCATCAGTTGTCCTAAGGACAGTATCATCAACAGAAATTGTTTTTGGAGAAGCTCCATTATAATTTAGATCTGAAATGCCATCACCATCAGTCAATGCGGCACCTCCACCACCAGAAGAAACTTGTTTAGGTACAATCTTTTTATCAGGATTTACCTGAGCATTGATTGTATTCTGTGTGACTACCTTGGCTCTTATTGACATATTATGATTCTGGGGCAGATGAGTCGAAAGTGACTCCAGGCGTTACATCAATCTGACCCTCTAGAATTCTTGTTACAATGGCTGGACTATCGGGCGATACAATGATTACATCATAAACATAACGGCCTGGTTTCAAACCTGCAGTTTGTGACGCGTTTAAGAAAATACTTACTGTAGAAGATTCAGAATCTATATTAGTTGAAAATGTCGCCTTTGTTGTACCATCATACGACTTAGCAACAGTTCCGGCTGCAGTATAATTCGTCAAATTAAGATCAGTCGAATCTGAAAGGTCGATTGAAGTATTAAAGTTTGATCCTTGATCAATAAATATGTTTGAATACGTTGCCATATAATTATCCGCGGATGTGGTTTTCTATTTCGTATTGAGCTTCATCGGGGCTTTTTGCATCAACTGAAGTATTGGTAGAATTTGAAAGTGTAAACCACGGTAGCTTAGTAATTGTTTTTGTTGATCCAGTAATACCGATTCTCATATCCGGTGAGAATCCTGTTACAACATAATCTTGAAAGTCATAATTAGTAGCTGAAGATAAAATTGTTGTCTGTGGTAAAACGATGTGAATTTCATTTTCATAATTTGTAATAACAGATCCAAAGATTTTACTATTTTCCCAATCAATAACAATTGTTCCGTTACTCATTTCTTCACTGCCGCCAGCTCCGTCCCAATTCCATCGTGCTCTAATAATCGTTTTTTCTACATTGGAAGCAAACGTCATTGGAAGAATGTCTGACCAGTCTAATGATGATGGAGCAGATGTACTATCACTGTCATATATTCCTGCATCCTGAAACTTGGTCTCTGGTGACAGAATACTAGTAGAAGTAACACAACCCGCGATCTCATCAGCTGATTGATTTCCAGTTGTAGATCGATCAACATTCGCAGAAATTATTCTATATGTTTTAGAGAGCTTAATGCTATCAACGTATGCTTTAATACTTTGTTGTGTAGCCAATGCAGTCGCACTATTACTTGAAAAGGTATCTTCATCAAGAATAGAAACCTCACTCACATCTGCAGAAGAACCAGATATATTTCCTAATACCTTTAAATTTGCTATTTGTTCAAGCTTTCCTAGAACAACAGCATTATCATCGATATCACCAGAATCGACTTCTGCTTGAAGAGCTGTAATTTTCTGAATAATACCATTGGTCTTTTTACGCCAATCGTTTAAATTATCACTAAGCTCTACACCACCAGCTGGTGAATCAAAGGTATCGAAATTTGTTGAGTCCATTGCCATAATTACTATTTATCTAATATTAATTTGTTAACTAATTGTTTCAGCTCTTCTATTTCAGACATTAATGATTTAATTTCTTTACTTTGGGATTGCTGATTTTTAATATTTTTCTTTGCCACCATTCTTGCATTATAACCTGCTCGGTCTTTGTTAATAATTATACCGGGAGATTTTCTAACATATTTTTTATCCATTATAACGATGCAATAATTCTAAGGTTTTTAATTTCAGGAACAAATGCTCGGTTTGAAGACTTAAACAAAATCTTAATAGCAACTTGATCAAATTCTTCATCTACTGAACCTTCGTAATGTACTTCACCAAATTGATAGTTTGAACTTATTGGAACTTCGCTGTTTGTTTCAATCTTAGTCCATGGAATAGCATTGAAAGAATTATCAGAAGTTCTATTACCAAATCTAGCATAAACTTCAATCGATGTAGATTCGTTTGGTCGGACAGCGTCAAAGTAAACATCAACCTGATCAGATGCAGTTTCAAGTTTTACACTTTTTGTAATATATCTTGCAGCGCATTGGCCATCGTCTTCTGTCGTTTCAAACTCACTTGAATCATTAACAATGTTATCAAATGTGACAAGTGAAATACGATCTAAATCAACTATAGGAGAAATCCTAGAATCTGTTGTCGATAGTTCAGCCTGAAGTTTTAACTGGTCTGCACCAGAACCATTATGAGCACTAGTAGAATCATGCGTAACACGCTTACCTGTATAAATTAATTCTCCAGGAAATACTGTGTATGCATCAGTTGCACTATCGTTCAAGGTGTAATCAACGTTTGATTCTGGAAGAAGCATATCTTGAATAATGGGAAGATATGCGGAAGCTTTCCATACATCAACTTCAGCAGTTGCAGTAGCTGTTGAAACTGGAAGAAGGGTTTGTGGTGCTCCGCCGTTGTTAGTTATATCAATTATAGATCCTCCTTCAGTTGTACTTAGTTGAATTATTCTACTATGCGAAACCTCGATACCATTTAAATCAATAGTTTTTGCATAATATGTCGTATTATTCGTTAAACCGCCAATTGCATTTCCTCCATTAGTTTTGTATGTAAATTGTTGGCCATTAGCAGCTTCAATTACGTTAGAAGGGAGTATAATTGAATTAGGTGTAGAACCGGTATCACTAATATCGGTTGCTGTCCCATCAGCAGCAATACTAATTTCACTAGGAGCAGCAATAGCAACATCAGGAACACCCGTATAACCAACACCGTTTGTTATAACTTCGATATAGTCAATAACACCTCCTTTTTTAACAAAGGCTTTAGCAGTTGCTTGTGTTGAAGCGCCGCCGCTTGTTACTCCTCCAATAGTTATTGCAGGAGGACCAGCAATATATCCAGAACCTCCATTAGTAACATTAATATATGTAACTTGTCCTCTTTGTGGTGAAAGACCAGTAAATAATCCTGTCTGAGAAGTTGTCTTAAAATCAGCACGATTTAATGTAAACTTAAGATCTTTATTTTGGTCAGGTGTCCATGTTGAAGCATTCTGACTCTTAAGAAGAACACCCATATTAACGTTCTTATTAATAGTTTCAGCGTTTGTTCCAACATCTGTACCACCGACTTCAGCGTGCCATACACGATACCTTGCACTATTCGAAAGAAGAACAATCGCATATTCAACACCAGGTTGTAAGTAAATTGGTGTATCGAACATGAACTTTGTTTCGACCGCAGCAGTAGCATTTGCAGTAACACCTGAAGGCCAGATGTCAGCAGGAAGTTTAGTTACCTTTGAAAATGGAATTGTCTTTTGCGTAGGAATTCCGTTCTCAACAGAGACAATACTCAGTTCAACAGGGAGATTTGGGTCTTTCGCTTGGAAGAAAATATCAACTGAAGAAAGGAAAATACCTGTTGGCTCATTTCCAATCATAAACGTTTGTGCGATAGGATCTCTGCGGACAACACGTTCACTCACTAAAACGTTCCTACTCTCCTGAGCTCGTGTTCTTTCTAAGACAAGCTGCCGGGTTGAAAGAATTGTTTGTTGACGAGTTTCTAACAATCCTTTTGCATGGTAAGTACTTTCTGCAGCGGAAAGTTCTAGTACTCTGTTATTGTTTGCATTATCGGTGAGTCTAACTTGACGTGAACCTGTACGGAACCTAAGAGTGTCGTTATTAGGAATAACAAACCAACCTTCAGCTTCACCAGCACCATCTGTTACAATACTTCCGTCTGCTCCACTAATAGTAGTCTGTCCATCAAAACGTTCAACATCAGTACCGCCAGTACTTGCAACGTTTCCACCAAATGATTGGAATGTAGATCCAACAGTTCCATCAACTGCATAAGATGTAATGTTAACATCATCAAAATAAAGATAGAAAGTAGTATTCGGCTTAAGCATACTTGCTTTAAAGTATACTTTACGTGAGCGAATAAATGGAACAAAGGTGACATTTAATACTTTGTCATCTATTACTTCTCTTTGGAAGTTTTCCACAAGAGATGTTTGAATACCTTCGCGAAGCTCTCTACGGAATGTTCTACGTAGAGCGCGTGTTCTTGAAATACGCTCATCTTCACTAAATGTATTGCTTAAGCCTCTGCGGCCTGGGGCCCATTGGCTTTCCCATTCGTTCCATTCAGTACCTAATATATTTGGATTATTGGCAATCTCTTGAAGAAGAGCGCTATTATCACCATCAATATTAGTAATAATTTCAGGAGCATTATTAACATCTTTCCATTCATCACTAGATGGTGAAAGTTCAAGGTTACCGCTCCATGTTGCAACATCGTATGGGTTAACACTAATATGATTCGATGCAAATGGTTGATCAACCAATACCTTTTCAATAAAGTCAAGTGTGAGAGAGTTTTTGCGTTTTCCGGAATAAGCTGTAGTTGATGAAATACTTTCTCCGTTCCAAGAAGTAACACTGAGACCATTTGCACCCATTCCGCTAATATAACTCCAACGAGCATTATCAGAAAGATACATTGGACGGGCTGTAAAGTTATCGCGGTCAATTGCAGCACGATAACCAGCACTATTAGTATCTCCAACGCCGTGGCCTCTGAATGAATCAGTTATAATACCACCTTTAAATCTTGGGAGGCCGTCACCGTCATTAATCTGCGTTTCAGCAGCTTCAGATTCTAATTGCGATAATGCTGTATAATATTCAAGATTTTGAATACGCTGTTCAAGATCTCCAATATCGCTCATCGTATATCTACGATTATTGAGTGCTTCAATATTTAAATCGTTAAGCGAATACAAATATCCCGGCTTATCGATCTTATAAAGTGTTAAAGAATCGGAAGGCGTTTGAGGATAAACTGGATTTTCAGACGCACTACCTTTTACATATTTAAGTTCACCTAATTGAGATAACGCAATAATATCACGGCGAGGTTTATAATATGTGAAATCGATGTCAGAAACTGAATTTGGTTTGGTCTCTCCACCTTCAACTGAAATCTCAATTGATTGTCTAAAGTCTAAACAATTTGATAGTTTGAGATTTTCATAACGTGGAATGTCTTCCAAATCAACAAGTGTCGTACCATCAGTTGTATAAGAATTAGCTGCAAACACCCCAGAAGTTGTATGGGCATAATGATCAAAACTAACAACCAAATCTGCAGATTTTAAACTTGATGATCCTTTGTAAATAACTTGAGAATATCCATAGTGAGTATCACTCTGGCCTGTAATCAATTCAAAATCTGAAATAGGTAATGAAACACTATTATGTGTTACACCTGTTATATTATAAACATCAATTTTATCTAAAGTGATAATATCACCATGGCCTAATGTTCTTGCTTCTGTGTATGTTGTAGATGTTTGCGTTTTAATACCGAGTGTAGTAGGTACTTCAACAGGAGCAAGCACAACAACTTTATTAACATTTGCAGCTGTCGGTTCATCCCCATCTGCACGCCGAAGTTTAATTGTAGCAACCTTTCCAGCAATTGAAACATCTTTTGCAAATGTTTCTCCATCTGCACTATCAGTTCCGGCGTTATTCTGAATAATTACGTAATCTTCTGGATCTGTACTTGTAAAATTATCATTTCCTGCAGCAGTAATAGTAATAGTTCCAGCAGTCGTCGATGTAGCATCTGAATAACGCTTTTGAACGATACGCTTTGCATTAGAAACATCAACAGTTTTTATATCATATCCTCCAAGTGGATATACCATGCGAGAAGCGTTTTCTGTTATTTCTTTAAGTTCAAAGCCACTACTATTATGTAAAACTGTATTAGAGGTAGCGGCCGTAGCAGATGCATCTAATGCAAGGGCTTTTGCATTGTTAATCTTTTTACCAGCTTCTAACTTTATATCAAAAATATAAAGTTTTTTAGTAGCTTGAGTTTCATTTGGTGTTGAATTACCAGAAATATTATCGATACCTGTATTTTCAATTGCATGAATTCGGCAAGTTCCGATTAAGGTTGAAGAATTATAATCAGCAAAAAGTTTATACTCCTCATCTGGCGCAAAAAGAAAACTATCGACAGCTGCGATTTCTAAATCAGTATCTGAATCAGTAAAGGATCCTTCAATGAATTGCCCACGATTGACTGAAAGTTTATAATTAGATTTAGTTCCTTCATCGGAAGATTCTCTTCCTTTATCGCAAACAACATCTTGCTTATCTTCAAGCTCTACGCGATATCCTTGAACGTATGCAACTCCGGGTTCAACACCTACAATATACCTTTTCTTACCTTCAGTTTCAGCAGTTGCAGTATCAGTAACACCTGAAATAAGAGGAGTTCCGGGAGAGTTAAAAATTTCATCGTCAGTATATTTACCACGATTACCGGATTCATCGTTGAAGTATTCACGAACTTCGTTTTTAAATGGGTTGACAACGTATGAACCGCTTTCTTCTTGTGTTCTTTCTGCAAGTGCTTTACCAAGCTCACTATATTCAGTGCGGGCAGGATTGACAACTTTATCTTCCTTAACATCTAGAAGTTTAATTCTTTTTTGATTAGATGCTACGTTAGTATCATCTGAAGGAATAAACTTAAGATCTAAAGATATCTTATAACGATCTGCACCAGGCGCATTAACATTTGGCTCGCCATTTGCGTTATCATTAAGTGAAGAATCTGAGGAACTTGTTACAATGCTTTCTACAACATCAAAAATAGCAGATCCTGTTAATTTTGTTGTCGAAGTTGCTTTTTCATAAAATGCTGTTGCCGCATCAGTATGAACAAAATGCCCTTTAATAAAGAATACACCTTCATCCTGAAAAATACCGCCAACGTAAGCAAGTTCATCAACATCAGTTTCATATGATCCTAATTGAGCTCCAGCTGAAATTGTAGATCCTGCAATTGTTACACTATCTTCACCAGCTGAAAGAACGAAAGTATCTTCATCTGCAATACTATCAAAACTGTCTCCGCCAATAATCTTAACATAAAAACGATAACCGGTAATTGGATCTCCTACAGATTCTACTTTTAGAATCTTAGCTCTCCAGTTACTTCCATTATTGATTTCTTTACCAGCTAATGCAGAAAGTTCTGCTGAAGTTACTGACTCTGAACCAAGATCAACACCAATACTTCTAATACTTGAATCATATGTCGTATAACCTCCTAAAACACGGTCACCTTCTTTAAACACATGACGGCCAAACTTATCAATCTGATCTTGAATATTAGATTGAAGCTGATTAAGTTCTCTTACTTGAACGCTCCTACCTGGACGAAATAAGATACGCAAATACTTATCGTCTTGATCGAAATCATCAAAATACGGAGCGTCAGAATATGTGGTGATTGCCATAAAGTTTATTTATTATAATTGAATGATGATCTTCACCTCTTCAGTTTGTGAAGAACCTCGAGAAAATGGTGTTCTATTTTCGTGGAAAATAACTTCTCCGTTCGTTATACTACCAGATGGTGGAGAATCATATGCATTGTACTCAGGTCTATTATAACCTGTGGAATCAGTAGTACCAATAGCATTAGATGCTTCAGTGACTGCAGTCGAAGCAGGAGGATTTATAAAGTTTACATCAGCATTAGAATTTTGATGATAGTAAAGTTTATTAGAAGAGGAATCATAATAATCAAAATAAAATTTTGATGACCCACATGTAAGAACATCACCTTGAGAAAGATTATTAATGTTTGATGTATTTGGTGATGTTAGAACAACATACTTAAGAGCATCTAAAACACCAAGAGTAGTATCTCCGCTATCGGCTTCTCGGTCGAAGTTCTTCAAAAGAGATACTTGTCTAAAATCAACAATTGCAGAATCATTATCGCTTTCTGAATTTTCAAAATTAACATTTATACCAACAAACCAAGTTGGAAGAATGTTAATTGCATTAGCGGCAAAACCATCGACAGGAGCAACTGTTGTGTAAGCTTTTGCTCCACTTCCTCCACCACCACTAAATGAAACTGTCACATATTTAATACGCTCATTTACAGTTGATGTTAAATAATCACTAGCATCAGTTGACCAATAACTCTCTGATCCAAGAGTATCCGGATTTTCACCAGCATTTTCAAGGTCGATACGTGTAACAACGCCTCCTTCTACAATAGCTCTAGCTATAACATTAAACGCTGTAACTGCTTGAGTTCCGTCATATTTAACTGCTATTAATGATACTGACGGAGCAGAAGTATATCCGCTTCCACCATCAACGATACCAATATGGCTAATAAGCCCTCCAGTTCTTTGTTTCTCAGAATCAGACACTGTGGGTGAACCATTAATAGGAACAAATTGATTAGTTGTAAGAGGATCATTTGAATCGATGTCAGCAACATGAGCCCAGACATACCCTTGAGCATCACCACTAGAACTAATTCCGTAATTATTAGCAGCAGATGGAGCTGTGGTTGAAGCAGCGACTGAAGTAAAATCTGCAGAAGTTGCAGTATTAGAAAGACAAAGATAAACTTTATTGTTATACGTTACTGCACAAGGATAAAACTCTCCTGTAGTATAAAACATATCATCATCAGCTTCATCGTAAACTTTATATTTTCTGCCAGAAGTCCAAGGGTTTTTTGCGATAAGTTGTTTAACTCCATTTTGTGGAACATCTTTTAATGTTGAAAGGTTAGAAATCACATCATGGTCTTCTTTGATAGTTCCCTGTGGAGTTGGAACAACAAATCCGCTATCTCCTTCACTAGCACCTCCACTATTATCTTCCCACGGATCAGACTTACCTAAACCAATGGAATAACGATTGTTACCTCTAAATGGCCAGGTACTCTCATTTGAGTTTCCAGCTGGTGAATCAAAATTAGAATCAGCTGATGCTTTAATATCGTTTACTAAAAGTTTCGCTTGATTTCTTCGAAAATCGTCTGTAATAATTGCAGGCATAATTGTTTTTCTTTAAAGTTATTTATAATGTTTTTTAACAGTAATTTTTAATTAGTCAATAATAGTAGCAGGTTGAGGAGCTTCTTCAGCTTCAAGTCTATTTGCTTCGTATTCTTGTTGATATTCATTGATGAGCACTGAAAGAGGTTCCTGAAGAATATTCAAATTAGAAAGTTCTGCTGGATCATCCCAAAAACCTCGTTCATAATATTGTTCAGCGTTAATCTGGTTTGACCAATTTGTCGTCACAGATTGCAACTTCGTTTTAATATTAATTACGCGATCTAATGTCGATTCATTAGGTTCGCTCGGAGTATCATAATAATTTTCAGCAACTGAAATGATAAGCTCATTAATATATGTCGATAACCAACCAGGCTGGTATTTTGGTGTGTGTGATCCTTCATATGAATCGATCCCACGAAGTCTAGGAGGTCTTAAAGATGCAAACCACGCTTCGCTATCGTCAGGTGTTTGCTCATATGTTTCAAGTCGATCCCATCGACTTCGCGAAATTGATGTTATACTTACTAATGCAAAAAACTTCATTCCTGCAGGATGAACTAATCGGGAGAATGAGTTTTCCCACTTTGAAGCTTCAACAGTAGTTCTAATTTGATAACTGAAATCTTGCCAAAAATCTGAATC
>Ga0255753_1005791_pt1 | contig 11712 bp, 9 predicted proteins | sample 041ome_10_FD_179953 | JGI IMG/M metagenome (GOLD analysis project Ga0255753, IMG submission 179953) | Coastal salt marsh microbial communities from the Groves Creek Marsh, Skidaway Island, Georgia - 041412US metaG (version 2) | ecosystem: Environmental > Aquatic > Marine > Intertidal zone > Salt...
GATTCCGCGGTCGTCGCCCTCTCGCGTCTTCGCGCGTCGATTCGCGCGCGCTCGCGCGACGCATCGCGCGCGCGTCCGCGTCACTCGCGCTGAAACGCGCGCGCTCGCGCGCGTCGTCGTCGTCGTCGTCGCCATCGTGTGCGGGCGCGCGCGCGCGTCGCGCGATTCGGCGCGTCGTCGGCGGTCATCTTTTTATACGACGCGCGCGTCGCATAGAAACGGTGTTTGAGACTATATAGAAGCACTCGGACCGATGAAACCATCACGAGACTGTTTGCGCGTTGATTCGCACCGCGCGCGCGAATTCAAACGCGACAGCCGCGCGGCGCGTCGGCGCGTCACGTCGGCGCGCGCGCGAATCGCGAGCGATGGAGGCGGCGATGGCGATGCTGGAGACGGCGAAGACGGCGCTGCGCGGCGCGAGCGGGCCGGACGACGGCGATCGCGCGATCGAACTCGCGGGCGAGGCGCTGGAAAAGTTTATGGAGATCGCGAACGACGCGGACGCGGACGCGACGCGCGTGCGACGGGAGACGGCGCGCGCGCACTTTGTGTACGGAGAGGCGCTGTTTCGAGGCGCGCAGGCGCAAAACACGGTGTTCGGGGAACAGGTGCGGGCGAACGCGGAGGCGAGCGGGACGAGGCTGGAGGACGCGCCCGAGGACGAAGACGTGGGCGAGGAAGACGAGGAAGAAGGAGCGGGCGCGACGGAGGGCGAGAAGAACGGTAAGGAAGCCGCGGATGACGAGGACGAGGGCGAGGAGGATGAGGAAGAGTCTGATATGGAGTTGGCGTGGAAGATGTTGGAGACGGCGCGCGTGATGTTTGAAGAGGACGCGAACGCGGCGTTGGAATTGGCGGATGTTTTAGAGACGATCGGGGAGTTGAACATGGAACAGTCGCAATTTGATACGGCGTTGTCGGATTACAAGTCGGCGTTGAAGCTCTTGGAAGAAAACTTGGAAGCGACGGATAGGCGTTTGGCGAGCGCGCTGTATTCGATTTCCATCGCTAATCAAATGATGGAGGCGAATGACGACGCGCTCGCGGCGAACACGCGCGCGATCGAAATCTGTGACGCGCGAATCGCGGAGCTCAAAGCTGGGACGGCGCGCGTGAGCAAGGGTGCGCGCGAGAACGCGGATGAAGTCGTCTCGCCCGAGGCTGCCATCGCCGAGTTGGAGCAAATAATGGGCGTGGCGTCCGATTTGAAGGAGCGCCAACTCGAGCTGAAAGAGCTCGTCAGTGCGGACAACTCCACGCGCGAAGCTCTCCGACAGGCGTTCAAGGCGATCGGCGGTGCAGCGCCCCCGGGTGCGTCGGAGCCGGAGGAGAGCGCCGGTTTCGCCGCTCCGACGCTTACGTCGAGCGTTCCCGTGCAAGCGGCGCCTGTTCGCCGCGTATTACCCGCGCCTGTTCGCCGCGTCGAGGTCGCACCGCTTCAAGAAGCGCCGGCGAAGCGCGTGGAGCCGCAGCAAACGTCCGCGCCCGCTGCCGCTCCAGAGGCGAAGAAGATGAAACCGACGCCCGTGGACAAAGCCGCGTTGATTGGTGCGACTGCTCCCAAGGACGCCGAACCAAACGGATGCCCGCAGCAGTAGTGCAGTAGTTGATCGAGTTCGCTACTAGTGTAATCGTCATGAATTAAAACAACCATGCTGTTAGCACCTACTGTGCCCTAAGCTATCTGAAGAATATAGTCGTCATCGCAAAGACGGCGATGCCCACGGCGACGCTCGTCGCCATCGTCGCGTTTGTCACGCTATTAGCACCTACTGTGCCGAGCAAACTGGTGTTTCGGATTTGCTTGATATCTAACGTCGCGACGAGCGGGAAGTGATCGCTCACGCTTGAAGTGACGAGGTCGTGGCGAATCGCCGCGCTGACGACTTCGATGTCCGCTCGAGACGTCAAAATGTAGTCTAATTTTGCCTTAGACGACCCGCTTTGCCACGTGTACCGACTGACTTGCGCGATTCGCCCACCAACCTCCTCTAACTCGTCCACGCCGTCGTCGTTGAAATCGCGCAATCGTTTCAGCACCTTGCTCGTCGGCGAGTTGTTTCCCGCGTCGACGTGGCGATCGGAATAATCGTTCAAATCCCCGGCGACGATGACGGCGTCTCCGGCGTCGTATCGCGCTTTCGCGATCGCCCGCAACACCTCAACCTGCGCTTCTCGCTGCGCACAGCTACTCGGCTGCGTCGGATTAGCTTTCAAGTGCGCCCCGATGACGCTGACGTATCGACCGCTCACGGATATCCGCGTCCAAAAATGTTTCGACACGCCGCTCTCCTTACTTCCCGAGTACGCGCACGACGACTGCGACGCGTCCCAGGTCGCTCGATTTTCCGTCCGCACAAGATTTGAGCTGAAATCGATTTTGGTCAGCATTCCAACCTCCTGCTGCGTCGCGCTATCCGTTCCGTCGACCATCCCGCGCGCGTACGCGGGCGAAGCGTTCGCCGCGCGCGCCAGCGTCTCGCACGTCTCATTCTCCACGATCACCACGCAATCCGCGTCGACCGCCTGCACGACCGCGCGCACGGCGTCCGCGTGCGCCGACGCCGCGGCCGCGTCCCCGTTCGCGTACGGCGACGCCGCCACGTCGTTCACGCCGTCGAACAACCACTTCGCGTTCCAAGTCGCAAACGTCAAAGTCGTCGCGCTCGGCGACGCGCGACGATCGCTCGCGACGATCGGCGCGGCGTGACACGTCGTGGCGCTCGCGAACGATGTCTGGACGAGCGCGACGAGCGCGACGAGCGCGACGCGCGCCGCGCGGCGCGACATTCGTCACGTTTTGAGGTTTACTTAACGACCGACCTCACATTCAAGCGCGGTGGTGCGCCGTCCATCGCCGCGTCCAAGCGAGGCGCGCGTAGGAGAGAGCTAGACGTCGCACTCGTGCGCGCGCGCCGCTCGAATCACCGCGAAAGACGACGCGCGCGCGGCGCGAGGGGAGGGATGGCGATGGAAATCGCACTGCCGCTCACGAACGAATGGGTGCGGAAACTCGCGACGGCGATGGAAGCGAACACGCACTGCAGCGTGCCGCGAAGGATATCTAAAATTCTATCCGCCACCGAGGTTGAAAAGCTGTTCACCGCGGTCGCGCGAGTGCTGAAACGGGAGAAAACTTTGGTGCGCGTGAGGGGCGACGGCGACGACGATTTTGACGAAGTCGTCGTGGTGGGCGATACCCACGGACAGTATCACGACGTCTTGAAACTTTTCGAGCTCGCGGGCGAGCCCGAAAAGAAGAAAATGTTCGTGTTTAATGGTGATTTCGTCGATCGCGGGGCCTGGGGAGTGGAAGTGTTGTTGTTGTTGTTGGCGCGCAAGGCGCTCGCGCCGGAGCGCGTAATTTTACTCAGAGGGAACCACGAGACGGAATTTTGCACGGAGTGCTACGGATTTGAGCGTGAGTTAAGCGTCAAATACGGGAAAACCGCAGGACGGCGGTTGTATCCAATGTTTTTAGAGTTGTGCGCGGCGTTGCCGTTAGCTTGCAAGGTGGGGGACGCCACGTTGATTTTACACGGCGGATTGTTTCGAAGCGCGTCGTTGTCGAAGAGGGAGGCGGCGACGAACCCGAAATTAGGGACATTGGCAGAATTAGAGAAGGCATCAAAAGGCGGCGCGGATCCAATCGGTGAAGGCCGCTCAATGATTGCGGGAGACGTATTGTGGAGCGACCCCATTCCTGAAGATGGTTTGCACCACAACGAAAACCGGGGCATCGGCATTCAATTCGGGCCAGCGCAAACACTCGAATTCTTGCGCAACGAAAATTTAAAGCTAATTATTCGTTCACACGAAGGTCCGGATGCGAGACATGATCGACCGGAGATGCCGAGCATCATGAGCGGTTTTTGCGTCGATCACGACTTTGGCGAAGACGGGAAATTGTGCACGCTGTTCAGCGCGCCCAACTACCCGCAGTTTATCGAAGTCGATGACTTGCGCCACAACAACCTCGCATCGTTCGTCACGCTGAGCCGCGCGACGAACTTTTGCGATCCAGTGCCGACGTCGTTCGATGCCGTGCCTCGACCGCCGAGTCAGTGTTATTACGAGTTAGATTTAAATGGAAGCGATGCGGAGGGGCCCGAGAGCGACATTCGTCCCCACGAGCCTCTGCACATCGACGTCGGCGAGGGCGACGAGGGCGCAAGATGGAAAGAGGATGAACTCTCGCACAAGCTCACCTTAGATCACGACCAAACGTGATGTCAAATAATACTCGTGCCACCAACCACACTTCGTCTCGCGCGTGGTCGCATACATGCCGCGCGCCGCCGCCGCGACGTCCGAGCACGCAAAACGTCATCGCGTCGACGGTAACGCGCAGTCGTCGTCGGCGTCTCCGGACAACGACGAAGAGCTGGAAACTTTGGTGTGGAAGGTGTACCGGGCGCACCGCGATAAAGCGGCGAAATCGACGTCGCTGCGCGGCGAGGACGTCGTAGACGGCGACGAGGGGATACGCACTAGCGCTGTGTCCGTTGTCGAGCGAGCGTTGCGCGCGCCAGTGGACGCGTTGACGAATTTGTGAGGGAGGTGCTCGTGGAGAGCCGAACCAGGCGGCGAGGCGCGCGATGTCAACGGTTTCCCGTCCACACACGCAGCAGCGAAAGGTTTCGCGACGGCGACGGGTGATTCGACGGTTCGCCGCGCTGATCGCGGTTGCGTTCGTGTCGGCTACGGTGTTTGAGGGGGTGGTATTGTGGACGCACAAAGCGTTCGCGGCGCCTTGGACGTCTGCGGCGGCGTTCGCGGAGGAGTGGGCGGACATGCCGTTGAAGTGCCAACGACGGTTAGCAGGATCGTTGCCGAGTAGAGTAGACATGCCCACGCGGTCACGCTCGAGAACGTACGTTGAGATGGGCCGAACGGCGCGTGAACGCGGAATCGAGGTGTTTGGCGCGAGAGACGGGAGGAGCGCGGCGACGCAAGGTTTGAGGCTCGACGATATGTTTAAGATCGGCGTAGATGGAAAGATTTCCCCCAACCTAATGGTTCTCGAGGTACCGGTGCGTGCGATCGTGATTCCGTTTCCCGTGGGTGCCGTCAGTCAAATCCTACACCAAGGCACGGTGAAGCATCTGCGAAGGTTCGGCTTCGTGGATGAAACCAATGTGTACTTGCAGAACCCGGAAATGTTCCATTTCAGCGTATTTCACGCGTCGCATCATCTAGAAGAACACGCGGTGAGTGAGGTGGGCTTCCGGGAAGAGGTAAGTGCGATCAGGTCCGTGACGCGCAAGTTTTGTCCGATTCGCGCCGTGCTGGAGCGCGTGACAGTGACTAGCGGAGGCGTCGTCGTCGCCGGTTGGAACGTTGAACGCACGTCGTTGGGCGAACCGAGCGACTTACGCGCGAGACTTCGCGAAGTGCTACCACGAGCACCGACGAAGCAGCTCGTCAGCGACGCTTTCATTCTTCACACCACCCTCGCGCGTTTGGTGCGACCACCTGACGGCACTGTCGCTGAGACGCTTGCCGACGCCATGTCGCGCGATTTGACGGACGAGTTCTGCGGTTTAGAGCTCACCCTCGACCGAGCGTGGTTCGTGAGCGAGCATCATAAGCTCGCCTTAGCGTTGAAAGGAGCCGTCGATAAGTTAGACATGCCGTTCGATTGTCATAGCAGTGGTTAGTACTTTTAGAAAACAAAAGACATCTTTGATTAAAAGTCTTCTCTACAGTCCTTGTCCCGTTATCATCAAAGCCATCCCTTGTAACTGCGTCAATGCTTCGTGTAGTCGCAGTTGCGCTTTGATTTTCAACTGGATTCTACGCAATGCGTTGTCCACAGCCGAACTCGCGCCGACGTCGCCACCGTACAAGTCGACGATTCGGTTCGCAATGTTCACCATCTGCGCCGTGTGGCGCGGCTTGGAGATATTTTTCTCTATATACTCCAAAATCGGAAGCAGCGACTGGTCGTCGCGGTTGGCGAGTGCCTTCTGAAGCCCCCCTCTTCGACCGACTTCTTCTATGACTGCGGCGACAACTTCCGCCCTACCCACGTGCAACGCCGCGTCCAGGGCGTCTCCGTATCTAAATTGTTTCAACATTCGATCGTGCGCGGCCAAGTGCACACGTCGTCGACGAAGCACTCGCGTGGCGTCTGCCGCCGCTTTAGAGTTTTGACCTCGAATAAAGTACCGCCAATGACTCGCATCCAGTCGTCGAGGTTTCTTCACCGTGAAGCCCTTCTTTTTACTTCGAACGCCTTGATACCCCGAAGGGTCGTCACTGTTACGAGGTTTCGTTCGTCTGCGAACGCTCAATACTTTATTGGCTAGTCCAGTGGCAAGGCAGTTCGCGTCTGGCGAGAGCGAGCACGTCAGCACGGGTCCAGGGTACTTGATCGAGTGCGTCACGGTGAAAGTGTCGAGTTCGTGAATCTTGACGAAGCCGTCCAAGGAGCCGGTGATCATGCGAGGCGCGTTTGATTCGAGCGCGCTTTCGCTACCGATCTCATATCCAGATGCGAACGATGGCGGGCCCGCGTCCGGGTGCACGTGCACGGTGGTGATGGTCTTCTGGTGACTGCGCAACCGACGAAGCAACCGGCCGCCGCCGATGGCGTCCCACACGCACACGTCCTCGCCACCGACGGAGACGAGCAAGTTTCCGTTGGGATACCACGCGACATCTTCCACGGGCGAACCATGATCGAGCGTCATCACCGCCTCGCGTCCTTGTCTAGCGTCCCAAATTTTCACCGTGTGGTCGTACGACCCGCTCGCCCACATCTCTTGAGAAACCGTACTCCGCTCGAGCGCTCGAACGTAATCCGTGTGCCCATCGTGCCTTCGCACGCAATTCCCAGTGGAAATATCCCATATTCGCACCGTCGCGTCGTCGCTCGCCGACCCTAAGTGCAGCTTATCCGCGCTCCATCGCACCGCGCGAACCGCCGCGGAGTGCGTCGTAAACTTTCTCAAAACCGCTCGCGACCCGCAATCAAACAACTGCACCACCCCAGCCTGTCCTCCGACCGCCAGCGCCTTCCCATCGTCTCTCAGCACACCACTGTACGCCACGTCCTTAAATCGCGCGAACGTCCTCAATTTTCTCGCTCCGCTCGGCGCGTACAGCGTCACCCTCGCCCCGCTCGTCGCCGCCAACGCGCCGCGTTCGCCCCCCGACGACCCCGCGCCTCCGTACGACACGCTCGTCACCGCGTTCACCTGTTCGCTCAGCGCGGTGGATTTATATTCTCGCCAGTACCTTCCCTCGCCCGTCTCTCGCTTCGCTCGCGCGGCGTAGCGTTTGATTGGAAGTTTTCGGTACTCGCCCAAACCGGCGGCGAAGAATCCTCCCGCGTCGCCGCGCGCGTTGTGCTCGCGCGCGTCCATGTTCGCGCCTCGCGATCGATCGCGCGCCTTCGCGTCGACGCTCGCGCGCGCGCACCGTCGCGAGGTCGCGCTCGACGCTCGCGCGCGCGCGTCGCTCTCTGGGGCGGCGGCGGCGGCGCCAGTCCGCGACGCATCGCGCATGCGCATCGCGCGCGTCGCTCACCGCGCGCTTCGTCTCGCCCGCGGACGCGCGATTCGGCGCGAGCGCGACTCGCCGGTCGCGCGCGCGCGATCGCGCGCGATGGCGTCGACGGGCGACGCGTCGACGGTGACGGAGACATTCTTCTTGGACGATTTCGCGGTGCGACAGTGGGACGACGAGCGATACAGCGGCACGCGGATCGCGCACGACAAGGCGGACTTCGTGCGAAAGATTCAAGAGGCGCACGAGAGCGGGAAGTCGCCGTTGGTGGATGGGTACGCGCCGTTTTGCAAACACGTGTTTGTGGAAAATTTCGTCGGCGCCAAGGTCGGCAACGTGGAGATTACGAAATCGAACGAACACCTGTTGAAGAGCGGATACAGCGCGCGATCTGAGGCGGAATTAGCGGTTCTCACGCGATGGTTTCAAGCGTCGGACGTGGAAGCGCCGGAGGCGACGCATTTGGATGTGATTTTGTACTCGCGCGAGCAGTTGGAGCTCGAACGCGCGGCGGTGCCGAGTAAGAGCGAGCGACCGCCGTTGCCGAACGCGCCGTGGGGGATCATCAGCGTCAAGGCGCAGAGCGAGGATTACGAAACGCCCATGCAACCGATCACGATGATGCGGAACGCTTTAGGTCGCGAGCAAGGCGGTTCGGGGGTGCCGCTCGAGAAGGATAAGTACGACGCCTCCGTGGCGTACTGGGCGAATCACGCCCCGATCGTCGCCTCCGAGGACGGCGCCGCGGGGGACTGAATCGAGTCATCGGGCGACGTGCGCGCGCTGTGTACATCAATCAATATCAATCGAAAAATTTAAAGACTTTACAATCGCCTACGACTTTCCGAGCGAGCCTCTCGCTCGCCGCGATCACTTTAACAACTCCAACACCGCATCGCGCTTGTCCGGGTTCGCCTTCCCCGCGAGATCCGCCACGGAGTTACCATCTAAATCAACCGCGTTCTTATCCGCACCCGCGGCTAAGATTTCTTCAATCTTTGGCGTATCGCCCTCGGCGCTCGCGAACAACAGGATGATATCCACCGGATGCAAACCGCTTTCGATGAGGGCGTTCATTCGGTCGTACGTCCCCTCCACCGCGAGGCATCCCATGTAGTTGAAGTAATGTTCGACGTCATCCTTGTCGTAATCGTCCCGTCCTTGGCTTCCGACGATGCCAGCGGCGGTGGAATCTTGACGAAAGCGATTGAAAAAGGCGGTGCACTTGGCGCCGTTGGATGGCGCGCGCAAACGCAGGGCGTCGCGGCGTTTGCCCTGCGCGCCGGCGAAAGACGTGCGCAGGACAACTTGTGCGCGCGCAGAAGCGATCATGGCGCGCGGTCGACGCGAGGTGAAGTGACGCGCCGCGGTGGATGTGTTATCCACTTCCACGTCGCGGCGAGGGACAAACCCGAGAGCGAGGCGCCGGATTTGGATGACAGACAGCTAGCGCGCGGCGATGGACGCGATGAACGCCGCGAATGCGGATTCTTCGAGCTTTGGGAGAGCGTAATACGCGGCGCCGAGCGCGTCGGCGATGTCGAGACAGAAATGCTCGCTGACGAAGGCGGAATCCGTGTCGACGACGAGCGTCTTGAGGAAGCCGAGCCGACGCGTGGCGATGGAAACTTCTAGAACCTCGTCGCGGAGGGCTTTACGAGTTAACGCGGGCTCCATGGATCGCCAACGCGGGTCTTCGGACCATCGCAGGCTGCGCGTCGGGCGTCCGTCGCTCAAGATCACTTCGCGGACGGAGCCGACGCTAGACTTCAATTTGGATGTGCGCGCGTTCAGAGCGCAGCGAGCGGCGACAGAGAGCCCGTGGGCGAGAGGGGTACCGCCGCCGCACGGCATCACGGCGAGCCGTCGGCTCACGAGCACGGTCGATCTCGTGGGTGGCAGGAGCACGACGGCGGCGTCGTGCGAGAATTCGACGAGCGCCACGAGATCGCGCTTCGTGTACGAAACCTCCAGGAGCTTGAACACTGCGGCTTTCGCGACGGACATACGATTGATCGCCATCGAGCCGCTGGCATCGACGACGAATATCGTGAGCGATGCGCTTCGTCGACTGAGCTTCTTTAGCCTCACGTCGTCCTTCGTGATGAACACGCGTCTCGGTGAGACTTCGCCCGGTTTCAGGCGCCGTTGCCGACGAACGATTTGGTACGGCGCCGCCGCTCGAAGCGTGGCGTCGACGGCGATTTTGCCTCTGATTTGTCCGCTCTTCGGGAAAATTGGTTTCACGTACCTGCCTCGCATTAAATCGAACACCTTTTCGCGCTTGGTCCGTCCGCTCACGGAGCCTCGTGATTTCTTCTCCGCGAAGCTTCTCAACATTGCCTTTTCAAACGCGTTGAGCAGTGAATTGACATCAAGACCACTTTCATCGGCTCTTTGGACTTCTGGCTCGATCTCTTCCACTTGATCTTCCTCCTCTTCCTCCTTTTGCTCTTCGTCTTCCTGATCTTGTTGTTCTTCTGCTTCGCGCTCGTACTGCGTCGCCGGCAGCGGCGGCGGCGGCGGCGGCGGCGTCAACGCATCGTCTGGTGGTTCACGAGTCGCACGTGGAAGTATGCTCAAAGAAATCGCCATATTCACATCTTGATCGTTCACCTCGTACGAATGCCGAAGCGCGGCCGAGGCGCGTGCGACTTTCACGGCGAAGAGCTCCGCTCGATGACCTTGGCATGCGCAGTCCACGGCCATTTTGACCAATCGCCGCACGTTGGCTTCCGATATTTGTACCCCGGGCAAAAAGACGTGATGTGCGAGCTCGATGTGCTCTCTCAAAGCCTTTTGCTCTGTGTATGAATCACTGACGACGCGACGCCAATCATCTTGCCACGCCATCGCGGCGTCGATCGCCGCGAGTCGCGTCGTCGTCTGCGCGAGGGCGCCTTCGTCGTCGTCGGTCCCACAAATCATCGCGAATCGATCCACGACGTGCGACCGTAGCTCAGACTCGGCGGGATTGAAACTCGCGAGCGCGAGACATTCGCAAGGCATCGTAGTGCTCAAACCTTCCCTTTCGACTCTCGCGATGCCTTCGGCGAGACTCGACTGAATCATCGCCAAAATGGAATCGTCCAGCAAATTGATTTCATCGATGTAGAGCGCCCCACCGTTCGCAAGAGCGAGCAATCCAGGCTGAAACACCGCTAAACCAGATTTCGCGCTCGCATTGATGTCGAGCGTGCCCGCGACCATTTCCTCGGTCACGCCGAGCGGCACGCTGACGAAACTCGGCGCTCCAATGTCGGCACCCATCACGCGCGGTCGCGGCAACAGCGACTTCACGCTGCGACATAAGATCGATTTGCCGGTCCCACGTCGACCGCTGACGATCAATGAGCACGCAGGATCGACGGCCGCTACGAGGAGTGCAGCTTTGACGCCGTCGTGGTTCACTATCGCCGTCAGCGGCATGGGTTGCGGGTCGAAAACTGGGGCGCTCGCGGCGCGCGCGCTCGCGCGCGCGGGCGGCGCGCGGCGAATGAATTTGATCGTGAAAGGCTTTACGGTGCGCATCGGTGCGCTTGTCGCGTGCAGATGTGTGCGTTTGTTTCGTCGCCGCCTCGTCGGCCTCGTCTAATGCTACATAAATCTTCGCTAACTAATCGCCTTCGGCACGGGCATCGATGCGCGCTTAATAATCTTGATCTCTGGCGTCTTCTTCGATTCGTTCGCCCGCGCGCTCGGGTTCGGCGCGGCCGTTTGCTTCGGCTTCGGCGTTTTGGTCTTCTTCTTCTTCTTCGATTCCGTCTTGGGCGCCGCGGGAGCCGCCGTCTTCGCGCCGGTCTTAGACTGCGACGCCTTCCCGGACTTTTTCGAAGATTTCTTCGACGACTTTTTCCCCGCACCCTTTTCGCGCTCCGCCGCCGCGCGTTGTCGCCACAAAAACTCGAGGAGCGCCGTCGATTTGCGAGGCGCCGATTCCGCGTTCTTCGGCGTCGCCGCCCCCGTCGTCGCCCCGTTCGCCTTCTTTTTCGCCTCCAGAGCGCCTAAAAACTTCAAATAATCCTCATCTTCCTCGATCGTTCCCTCCAACGCGTTCTCCGCCGGCGCGGTCTCTCCCGCCGTCGCGTATCGCTCGCCGAACTCTCGCGGCGTCCACTGACTCGGCGCGTACTCCACGCGCGCGCGCGTCTCCCCCCCCCCCCCCCCCCCCCCCCCCCCCCCCCCCCCCCCCCCCCC
>Ga0255753_1005792_pt1 | contig 11712 bp, 6 predicted proteins | sample 041ome_10_FD_179953 | JGI IMG/M metagenome (GOLD analysis project Ga0255753, IMG submission 179953) | Coastal salt marsh microbial communities from the Groves Creek Marsh, Skidaway Island, Georgia - 041412US metaG (version 2) | ecosystem: Environmental > Aquatic > Marine > Intertidal zone > Salt...
TATCTGCAATCTGAGCAGTATCAACAGCCGCAAGGCATAACTTTGCCCCAGAGATAGTAGTATCGCCGTAGTTGATTGTGGCAAGCGCACCATCACAGATGCTTGTGGCAGTAACAGAGCAAGCACCTAACTTATCTACAGTAACAGCATCGTCGTTTATCTTAGCGGTAGTAACAGCGTTGTCTGCTAATTTTGCTGTGGTCAAATTAAGATCAGCAATTTTTATAGTGGTAACAGCAGAATCTGCAATCTTAGCGGTTTCTACTGCACTAGGAGCCAATTTAGCTGTAGTGATTGCCGCACTGCACACTTTTGCTTCAGTAATTGCATTATCGCAAATACCACTAGTGTCAATTAAAGGGCCATTACCGGAGGTGCCATCGTGTACGTGACCAGTGCTACCATTAAACGCACTTTCAATGGCGTTGAACTCTCCGTCAAAATCGTCCGCATCAATAACATTACCGTTAGCAATGTTGTTGGATGTGTCGTTTCTAGTGTAACCTGCCATAATAGTTCCTATTGCCTGTCGTTTATGCTGTATTCAAATACAGCCGTATCTAATGTGTATAAAGGGTTAGTGCTGATATCTTCAATACGTATGGAAACGTTTTTTGCTGATCCAATAACGTTGTTTGAGTAAATTTTATCCAGTTGCCCACCAAAAGTGGCAGTACCAAACACTGCCGCAGGGTTACCATATGTAAATATTCCTGTACCTGTGCCTGTAACCGTGAAAGATGCCGGTTGAATTCGATTAGGGTCTTCTTGATCAAACACAAGACTGCAAGTTAAAGAGACCAATCCTTCGGGGTCCAAATACAAAACAAATTTATAGAATGTTTTACGTGTTTGTGGATCGTCAAAAGGCATAAAAGGAGATTGGTATATTGCATCAATGTTAGATCCATCAAAATCCGTCCCCACTTCCATGGTGTATACGTATCCATCATCATTACAAAATACAATTAATTCGTCTGTGCCTGTTAATTGAGAATCACAAACTTTTGCTTTAATTCCTTTTAATTCTGCAAACTGAAGCCCAGAGCCACCTTGGTCTACAAACTTAGTTCCTGAGATACCTCTAGATACCGCTGCTCTGTTAGCTGCTGTGTATCCAAATATGCGGTACTGTGCTTTATTACGAATTACTAAACTAGCAAACGTAGTGGAGTTGCTCTTAAAGGTATCAAAATTAGGCTTAATAGGTTTTGACGCTACATCTAGTCCAAAGTCACCTACTCGGTCTGTTGCGCTTAGTGTACGTAATCCGTCTGGACCCATAAACATAATATCGCCACCAATTTCTTGAATGGTGTCAGGTTCAATACAACCAATACTTTCGACAATAGGTTGCAAGGAGTAGTCAGCTACTGTAGAACCTACTAACCTAGTTATACGATCAATGCTAAATATAATTAGCTGTTCACGAAATACAATTAATCCAGTAACATCAGAGCCTACATTAATCTGCCCTGCGCCGTTAGCTACTAAAAAATCTGTGTCTGTAAAAGCTGAAGTAAAAAATAAATTACTGCCTTTTGCAAAAAATAGCGCATTCTTAAAGAACGCAACATGTTCTGCGCCTTGTACTTGATCATTCTCCGTAGAGGTAGTCAAAAATGTAACAGTGTCAGCACTTGAGTCGTAATAGGCAGGATAATTGCTACCATCCACAAAAGCAATTTTGGGAGTCCCGTTAAAGTTATACTTAGTAAAACGAGCTTTATCAAAACTGGTGTTAGACGCTGTGGCTTTGCTTGTCCAGGATGTACCATTTCCTTGGTAGTAAACACCATCCCTAATGACGATTACGACGTTAGAATCAACTTCATTAGTAACACATACGCCTTGAATTTCACCAGTGCCGGTGACTTCAACATCGCTAAACTTTTCGTACCCTGCTATTTTTTTGTACCCGCCACTTAACGACGGTTCAAAGTTTTGTAACGTGATAGCAGAACCAACGTTATTAATACCCTGTTGTAAAGGACTGAGGTTAGATAATAACCCGCCTTTAAACTCTGTAATTTTGGTACGCCAAGTAGACGTCATTATGCAACCCTAACGCTAAAGTTAGAAATACCAGATTTAGGTCTGTAAGTAGAACGTATGTACGAATAGCGATTAATATACAAAGTTCTCATATATTTAACGCCTTCTTCAAATTTTTGTTGTGCAAGTTGGGAAGCTTGCGTGTCGCCCCTAAACTGATAAGCGTAATACATTGCGCCATCTACAATGATATGTTTAAACTCTTTTGGAATACTAGGTACGTCATCGTAGTTTTCTAGCTCTACAGGATTTCTGTAGTACTCATACACCAGTTCGTACGCTTTATCTGGTGTAGGAAAAACTAAAAACTCTAAACTTGGAGTGACTGACACGTAAGCAGGAGTGTCTTGGAGTGTATCACTACCGTCGTACTCGTATTTAATATGGTTTTGTAAATAGTCTTTATAGTCTACGTATTTTAGAAGCTTAGTGTTCACATTAAGATTTGTGTCTTTTTTAATTCTAAAAGAATCCATATCAACAAACTTAGCATCATGAGGATACCCGTAACGTATAATGCCTGCAGTCAATACATCTTCTTGCTCTACGTGATTAAAAGGCCAACCAAACTCTTCGTGATTAATGTGTCGAATAGCAGAGTTTATAGCGTCTTTTGTTGTATGGTAAAATCCACTAGCAGTAGCAAAGTTAGCAGATGTAAGTTCAACTTCGTTTAACCTACGATTAACTTCGTTTACCAATGTTAAATAATTATAATCTGCCATTAGTTATTCCTTATCCGAATAGTTACTGATCTTTCCGCAGTAAGCCCTTCGTTATCTGTCATACTACAATATAATTTGTATTGAACATTATTAGTTCCAAGAGACAGACGAATAGTTGCAACAGTCGTTGTTTCTGTTTGGCTAACTTTCTGTAATCCATTAACAACATCAGTATCGTCGTATTGGGTTTTTACACCATCCGCATTGTCTATATACCAAGTAACAGACGCTATAGTAGCAGCGTCCAAAAACCTAGACCAATCAACGCTATAATCTAGTATTTCATCTGGATCTTTATTAGGCCATTTATACGACATTTGCTATACCTTGAGAGTTGTTCTACCCACGTGATTCTTTTGGTCAATGTACACAGTACGTGATGCTTGTGGTTCAATGTAAATTATTGTGTCTGGCTGTGAATCTACATAAACAGTTCTCTGTCTATCGTATAGTTCTTTAACAGCGTCATAATCAAAGTTGACTATGTTTAAAGTTAATTCTCCAATCAACGCACTAAATTCAGTACCGTCAATTGGCAATATGTTAGTAGATATAAAATCTGTTACGCCGGTAGAGCCGGTTACAGAAACAGAATCTAATGTTAGATTAACTTCAGTAGATAACTCAAACGGACCTACTGAAGTTGCAATCTCTTGTCCTGTAATGGCTAGATTGACATCAGTAATGTACGTTAAGGTACCTGTGGCCCAATCCGCCTGTACCCCTGTTATACTCACATCTACATCAATTGAAACCTCTACATCATTAAAGTTTAATGTTGCAGAGACTCCAGAAATTTCAAATGACGCATTGGTAATAAAATCTAATGCGCCTAAATTGGACTGCAGTAAAACAGATGTTATCTGTTGATTAACTTGAGTGCTTAAATCAACTTCATCTATTTCACTTGTAATCCCTGCTCCAACCACAGGGTACAAGTTATTTATTCCGTGTAGTTCAAAAGAACCTAATTCAACAGTGCCTACAAGTAGACTAGTTACGTCCACACTTATAGGCAAAGGCGGGGAAGAGCCAAAGCTCTGAGATGAAATGGCTCCTCCCGATATTGTCACGCTAGCCTACGTCCGTTTCTTCGTCTGTTGGCGCATTCGTTACATATGTATCGTAGTCCTGATCAAACCTAGTATCCCACGTAGAAGTAGGACATAGAGCAATTAGCTCATCGTCCGTAAAGTCTGAAGCAGGCTTAGGAGTAAACAGAGGTGAAGATACATCGCATTGATACCACGCCACATAGTCAGAGACCGTGTAAGCTAACTCAATATGCCAAGACGTAACGTTACCATCAGAATCTTTAGATCTTACATGTTTAAGGTTAACTGTCTTAACTGCTGTAGGCATTACTTGCTATCCTTCTTGATTAGCTTAGTTACTTCAGCGGCAACAGTGGCAGGATCTACCATCAAGTTGCGTGGATCAATAGGAATAAACTTTTCCTTTTCCCACTTGTCTTTCATGAAGTAGTTCATGTTTACATTGTGGCTATGCCCAAGCTGATTCCATCCAGTGCTACCCCACAGCACAACACCTTTCTTACCCGTAGATGCTGAAAAATGCTGTAGTGAAGAGTCAATGCTCACAAAAGTTTCTGCTTTCTTTAACAACTCATGCCAGACAGTGAAAGGAATCTCAGGACGAACGGTACCTTCGTAATTCGGCTCATTGGGTAATGAAAAGTTAAAAATAGTTAGATCGGGATGTTGCTGTTTGATCATATGGATCAGTTGAGATGCTAAGAACGGATGATAGTTCCTACCAGGATCAATAGACATGTACTGATTCTGCCCATTAAAATTAATGGGGCTTTGTCCGCCAGAAAACTGCACAATAATAAACTTGTTAATATTGTTCTCAGATAGCAGTTTATCTACATCTGCTTTCAGTTGATCTGTATACAACTTAGGCTTATCTTTCTTAGGATCGTATTCCACACCAAGAAGATCTGCGTAAGCCTGAATTAAATGCTTTTCGCCCTTAACAAAGTTAGATTTGTAAGGTTCGCAGAATACAATTTCATCAGACGCTTGAATACGCTCGTCTTGATACGGGACTGTGTTTTGGTCAATAACCCATTTAACGTCTGGGTTACCAGAAAACACATCAATGTATGGAGTGTAGATTTGGATATCTTCTCCATCACGTTCTTTAAGTTTAGGGATTAAAGCAGAAAATGCGACACATTTACCAATGCCACCTTCTACCACGTAAGTTTTTAACATTCAGCCTCCAAAGCTTCTACTCTTTCAGTCAGTTCCTGAATGGCCTTAACCAAAGCAGGAATCATGCTAGTTTCCGTTACAGTGTAACGATCCGGATTGTCACAACTTGCAATAAGAAGTTGACCATTCGGATTATAACATGTTTCTGCTGAAATAACCTCTTGTGCGAGGAATCCATAACGACATTTATCTTCTTTTAAACTGCCGTCTGGAATACTGTTAGGATACGAAGACCGTTCATCAAACTTGAATGTTCTTGGGCAAAGAGCATTAACAAAGTTTAGACCATACGGTGACGTACCATAATCTGTCTTGTCCCTGCAATCTGATGGGACAGTTGTTGCAACTTTCTGGATAACACAAGCAGTGTTGTTGTTACCAAATACTGCAATGTTAGATTGAGTTGTAATAGTACAAAGTGCATCAGCACCAGAACCGTAACCAATTCCAATGTTGTTACCGCCGGTAGTAGTACCACACAGTGCAAAAGAGCCTAATGTAGTGTTACATCCCCCACTTGTAATGCCAAATCCACCGTAATACCCTACAAGAGTATTGTAAATGTTGTAACTACTATATCCAGAGAACGTTCCTAAATATGTATTACGGTACCCTGAATAAACTTGAATACCTGCATAGTATCCTACTGCAGTATTGAAATCGCCGCATAAATTATTGCGTAAAGAGTAAAATCCAACGCCTACATTACCACATTTAGCATCTGTCTCTGAGGTAGTGCCTCTACATAGAGCAACTGCTCCAATACCTACGTTATTACAGTGAAGGCCGCCGCATAAGGCCAAATCACCCACAGCAACATTTTGGTTACTAGCAGTCGTTGTTGCACTCATGGCTCCACGACCGACTACAGAGTTGGCATATCCAGTGTTGGTACTCTGCATACTACATGAGCCGATAGCAACGTTATTATTACCAGTCGTAATACCGTAACCTGCTTGGTGCCCTAGAGATGTGTTATCAGTACCTGTAGTATTACTGTAAGAGGCGGCGTATCCAAAACTTGTGTTCAATCCTCCAGAAGACTGAGAGTAACCTGCAAACTGTCCTACTGAGGTATTAAACGCTGAAGTAGACGCTCGTAGTGCTTGCTTACCAATTGCTATGTTACAGCTTGAAGTAGCATTAGAGTGCAACGCACAGTTACCTATAGCGATGTTCTCTGTGCCGGTAGTAACATTGTATGCGGCTCTACAGCCAAGTGCTATGTTTTCTGTTCCAGTGGAATTTTTGCACAGTGCCTGATATCCAATACCGATTATTTGGCTAGAGGTATTACCGTAAATAGCCTGATAACCAATACCAATATTATAGCTACCTGTAGAGTTAGTGTAACTATTCTGATGACCCATGCCGACGTTATAACTACCGTCAGTCATAGAGAACATACCACAATAACCTACGTTAGAATTGTAGGCTCCCGTGGTAGATGCTTGTATAGCATAGCTACCAATTGCAATATTACCGGCACCGGTTGTTTGACTGTCTAAAGAGCAGAAGCCGATTGCAAGGTTATGTGCGCCTGTAGTAATTGCTCTACCTGCGCATAAACCAACCCCGATGTTTGCGTTACCTGATGTAACACTAAGCAAAGCTTCGTATCCCAAAGCTGTGTTGTTATTAGTGGTAACTTTACTTAAAGCATTGTAACCTACCGCTGTATTAGCAGTACCTGTTGCGCATCGTAGAGCGAAAGCACCTAGACCTACGTTGTTACTGCCAGATACGTTAGCACACAAGGAGTCAAAGCCAAGAGATGTGTTGTAGTTACCAGAGCAGTTAAGACACTGAGAACGTACCCCAATTGAAGTGTTGTATTGACCATTACATAAGAAACGTAACGACTGGTAACCCATTACAGTGTTGTATGAGCCGTTAGACGCATCCCCAACACCGTATAGTGCTTCCGTACCTACAGCAGTGTTATAAGAACCTGTAGTCATGGCGTAGTAGGCGGTATAACCTACTGCTGTATTGCAAAGACCTGTTGTGTTACTGGTTAATGCAAAACTACCTTGTGCAGTATTACCACAGCCAAGAGTGTTATTTCGCAATGCGCAGTGACCTACACCCGTGTTGTAATTACCACAAGTAGTTTGTCTTAATGCTCTATAACCCATTCCAACGTTATAATTACCGCAACTATTTGAGAATAACGACTGGAAGCCAATAGCTATATTATTAATACCACAAAAGTTAGAAGATATTGTTTGGTTACCAATTGCAATATTTTCCATTGCGGCTGTAGCAGAAGCATCGTGCGCACCTTTCATTGCTTCGCAACCGATTGCGATAGCTCCTTGATGCCCTGCTTGAAGACCACATCCTGCGTATTGACCAAGTGCAATGTTGTAAGAGCCTGTAGTAACACCGTTTAGAGTGTTTCTACCAATTGCGATATTGCAAGCACCTGTAGTTACATTCTGTCCTGCTTGGTACCCCATACCAAGGTTAAGTTGGGAACCGGTGACACGTAGTAAAGATTGATAGCCTAAACCAACGTTATGCGTACCTGTTGTTAAAACAGCTAATGCGCATCTGCCAAGAGCTACGTTATCAGAACCTGTTGTAATTCCCCGTAGAGAACACATACCAAGACCTGCGTTATACGCCCCAGTAGTTCCACTAAATCCACTATCGTATCCAACATAAGTGTTGTAACTACCGTTGCCTGCGCTCTTATAAGCTTGGTAACCGATTGCAACGTTACCTGCTCCTGTGCAGTTACCACACAATGCTTGGAAGCCCATTGCTGTGTTATTTGCACCAGTAGTGTTAGTACAGCTTGCTCTAAAACCAACCGCCGTGTTGCTATCTGCTACACTACTATAGAGAGCATGGTAGCCAATTGCTGTATTGTAATTGTTAGTAGAGTTAGAATATAGGGCCGCATAACCATAAGAGGTGTTGTATCCCCCAGTAGTTGTAGTGTAAGAAGCTGTGTAGCCTGTTGTAGTGTTAAACGCACCGGTAGTGTTTGAGTAAGATGCGTAAGGTCCAAGTGCTACCATTGAAGCTACGGTAGACACCCTAGCGGCGTATGTACCGATAGCTACGGAATCATTGAACGTTGTATTCGATCTTAATGCACAGAAACCAATAGATACGTTACAAGCACCTGTAGTTTGTACGTTTTGCGAACGGTATCCAATGGCAATGTTATGATCAGTTGATAACGCACCTGCTTGAGTCTGGTACCCAATACCGATGTTATGGTTACCTGTAATTGTTCCAGACTGCGAAGTGTTACCTAACGCAACATTGTAGGTTCCACTAGTTACTGCACATCCTGCGGCATAACCTAAAGCCGTGTTATTAGAACCACTATTGCTAGTTAAAGCGTTAACACCGATACCTACGTTGTTTGCACCAGTACCATTTGCGTCTAAGCTAGCGTATCCAAGAGCAACGTTACAAGCACCACTCGTGTTTGCACAAAGTGCTTGATAACCAATACCGACGTTATGGGTACCAGTAGTAATAACTTTAGTAGCGTAAGTACCAATACCAATGTTAGCTCCGCCTGTAGCGGCACCTGTCATTGTGCAGAAACCAATACCAATGTTATTACCGCCAGAGGTAATTCCACAACCTGCATTAGAGCCAAGGCCAATGTTGTATGTACCAGTAGAATTACGTAGTGCGTATATTCCTACTGCGGTATTTTCTGAACTTCCAGTATTTGTAAGTAACGCTGAATAGCCGATAGCAACGTTATTATTACCCGTCGTAGTATTGCACATTGCCGCAAAGCCCATTGCGACGTTGTTGGCACCCGTATTTACAGACTTTGCAGTACGGAAACCAAATGCAGTATTACTATCTCCTGTATCATTCCCATACAGAGCTTCATAGCCTGTTGCCGTGTTGTAATTACCATCACTATTAGAATACAACGCTGTATAGCCTGTAGCTGTATTATAAGCACCTATACTGTTTGTGTATAACGAGTAAGCACCCAACGCTACATTCTGGGAAGCTGTAGTATTGCCATATAGTGCGTAAGCACCAAAGGCGACGTTGTGGTCACCAGTAGTAGTGCTATACATTGCATGTTCACCAAAAGCGGAGTTTGATAATCCGCCTGCGGCAAGTTGACGCATAGCGTGATAACCTACGGCAGTGTTACAAGCACCCGTGGTATTGGCATACTGTGACCTATACCCAATCGCAATATTACCCGCAGAAGTAGTTGTAGCTTGTGCCGCTTGGTAACCCATTGCAATATTATGGTTACCACTACCTAGTTGAGTTAATGCTTGGTATCCAAGGCCAATATTATAGCTTCCAGACGTAGCACCGGCACAGAGAGACTGACTACCAACAGCAATGTTGTGGCTACCTGTAGTAGCTCCAGATCCTTCTGCATCGTAACCAATAGCGATATTACAAGCACCGGAAGTAAAGCCTCTACCTGCATTAGTACCGAAAGACACGTTTCCTGCACCAGTTGTAATTGTACAGCCTGCGCTATAACCGATACTATGGTTGTGTGTTCCAGAAGTTATTGACTTATTAGCATAAGTACCAATAGCAGTATTGGCACCACCTGTTGCAGTTCCTGAAAAGGTGCAGAGTCCAATGGCAATGTTGTTTGCACCAGAGCTTATATTATGTCCCGCATACTGCCCAATACCAATGTTATTTGCCCCAGTGGACAAACGTAATGCATACGATCCAATGGCAGTGCTACCACTACTTGCAGTATTCGTGTAAAGAGCGCACTGGCCGAGCGAAGTATTATCGTTACCTGTATCAGTAGACTTTCCTGCCCTCATGCCTACCGCAGTATTACGTTCGCCTGTAGAGGTTGCTTGAAGGGCATCAAAACCGACAGCAGTATGTGAGCCTCCTGTAGTATTTGTATACAGTGCGCAATACCCTACCGAAGTATTGTAATTACCGGTTTGAGTGCTATACATTGAAACATAGCCAACAGCAGTGTTGTAAGCACCTGTACTATTGGTGTACATAGAGTAGGCACCTAGAGCAGTATTCTGATTGGCAGTTGTGTTGCTGTACAGCGAATACCGCCCAAATGCTACGTTGTCATCCCCTGTGGTGGTGCTGTACATCGCATGGGAACCATACCCAGAGTTACCAATTCCTGCCGCAATAATTTGGCGAAGTGAGTGGTAACCTACTGCAGTGTTTTCACATCCGGTAGTGTTGGAATACATTGATCTATAACCAATGGATACGTTGTGGTTACCTGTAGTCAAATTAATAGACGACTGGTAACCCATAGAAACGTTATGTGTACCACCAGTTACATTTTTAAGAGCTTGATTTCCTGCCGCAAAGTTATGAGAGCCAGTAACAGCCGCACACATTGCTTCATTTCCTAGAGCAATGTTTTGAACACCTGTAGTCAGGTTCATATGTGCATTGTAGCCAATTGCTACGTTACATGCGCCAGTACTAAGGCCGCACTGACTGTTGTATCCTATTGCTACGTTTCCTGCACCTGAAGAAAGAGACTTCAGAGAGTACGTTCCCATACCCACGTTATGGGCACCTGTAACAGATCCGTACAGAGAACAGAAACCTATTCCAATGTTGTTTGCACCTGAGCTAACATTAAACCCGGCGTTATATCCAATTGCAACGTTACTAGCACCGGTAGTATTTTGTAGCACTGCGTACCCAATACCAACGTTATTATTTGAATTGAGATTACAGCCTGCACAGGTTCCTATTAAAGTGTTTAATGATCTAGCTGTAGTAGTTGTAGATGTGTAGAAACTACGATAACCAATTGCTACGTTATCATCTCCACAAACTTTACGTCCAAGAGAGTCTGTACCTACAGCAGTATTACGGTTACCACATAAATTAAAGCAAAGTGCAAAATGACCTACTGCAGTATTATGGCTACCTGTGGTATTGGCGTACAAAGATTGATAGCCAAGTGCTGTATTACAGAATCCAGTAGTATTAGTATAAAGTGAATACCCACCAAGAGCAGTAAGTGGTCCAGTAGTTGTGTTTGAATACAAGGAGTACGCACCAACAGCAGTGTTTAGATCTGCTTCAGTGTTGCTGTACATTGCATGTGAACCCACAGCAACGTTGTTACATGATGTACATGTTGTTGAACGCATTGTGTGGTAGCCAAGTGCTACGTTATCACATGTACCAAACGTAGCGGCGTACATGGACCTATAGCCCATAGACACGTTAAAGTTAGAGCATGTGCTAGACGAATGGCATAGGGTGCGAAGAGATTGATAGCCTATCGCAACGTTGTGGCAGTTGTTTGTTGTAGCGTATAAGGATTGATAGCCTAAACTAATGTTATGTGCGCCAGTTACCATAGAATAAGAACTTTGCTGTCCTATTGCTATGTTGTCTGTTCCAGATAAAGCACCAGTGTGCGTAGAAGAACCGATGGCAACGTTATTAGTCCCTGTCCTGTGCCCAGATCCTCCACAGAAACCAATACCAATGTTACTCGATCCAGTACTTAGAGTGTCTTGTGCTTGGTAGCCTAATGCAACGTTGCAAGCACCTGTGGTGTTAGAGTCTAAGGCAAAAGAACCTAAAGCTGTATTACCCGCACCTGTAGTGATGCTACGCATTGCGCAATAGCCTAGTGATGCGTTGTAATTGGCAGTGCTTAGATTTCTTTGAGACTCATAACCTACGGCTGTATTGTAGTTACCTGTTGAACT
>Ga0255753_1005795_pt1 | contig 11708 bp, 10 predicted proteins | sample 041ome_10_FD_179953 | JGI IMG/M metagenome (GOLD analysis project Ga0255753, IMG submission 179953) | Coastal salt marsh microbial communities from the Groves Creek Marsh, Skidaway Island, Georgia - 041412US metaG (version 2) | ecosystem: Environmental > Aquatic > Marine > Intertidal zone > Salt...
CCATCGGGCTGCTCCCCGATAGCTCAGCGGTAGAGTAGGTGACTGTTAATCACTTGGTCGTTGGTTCGAATCCAACTCGGGGAGCCACTTTTCTTGCCAGACACGAAATCCCACCCGGCAGAGAGCGATCTTTGCCTGTCCTGCGGCATGTGCTGCGACAACACCATGTTCGGCCGCGTGGTGGTGGACGAGGACGAGGCACGCACCATCCGCAAGCTGGGCATCGAGGTCATCGAGTATGACGATGGCGAGCTGAGCTTCAACCAGCCCTGCCCGCGCCTGTGTGACAAGATGTGCCAGGTTTACAAGAACCGTCCGTGGACCTGCGAAAGCTATGTCTGCGAAACGATCAAGGACCTGCGCAAGGGCACGATCGACGCGGGCGAAGCGCAGGACCGGATCGACACCGTGCTGGACGCCAAGGCCGCCCTCGCCCGCCAGGCTGGCGATGTCGACCTGTTCGAATATCGCAACGCCGTGACAGACGCGCTGGAAGAAGGCGAACCCGCCTCCGCGATTCCCCAATGCACGCCGGAACTGGTCCGCCTCGAAACCCTGCTCAACCGCTGGTTCCGTACGGACGACTACGCGAAGGTCGTGCCCAAGGAGGGCTAACGCGCGGGCCTACTGCACGCTGCGGAACCTGAGCGCGAACTTCTCGCTGGTTGGCTCCACATCGCGCGGGGATACGTCCTTGGGATCGTTCGGATTGGCCAGCACGTCACTGGTTCCTTCAAGCACAAAGCCTGCACCGGTGACCTGTGCGATCACGGCCATCGGGTCTATCCGGTGGATGGTGCTGGTGGCGCTGGTGCCGGTGCCCGGTGCGGAATGATCTTCCACGAAATAGAGGCCGCCGGGATTGAGCGCACGGGCTGCCCATGCGTTCACCACGTCGATATCGCCATTGGCGAGGTCGTGGTAATTCTCGGTCGTCCACACAAGGTCCACCAGGCCGGGCAGTTCCAGCGTGTCATAGCCATCGACCACGACCACTTCGATATTGCCATATTCCTCTGCCAGCGCGTTGATCCCGTCCAGCCCTCCGGGGCGGGTGGCAAAGAAGCCCGGCATCAGGGCGTAGATCTTGCCATCAGGTCCCACGGTTTCAGCGAGGATGCGCGTGTAATATCCGCCGCCAGGCGCAATCTCGGCCACCGCCATGCCCGGTTCGACACCGGCGAAACGGACGATCTGCGCCGGTTTGCGCAGTTCATCGCGCGCAACGTCGCCTTCCGGACGGCGATCATCGGCAACTGCGGCGGCAATGGCTGCTTCAGCACCTTCGTGATGTTCGGCGTGGGCGATGGAACCACTGGCGAGCAGCGAAGCGGCAATAGCGGTAAACAGGGCGCGTTTCATGGTCGATCCTCCTCAAAACTTGCGAGGAGGCTATCGAAGCCCCGTGTGAGGGCAAGCCGCAATTTGTAACAGGCGCGCTGTGTCAGAGCTTGTCGAGATCGATCGGCCGGTCAGGATCATCGCGGAAGGCGATCACCGCAGTCTTGTGATGCAGCCGCGAATTGAGGCAGCCAAGGTGGATCGGCATGACGCGCGAGCTTTCGAAGATATCGCCATATTCGGTGACTGACAGGCCGAAATAGTCCTTCTGTGACACCGGCTGGCGGCAGAAGGCGCATTGCGGCTCCTCCTCTTCGATATCGAGGTCATCCCATTCGGGCATTTGCGGCACGTAGTCGATATCGGGATTAAGCCGTTCGATCAGCCCGGTCAATTCGGCCAGCCAGGGGTTGGTCTCGTCACTCTCGGAGGCTTCCTGCCACAGTTCGGCAAGCTCGGAATTGCGCATGACCGAAAGCGTGGCGTTGCGCGCCTGATGGAACAGCAGCGCGTCCGGCTCGCCAGCTTCTGCCGGCACACTGCGCAGTTCGGGCGGAAAATCGGGCACCACGCGACCCATCATCATCGCCACGCATTCGGCAGCGGCGATCAGTTGGGAAGCGAAGTCGGCCTCGATATACATGTCCCCGCCATCGGGGTGGGCGTCACTTTCTGCCTTCAGGCGATCGAACACCTTGCTGACATCGGCAGGCGACTGGATGTCGTAAGTCCAGTCTAGCGCATCATCATTCTCGAAACTGCCGGTTCCCCAAGCGCCCATCGCACTGCCTTCTCTTGATCTTGATCCAACGGCCAAGCCTTGACGAAAAATGGTAAATTTCAGGCGAACGGAAGCACAAGATCAGCCAGCAGCTGCCCTTTGCGCGTCGAGCAGCTTCACCGCCTGCAACGCTATCAGGATCACCAGTCCGATCATCACCGCACCCGCATACCAGGGCGCATCCATCTGCACGGCATATATCCAGCCGAAGATGGGCGGCGCGAGGATGCGGCCAATCGCGTTGGAAGCCATCAGCAGGCCCATGGTGCTGCCCTGCCTTTCGGGCGGGGTATTGCGGCTGAGCAGCGCCCCGGCAGAGGGGAAGGCAAGGCTGTGCCCCGTCATCAGCACGCCCATCAGCAGCACGCCGGAAATCGGCAGACGGATCACCGGTTGCAGGAACATGGAAAGCGCCAGCAGGCACAGGCCCATCACGATCACCCGCGCCTCGCCAAAGCGATGCACCAGCGGGCCGATCAGCACCAGCTGGGCGAACAAGCCACCGCCGCCGATGGCGAGGAACGCAAAGCCGAGGTCATTGGCGCTCCAGCCAAAGTTCGCCTCGCTCCACAAGCCATAAACCGCTTCCATCGAAGCGAAGGCGGCAATGCCGAAGAAGCTGATGATGAACAGGCGCGAGAGCAGCGGCTCACCCGAAACGAACTGGAATGCCGCGGAATATTTCGGCAGCGGCGCGCCCTTCCCCTTCGGCTCCACCGCGTCGCGCAGCACGAGCATGCACCACAGGCTGGCGAGGATTGACAGGCCGCCCGCGATAAAGATCGGCAAGCGGAAACTCTCTGCCACCGCTTCCTCTCCAGCGAACACGCCACCGAGCACCGGACCGAAGGCAATTCCGAGCGAAAATGCTGCACCGAAATAGCCCATGGTCTTGGCGCGTCTCTCAGGCGGGGAAACATCGGCGATAAAGCCCTGGCACACGCTCAGCGTGCCGGAAAAGAAGCCGCTAACGATGCGGATCAGGATCGCTGCCCACAGGCCGGGGGCATAGGCGAAGGCGAAATAGGAAAGGCCGGCGATGAAAGTGGTCACCGCCAGCACCTTGCGCCTGCCCCACACGTCCGACTGGCGGCCCCAGTGGATTTCACCGAACACGTTGCCGAAGGAATAGGCGGCAAACAGCAGCCCGATCTCGAACGGCTGCGCGTCGAACACCTGTCCGTAGAACGGCAGCAGCGGCAGGATCAGGCTGAAACCCGCAATATTGATGAAGACCGCGACCAGCAGCGGAGGAAGGCGCTTATCCATTGTAGCGCGGCTCCGGCAGGCCCTGCACACCAAGGCCGTCGATCACGTAATTCCAGCCGTCGCCATCGCCGGGCTCGCGGCCAAGAAAGCTTGGATCGATGCTGGGGACGAAGAGCCGGTCCAGCTTTTCGCCGAAGAACATGCAGCTGGCGGGCAGCATGGTAGGCATGTCGATCACTTGTCGCACTTCGCCTTCCGGCGTAAGCCGCAGCACCACGCCGCCCTCGCAGATTGCCACCCACAGGTCGCCTGCGGCATCCACCGTCGCACCGTCAGGGATCGGGCCGTAATCGCTGGTGTTGAAGAACTCGCGCCGGTTGGATGCCTCGCCCGTCGCCAGGTCATAGTCATAGGCGTAGATGACATGCGCCATGCTGTCGGCGTGGTATAGGGTGCGGTTGTCGGGCGAAAAGCACGGTCCGTTGCCCAGCATCAGCCTGCTGTCGAGCTGGCGGATCGTGCCCTTGTCCAGCATGTAGAGCCCGCCCACAGGTTCCGCCGCCTTGCGGTGACTGCTGCCGAAGATGAAGCGCCCGGCCCGGTCCACCTTGCCGTCTGCCAGCTGGATGTCGGGATTTTCCGGTTCCATCAGCGCCAGCGGCGTCACCTCGCCGGTATCGAGGTCGAGCGCGTGAATGCCGTTCACCAGCGCCACGATGGCCCCGCCATTTTCGCGCAGGGCCATTGATCCGACCATGTCGGGCACGTCCCATTCACGATGCTCTCCGCTGGCCGGATGCCAGCGCATCACCATCTTTTCGAGGATATCGATGTAATAGAGCGCCTGCTCGTCAACGTCCCACACCGGGCCTTCGCCCACGGAACGACGCGGCAGGTCCAGCCTGGTAATCTGCATGGCCTTCCCCTTCCCGCCAGCGACAATAACGAACGTTACTGTGCTGGCAAGAAGTTCAGGCGGCCAGCTGTGGATCACACCGCGCCGTGGCAGTGCTTGTACTTGTTGCCCGATCCGCAGGGGCACGGAGCGTTGCGGTTGCTGACCTTGCCCGCATAGGGATCGACCGTTTCCGCGCCACCGGGGCCGACCTGCGCCATGGCAGAGCCTGCCAGCGCACCGAAGAGCGGCGCGCGGATGGCAGAACCGTCGCCATCGTTCGAATTGTCCTCACCCGTCAGCGGATCGATATGGCCGGTCATGAATTCCGGCAGCTCGGGCAACGGGCGCTGCGCTTGCGGCGGCGGAGCTATCTGGAAATCGGCCGTAAGCAGGATCTTGGTCACGCTTTCACGGATCGAATCCAGCATCATCTCGAACAGGCCGAAAGCTTCCTGCTTGTATTCGTTGAGCGGCTGCTTCTGGGCATAGGCACGCAGGAACACCACCTGGCGCAGGGCATCCAGCGTGGCGAGATGCTCCTTCCAGTGATGGTCCAGCTGGCGCAGCAGGATGCTCTTTTCCACCCGACGCCAGCTCTCCTCGCCCAGCTGCTCGGTGCGCGCGGCCAGCCTTCCGTTGGCGAGTTCCTGCAGGCGCTCCTCGATGATTTCGGGCTCGACCGCATCCTCTTCCATCCAATCGTCGATGGGCGGGGTTTCGCCCAGCACCTCTTCCACGCGCTCCTTCAGGCCGGCAACGTCCCACTGTTCGGGATAGGATCCGGGAGGGCACGCGGTGGTGACGATGGCGTTGATGGAATCGACGCGCATATGCTCGACCACGTCATCCACCAGTTCGGCATCCATCACCTCGGCGCGCTGCTCGTAGATGACCTTGCGCTGGTCATTCATCACGTCGTCGTACTGCACGACCTGCTTGCGCATTTCGTAGTTGCGCGCCTCGACCTTCTTCTGTGCGGTTTCGATGGCCTTGGACAGCCACTTGGAACCGATCGCCTCGCCATCCTCGAGGTTGGAGTTCATCATCTTGGAGAACAGCGTGTCCGGGCCGAAGATGCGCAGCAGATCGTCCTCAAGGCAGAGGTAGAAGCGCGAAAGGCCTGGGTCACCCTGACGGCCAGAGCGGCCACGCAGCTGGTTATCGATGCGGCGGCTTTCGTGGCGTTCGGTGCCGAGAACGAACAGGCCGCCCGCTTCCTTCACCTTCTGCTTTTCAGCCTCGACCTCTTCGCGGATCTTGCCGATGGCGGCATCCTTTTCGGGACCGTCTTCCATCGCGCCGAGCTCATCCTCGATGCGGAATTCGATATTGCCGCCCAGCTGGATGTCGGTACCGCGGCCAGCCATGTTGGTGGCGATGGTCACCGCGCCAAGCCGCCCTGCCTGCGCCACGATATGCGCTTCGCTTTCGTGCATGCGGGCGTTGAGGACGGAGTGCTTCACGCCTTCCTTGTCGAGGAACTTGGACAGCAGTTCGGACTTCTCGATCGAGACTGTACCCACCAGAACCGGCTGGCCGATCTCGTTCTTTTCCTTGATCGCCTTCGCAATCGCCTGGAACTTGTCCTGCGTGTTCTTGTAGAACTCGTCTTCCTCGTCGATGCGCAGCACGGGGACATTGGTGGGGATTTCCACCACGTTCAGTTTGTAGATATCCCAGAATTCCGCCGCTTCTGTGGCGGCCGTACCGGTCATGCCGGACAGCTTGGGATACATGCGGAAATAGTTCTGGAAGGTGATCGAGGCCATGGTCTGGTTCTCGGGCTGTATCTCCACCCCTTCCTTCGCCTCGACAGCCTGATGCAGGCCGTTCGACCAGCGGCGGCCGTCCATCATGCGACCGGTGAACTCGTCGATGATCACGACCTTCTCATCCTTGACGATATAGTCGGTATCGCGCTTGAACATGATCACTGCCCGCAGGGCCTGGTCCAGATGGTGGACGACCTGCGTGTTCTCGATGTCGTAGAGGTTGTCGCTCTGCAGCAGCCCGGCGGCGATCAGGCGCTTTTCCACCTCTTCCACGCCATCTTCTGTCAGCTGGATCGTGCGCGCCTTCTCGTCAGTTTCGTAATACTCTTCCTCGAGGTCCTTCACGATCTTGTCGAGCTCCAGGTAAAGCTCGGACTTGTCCTCGGTTGGGCCGGAAATGATCAGCGGGGTCCGCGCTTCGTCGATCAGGATCGAGTCCACCTCGTCAACGATGGCGAAGTTGAAGGGGCGCTGCACCATCTTGGCGCGGCTGTCCTTCATGTTGTCGCGCAGGTAATCGAAGCCGAATTCGTTGTTGGTGCCGTAGGTAATGTCAGCTGCATAGGCTTCGCGGCGAGCGGGTTCAGGCAGGTTGGGCACGATCACGCCAACGCTGAGGCCCAGGAAATTGTGCAGGCGGCCCATGTGTTCCGCGTCGCGGCTGGCGAGGTAATCATTCACCGTCACCACGTGCACGCCCTTGCCTTCGATGGCGTTGAGATAGGTGGCGAGCGTGGCGACAAGCGTCTTGCCCTCACCCGTCTTCATTTCCGCGATTTCGCCGCGGTGAAGCACGATGCCTCCCACCATCTGCACATCGAAGTGGCGCATGCCGAGCACGCGCTTCGAGGCCTCACGCACGGTGGCAAAAGCCTCGGGCATGATGTCGTCCAGCGTCTGGCCTTCTTCCAGCTTCATGCGGAACTTGGCGGTCTGCGCTTTCAGCTCGTCATCGGAGAAGTCTTCCAGCTGCTCTTCCAGCGCGTTGATGCGCGCCACCAGCTTGTCGAGCGATTTGACGTAGCGTTCGTTGGACGAACCGAAGACGGATTTGGCGATTTTCTGCCACATGGGGCCGATTCCTGTCGTATCTTTATGGGTGTGCGCCAGCGCGACGATGCGCGCGGCAGCTGCAATTCAAGCGGTAGGGATTGAGTGGCGGGCGCTATTCGCGCGCGCGGTCAGCCTGCAGGTAAACGCTGGGGGCAACGAATGCCAGCACCGGTCCCGGGCGCAGGCAACCGCGCACTTCGGATACGATTATCTGCGTTTCGCTCCAGCCGAGCTGCGCTGCTTCTACGGTCGTGTGGCAGATCGCCACGTCGTGCGCCACTTCCACCGCTTGCACGCCAGTATCCAGCGCATGCGCAGGCGTAACCGTGGCGGTAAGCCCGGTCAGAACAGCCAGCAGGGTGAGCAATTGGCGAAGCATTACGGCTCCAGATAGCGATCTATTCCGCCATGTCTACTTTGTGCGGGTTACTTTGCGCTGAATATTAGCCGATTGTAGCGCGCGACGCTTGGCATTATGCGCCTGCACATGGATATCGAAACCTCCCCGCTGGCCCAGCCCTTCCCCGACATGCCCGCAATCGAAGGCGTGACCTTGCGCGTTGCAAAGGCGCGTTACAAGACCTGGGACCGCTGCGATCTGACCTATGCCGAACTGGCAGAAGGCACCGCGCTGGCGGGCGTTTTTACGAAGAACGTGTGCTGCTCCACCGAAGTGGAAATGGGCCGCGAGCAGGTGAAGCTGGGGCGTGCGCGGGCGCTGATCGTCAATGCCGGCAATTCCAATGCCTTCACCGGCTATCGCGGGCGCGAGGCTGTGGAACAGATCATGGCGCAGGTCGCCACGCATCTGGATTGCCAGCCTTCTGACGTGCTCGTCTCCTCGACTGGCGTGATTGGCGTGCCCTTGCCCAAGGACAAGGCGGAAGCCGGTGTCGCTGCCGCGCTGACGGCTGAGCCTTGCAGCTGGGAAGATGCCGCCAACACCATCGGTACAACGGATACTTTCGCCAAGGGTGCCACCGCCTCTGCCATGATCGGCGACGTGCGGGTGACGCTGAACGGCATCATCAAGGGCAGCGGCATGATCGCGCCCGATATGGCGACCATGCTCGGCTATATCTTCACCGATGCTGCGGTGGACCCGATCTTCCTGCAGCAGTGCCTGTCTGCCGCGAACGAGCAGACCTACAATTGCATCACCGTGGACAGCGACACCTCCACCAGCGACACCATTCTGGCCTTCGCCACCGGCAAGGCAGGCAATGCCCCGCTGTCGAGCTTTGATGATGCGGGCGCGGATGCCTTCATGGCAGCGCTGCATGACGTGTGCCGCCAGCTCGCTCACCTCGTGGTGCGCGATGGCGAAGGGGCGCAGAAATTCATCGCTGTTTCGGTGACGGGCGCAGTCGATAATGCCTCTGCCCGCCGCATCGGCATGGCCATCGCCAATTCGCCGCTGGTGAAGACCGCGATCGCAGGCGGCGATGCCAACTGGGGCCGCGTGGTGATGGCCGTGGGCAAGGCGGGCGAACCGGCAGACCGCGACAAGCTCTCCATCGCATTTGGCGGCATCTGGGCGGCGAAGGATGGCCTGCCGCTGGCGGACTATGACGAGGCACCCGTGGCGAAGCACCTTGCCGGGCAAGACGTGGACATCACCGTCGATATCGGCCTGGGCGACGGCAAGGCCACGGTGTGGACCTGCGACCTCACCCACGGATACATCTCGATCAATGCGGACTATCGCTCGTGAGCGATGATATTTCGGCCTTGCACACAGCAGTCGAGACGCTGCTGCGTGAGGTCACCGAAAAGGCGATCCTGCCGCGTTACCAGAACCTCCGGCACGGCGAGGTCGAGGACAAGGGCGGCAACGATCCCGTCACCGTGGCCGATCGCGAGAGCGAGGAAATGCTGGCCGAGGGACTGGCAAAGATCATTCCCGGCCTGCCCATCGTAGGCGAGGAAGCCGCACATCACGACAAGAGCGTGCTCGATCACCTGTCCGGCGATTGCTGGATCGTCGATCCCATCGACGGCACGCGCAATTTCGCCCACGGCAAGCCGCCATTCGGCGTGCTGATCGCGATGGCATCGGGCGGCGAAGCGCAAACGGGCTGGATCTATGACTGCCTGACGCAGCGCCTGTGCATTGCCCATCGCAGCAAGGGCGCATTCGTGAATGGCGAGAAGGTGACCGCGCTGACCACGGGCGAGGCCCTGCCGGTCGCGGCAATCTCGCTGCTGTTCATGGACATGGAAAAACGCGAACGCGTGATGGAACACATCGCCCCGCATTACCGGCTGGTGGACGTGCCCTATTGCGCGGCGGAACAATATCCGCGCCTCGGCCTTGGCGAAAACGACGTATCGCTGTTCGAACGCACGCTGGCGTGGGACCATGCGGCAGGCGTGCTGTGGCTCAATGAAGCGGGCGGGAAAGCCGCCCGTCCGGACGGATCACCCTATCGCGTGGACGGCCCGGACTATGCCGGGCTGATCGGCGCGGCCTCCCCCGCCTTGTGGGAGGACATGGCCGCGCGTCTCGAAGCCGTTGGCGGTTAGATTACGCTTTCGATCCAGCCCTTGAGCGCATTCTTGGGCGCGGCGCCCTTCTGCTGCGCCACCAGTTCACCGTTCTTGTAAACGGCGAAGAAGGGGATCGACTGCACGCCCAGCGAGCCCGGCGTATCGGGATTTTCCATGATATCCATCTTGGCGATCACGACCTTGTCAGCCAGTTCCTCGCTGATTTCCTCCAGCGCGGGTGCCACCATCTTGCAGGGGCCGCACCAGTCTGCCCAGAAATCGATCACGACGGGCTTGTCGCTTTCGAGCACATCGGCCTTGAAGCTGGCATCGGTAACGGTCTTGGTGGCCATGGGTATTCTCCTGAAATTCTGTTGCCCCTAATTTAGGGACGCTTGCCGATCAGGCAATATGGCCAGTCCCAAGCTTTACTGCGCATCCGCCAAGCCGGGTTTGTTGGCGGCAAGAATATCCCCCGGAATCGCGATCAGTTGCGGGGTTTGGGTATAGATCACCGCCGCCTCGATCCGCTTGCCAGGGAAGATCACTTCCAGCGCGGCGACATAGGCACCCATCTGGCGGATCGTCGAATCGGGCACTTGCGACAGGTCTTGCGGCGGGCGGCGGGCGGTCTTGAAATCCGCCACCAGCACGCGTTCGCCATCGACCAGCAGCCTGTCTGCCGTGCCTGCGATAACCTGCCCGCCCACGGTTGCCGCCAGCGGCACTTCTGCAAGCGCATCGGGCCCGAACAGCCCTGCCCAATCCGGCTCTGCGAGCACGGCGAGCACCTTTGCGAGCATATCCGCACGATCAGCTTCGGGCAGGTCAGTCGCCATCTTCGCCAGCCATGCCCCGCCCTTTTCCGCGCGATCAGCCAACGGCAATTCGGGCAAACGCTCCAGCAGCGCATGCATCAGCACACCGCGCCGTGCAGCCACCGCAGCCACATCTGGCGGCAGCGGAGGATCGCTGCCCTGTTCCTCGCCCGCAGAAGACGGTGCGAGCGGGCGCGGCGGGCGCGGTTCGGGACCGATGGGAGTGATCGCCCAGTCCGGCAATTCCATGCGCGACCCGTCCTGCTCGTTCGTCACTTTGGGAATGGCAGGCGCAAGCGAACCGCGATCGCGCGAAGCGGTCCAGATGTCGTCATGTTCAGCCATGTCCGCAAACAGCGGTGCGAGCCTCGCCCACCAGCTATCCTCGTTCGGCTCCTTCTCGCGCTTGCCCAGCGCACCACCGATGAACAACGCCTCCTCCGCGCGCGTCATGGCAACATAGAGCAGCCGCCAGTGTTCCTTCAGTTCCTCGGCCTTGGCTTCCTCTTCGGCGGCAAGGACCGGCCCCGCCTTCTCGTCCTTGCGCAGGTCAGGGATCGGTATCACGGTCTTGTCGCCGCCCGCCACATCTTCCTCAAGCTCCAGCCCGCTGGAACGCGAAGCATGCGGATCACCCGTGGCATCGGCGAGAATAACGATGGGGGCCTGCAAGCCCTTGGAGCCGTGCACGGTCATCACCCGCACCTGGTCCCCGCCCTCGCCCGCCTCGCGCTTCAGTTCGCCATCACCGGCATCGAACCAGCGGATAAAGCCCTGCAGCGACGGCGTGTTGCTGGCGGCATAGGACATGGCGGCATTGAGCAGTTCGTCGATCGGGTCGTTCGCCTCGCTGCCCAGCCGCGCCACCAGCTTGCGGCGCGCTTGCCACTTGCCGATCAGCATCCAGTGGATCAGCGCTTGCGGGGGCTCGAAATCGGCAAGCGCAAGCAGTTCCAGCAGGCTGGTGACGGTTTGCGCTACCAGCGGATTGTCAGACTTGCGCAGGTGATCCCACAGGCTGATCTTGCCCACGCGATATCCGTGATCGAGCAGATCTTGCTGGCTCCACCCGAAAATGGGCGAGACGAGCAGGCTGGCAAGGCTGAGGCTGTCCGCAGGCTGGGCGGCAAAGCGCAGCGCCGCCAGCAGATCCTTCACCGCCAGCGGAGCGCCCAGCCGCAAGCGGTCCACGCCCGCAACCGGCACACCCGCGGCATGAAGGCGCGCGACGATCAGCCCGGCCAGTTCGCGCCGCTTGCGCACCAGCACCATTACATCGCCCGGCCCGGCGTTGCGCTCCTGGCCTTTGACGAGGGGGAAGCCGCGGTCCATCCACTGTTTCACCT
>Ga0255753_1005808_pt1 | contig 11687 bp, 8 predicted proteins | sample 041ome_10_FD_179953 | JGI IMG/M metagenome (GOLD analysis project Ga0255753, IMG submission 179953) | Coastal salt marsh microbial communities from the Groves Creek Marsh, Skidaway Island, Georgia - 041412US metaG (version 2) | ecosystem: Environmental > Aquatic > Marine > Intertidal zone > Salt...
CTAACGGTGGCTTCTTATTCTTGGGTTGACGCCTCTTGCTAAACTCAGGTCGTTTAATCTGAATCTTCTCCGCATCAGATTCAACATACTCGTTGTGGTAAATGATTGGTTGAGTGATGACGTTGATGTATTTCTTTATCGTTGATTCACTCAACGTCTTTATGCTCCCTTTAAAGACTATTTCCTTCTTTCGCATGAACGAAGCGTATTTGACAAGATGATCCTTGAGCACCTCAGATGTCACGATACAGTCACCACCAATAACGTCTATAAATTCGTAACGTAAACGTTTGGTCTCTCTGTCTCGCTTACTATTCTCAGACAGATTTTGGCCAATCCAATAGCCTTCGAAGATCTGCGAATAAGTTTTGTATTGAGTAGGTGTATCTTTCGACACGTGAACTAGACGCCACGCCTCTTCTTGTATAGCGACAAGTTCTGAGGGATTAATATCGTGGCCTGATTCACGCTCAGCCCAAGCATGGCGCTGCATTTCATCGAAGTGTTCATCTAACAACCAGTCTTTGACATCTCCATCAAATCGCGCTGCCTTGCCCCCCAACAGCCCTACAGGAACATCAATCATGCGCAAATAATCAAGTGCCTTCTTCGTCAATTGCGCCTCTTCGATAATACTACTGTTAACGTTGAACAGGGCGCTCACAAAAGTCTCATAGGCTGAGTCGAGGCTATTCCAATCAGCTATAAATGCTTCAGCGTCCTCTGGGTCAGCTTTTATTCGCTTTCTAAAGTAGTCTTTCCCATCGAGCTGCGGATGCCCAAGCAGTTGCGTTGGATAACGCCTCCTGTACCACGGCCTGCCTTTTTCATAGCGAATATATTTGATCTTAGATGACATTAAATTGCCCAAAGCTATCTCCTTGCATCATACGATGTGACAACTTTTGTGACAACTTTCATGGCGAGGGAGATTAACTATATCTTATAAATCAGATAGTTAACACTACTCTTTGGCCCGCCCTTCAGGATTCGAACCTGAGACCTTCCCCTTAGGAGGGGGACGCTCTATCCAGCTGAGCTAAGGGCGGAGGATTGCTAGCCTACCATAAGCGAGGGGTGCGCTCACCCCGAACGGCACTTCAAAATCAAAACGAGCGTTACGATAAACGCGTCCGATCGCTGTTTGCCAGTGAGTCTATGCGCCGGAAAATTACAATCTATTCACTGCAGGTGATACGTATATCCCTCAAACAGAACTTACGGTTTAAGCTTCTCGTACAGTGAGGAGGTCGAGATTGACGGATCAGGCTTGTAAAACCGGCTTACCGAATAAATACCCTTGACCAAATTCTACGTTTAAACTTTTGAGCAAAGCCCGCTGGTGCTCTGTTTCGATACCCTCGGCAATCACATCCAGAGACAGGCTATCTGCGAGAGCGATGATCATCCTAATCAACGATTCAGATCGCGTGTCTTCACCCAAACGCGCCACAAACGATTGGTCAATTTTCAAGGCATCCACTGGCAATCTGTGAACATAGCTTAGCGAAGAATAGCCGGTACAAAAGTCATCAAGTAGCACTTTTACACCGTGGCTACGCAGATGCTCCAATCCAGCCGCTGCCAGCTCAAAATTAGCGATCATTGCACGCTCAGTCACCTCCACTCGCAGCCTAGGCCCAAATTCCTCGGACAAACAATGCAAGGTCGTGTCATCATTTAGCACCGATAGACTGGCTGGGGAAAGGTTGACCGAGATGTAGCTTTCTGAATCATTGTGCTCGAACCAATCGCGTACCAAATCGACAACACAACCATCAATTCCCTTGACGTGACCAGATCGCTCTGCTGAAGAGATGAAGTCATTCGGCGGAATAAATCCGTGTTTAGGGTGAATCCAGCGTACAAGCGCTTCGGCCCCAATAGTACATCCATCTTCTAAGCTAACAATGGGCTGCAAGGCGAATCTAAACTGCTTCTGTGCAATGGCCGTTTCAATTTCAACCTCAAGCTCAGACTGGAAACCCAAGTTAGTGCGCAGGTGCTCGCCATACACCATCAGGCCAGACTCCCCTACCCCTTTTTGCTGGTAGAGCATGGCGTCTGCTCGTCGCAACCAGGATGAAGAATCACCCATCGTGGGGTCCATCTGAGCCAAGCCCGCAGAAGCACGTATATTCACGAGATCGGCTTTAAGCTCGATAGGTTGCTTCAGGCTGTCTAACATCGACTGCGTTATGGCTTTGGCTTCAGTAACATTGCCCTCTATTAAACAGGTAAATTCATCTCCAGAGAGCCTCGCTAGCTTCGCATTCGTTGGTATCGCCCTCTTTAAACGCTCCGCAACGGCAACTAACAACTCGTCTCCCGCAGTATGACCGAATCGATCATTAACCACCTTGAAGCGATCCAGATCCAACAGCACTAAAACACTACTGCCTTTGGCGAGGTTGAGCTTGGCATCCAGCCATTTCAGGAATTGCGCTCGATTGGGGAGTCCGGTCAAAGGATCGTGGGACGCAGCGTAAAGCGCCTCAGCCTCTGACCGCCGGAGCTGAGTCACGAGCTTAGCTTGCTCGTACTTCGCACCAATCACCGAGGCCAGGGCCTCCAGAGTAAATTGGTGATCCTGGGTGTAAAAATTAAGTTCCGAGTGTTCTGAATCAATCACACCAACGACCTGACCCTCGACAACGATGGGTACCGCCAGTTCAGACAGGCGAGCTTGATCATCGACCACGTAGTTTGGATCTTCACGCACATCGTTAACGAGAATTGACTTAGCAATCGCCGCCGCTCGCCCCGTTATTCCTTGCCCAAAACGCAGTTCAATTGGATTACTTATGACATGAGGAGAGGGTGATTTTTGACCAAAAGCGGCAACTTGTCGCAAGGTCTCCCGTTTTTCATCTGCAAGATACACAACGCAGTCTTCAAATCCGAGATCGGCGACAATTTCATCAGTGAGTAGCCACAACACCTCATCGACTCTGTTCACACTTGCCGCCGCGACCGCAAATCGGGACAGCGCTTGAAGATAATATGCAGACGAACTCACGATACGCCCTAACGTTTAGACTCAGATGCAGTCACTACATCGACGTCAGCGCGACTACCCCATTCAGCCCACGATCCGTCATACACCTGAACAGAACGACCCGTTTCCTGTAAGGCGAGCGCCAAGATACAGGCGCTAATTCCGCTACCGCAGGACGTAATGACAGGTTGATCCTCGGGAATTGACAGTTCATCCCACAGCGTCTCGAGTTCTTCTGGAGACAGTAAACAACCGTCTGATTGCAAAACGCGCGGATACGGCAGGTTCAGAGCCGAAGGCATATGACCGCTTCGGACGCCGGGGCGAGGCTCTGGTTCAGTACCCGCAAAGCGCCCGGGGCCGCGCGCATCGAGCACCCACTTATGACCAAGCTCAATCGCTTCCAGTACCGAATCGATACCGGCCAAACCGTCACCACATGCACGAACACTGAACAAACCGCGCGCGATATTTCCCTCGCCCGCCTCTAGTGCGCCGCCTGCGGCGACCCAGGCCGGTAACCCACCATCCAGTAAACGAACGCGTTCGTGGCCAAAACAGCATAGCAACCACCACAAACGCGGCGCGGAAAATAAACCCATCCCATCGTAGATTACAATAAGAGAATCATCGGATACGCCCAACGAGCGCATACCCTCGGCAAACCACTCAGCGCTTGGCAAAGTATGCGGCAAATTTGAGTTGGGATCACTCCAATGATCAATGTCGTAAAATCGCGCGCCGGGTATATGCGCTTCCAGAAATTCGGCTTCTGGATCACGCTGCATGGCGGGCAGATACCAACTCGCATCCACCACAATGAGATGAGAGTCATGCAAACACTGCATTAACTCCTCGGCTGAAATTAATGCAGTGCTCATACAAATGCCCTACTAGCGTAAGCTCTGATTGATCTGCTCAAGCACTTTTGAACCGGGGCACAGCTCGTGCTCGCTCATTTGATTCAGTGGCGTACGAGAGGTTTGAAGCGCCTCGTGAAGATCACGTGAATGCTTATCCATGTACAACAATCCCGTGAGTATTTGACCGGATTCACGACTCTTTTCAAGCGCCGTAATCGCTGACAGTCGATCAAATGGGTCAAAGCTGTCATCCACCTTTTTAAGGCGTATAACCGATCCATCGTGCATTGTGACATCGCGTGTCTTACCTGGATCGTACTTAGTTGTGATCTCTTCGTGCATCGGCACAAAATCAACCGTGCCGGTCGCTTCCATATGCTCGCGAGTGTAGTCGTAGCTCTTGGTTGAACCGGGCGTGTTGTTGAAGGTCACGCAAGGTGATACGACATCAATCAAGGCAAAGCCACGATGAGAGATCGCCGCCTTGATCAAAGGCACGAGCTGCTCTTTATCGCCAGAGAAGCTGCGGGCAACGAAGGTTGCACCGATCTGCAGCGCGATGGCCGGCAGATCGATCGCGGAGAAGGGGTTCGCCTCACCCTTTTTGCTCACCGAGCCTTCATCGGCTGTCGCCGAATCCTGACCTTTGGTCAGCCCATAGCAGCCGTTGTTCATAACGATGTACACCATATTCAGGTTACGACGTGCAACGTGCCCATACTGCCCCAAACCGATAGAGGCGGTGTCACCATCACCCGACACACCTAAATAAAGCAGATCGCGGTTGGCCATAGCAGCACCCGTGACCACCGAAGGCATGCGGCCGTGTACGCTGTTGAACCCATGCGATTTACCCAAGAAATAGGTCGGCGACTTCGATGAACAACCAATGCCTGACAGCTTCGCGATCTTGTGTGGCTCGATGCTTAACTCGTGCACCGCTTTAATGATAGCGCCACTGATTGAGTCATGACCACAGCCCGCACACAGAGTGGAGATAGAACCTTCGTAGTCTGCTTTGGTGTATCCGAGCTGGTTTTTAGGCAGCTCTGGGTGTCGAAACTTAGGGATTTGATAACTCATGCTGCACCCCCTTGTGCACGGCGGAAGCGACGCTGAAAGGGCGTCACATTGGAGCCCGGCAGCTGCTGCTTAATTTGTTTTCTAATGTTACGTGCGGATATTGGCGTTCCGTCGAAACACAGCACGGACTTCAACTTATCGGGGCCAAACTCGAACTCAGCCATTAACAAGGTTCGCAGCTGCGCATCGCGGTTCTGTTCAACCACGAAAACGCGATCGTGCTGCTCAATAAACGCCTCAACATCGTCGTTAAAGGGGAAAGAGCGAACGCGCATGCCGTCGATATTCACGCCTTCATCGGCTAAGTAGTCGAGCGCCTCAAGCGTAGAGGATTCACTGGTTCCGTAGAAAATCACACCCAGATCGGTGGGTTGCGATGCGGGAACCAAAATGGGCTCGGGCACGTATTCTTTAATCGTTTCCCACTTGCGCATCAAGCGAAGCATGTTCTTCTCGTACTCTTCACCTTTTTCGGTGTAGATCGCGTACTCATCGCGCGAGGTGCCGCGCGTGAAGAAAGCACCTTTCGTAGGATGCGTTCCGGGATAGGTTCGGTAGCAGATCGCGTCGCCGTCGACATCCAAATAACGACCAAAGCGCTCCATCGCATCCAGATCCTCTTCTGATAGGACTTTGCCACGATCGTAGGCTCGATTGTCGTCCCATTTGAGCGGAGGCGACATGTTGTCGTTCATGCCTAGGTCGAGATCGGTCATCAAAATAATCGGAGTCTGCAGGCGCTCGGCCAGATCAAAACAATCTGCCGCAAACTCAAAGCACTCAGCGGGTGAGGACGGGAACAGCAGAACCTGTTTAGTATCGCCGTGGCTGGCGTAAGCCGCCGACAGCACATCGCTCTGCTGGGTACGCGTTGGCATACCAGTCGATGGCCCTGCACGCTGCACGTCGATCAATACCGTTGGGATCTCTGCGAAATAAGCCAGACCCAAAAATTCGCTCATCAAAGAGATACCCGGACCACTTGTTGCCGTGAATGCTCTTGCACCATTCCAGCTTGCACCAATAACCATGCCGATCGCAGCGAGCTCGTCTTCGGCCTGGACAATCGCGTAGTTGTGCTCGCCCGTGCCCGCGTTGATACGCATACGTTTGGCGTACTTATCGAAAGCATCCACCACCGAGGTTGAGGGCGTGATGGGGTACCACGCGGCGACGGTAGCACCACCATAAACAGCACCCAGACCAAGAGCGGTATTACCATCCAGCAAAATGGAATCGCCCACCGCGTCTCGGGTTTCGACACGGATACTAATGGGGCAATTAAAGTGCTCTTTCGCATACTGATGCCCTAACTCAAGAGCGGCGATGTTCGGTAGGATAAGTTTTTCCTTGCCTTTAAACTGATCGCTCACTAGGCCGCTCAACACTTTGAAATCCATGTCGAGCAATGCCGCCAAGGCGCCTACATAGATTACGTTTTTGAAGAGCTGTCGCTGACGCGGATCTTTGTATTGTTCATTGCAAATCGCTGTGAGAGGAATACCGATAAAAGTGATATCGGCACGGTGCAATCGCAAGTCGAGTGCTTTGGTGTTGTCGTAAATAAAGTAACCACCTGGCTCCACTTCACGAATATCGTCTGCCATGCTCTGGGGGTTAACCGAGAGCATGATATCCACGCCCCCACGACGCCCAAGGTAACCTTTTTCGGAGACACGCACTTCATACCACGTTGGCAAACCCTGAATATTGGAAGGAAAAATATTCTTGGGGCTTACCGGTAAGCCCATACGAAACAGCGCTTTAGCAAACAGGTTATTGGCACTAGCAGAACCGGTACCGTTCACGTTGGCAAATTTAATAACAAAATCGTTTACCGCCGATATTGGCGCTACTGAGGCATTCATGCTGCTTGTCCTGCTTTAGTCACCGAGTAGAAGTACTTCTGCATGTCCCATGCAGTGGTTGGACAGCGCTCGGCACACAGTCCACAATGCAGGCAGATGTTTTCATCTTTCACCATCACCTTCGTGGTTGGCAGTGCGGCCGACACATAAAGATCTTGTGTTTTGTTGTTCGAGGGTCCGGTCAGCTTGCCGCGCAGAACCGATTCGTCCTCCTCATTTACTGTGAAGGTGATGCAATCGGTGGGGCAAATATCGACACAGGCATCACACTCGATACAGCGACTTTCATCAAATACCGTTTGCACGTCGCAGTTAAGACAGCGCTCCGCTTCTTTAAAGGCAATTTCACGGTCAAAGCCAAGTTCGACCTCCACCTTCCGATCACTCAAAGCCTTGTCCAGATCAACCAGAGGCACGACGTAACGGTCGTCAATCTCTACTTGGTTGTCGTAGTTCCACTCGTGCACACCCATTTTTGTGCTGACCAAGTTGGTGTGAGGCGCCGGGCGGTCCAACAGACTCTCACCGCGACAGAACAAATCGATACTGATCGCGGCCTGATGACCCTGGGCTACGGCGGTAATGACGTTCTCTGGACCAAATGCGGCGTCACCGCCAAAAAACACGTCTTCACGCGTAGATTGAAAACTCACTTTATCGAGCTTTGGCATATCCCATTCATCGAAGGCGATACCCAAATCACGCTCGACCCATGGGAAGGCGTTCTCTTGTCCAATGGCCATAAGAACGACATCGGCCTCCATGAACACCCAATCTTCGCCGGTAGGAACCAAACTGCGTTTGCCGTTCTCGTCGTAGACTGCTTCGACTTTTTCGAACATCATGCCTTTGAGCTTACCGTCTTCGACAACAAACTCTTTCGGCGTGTGATTATCGAAAATCGGAATACCTTCGTGCTGAGCATCCTCTTTTTCCCAAGGCGATGCTTTCATATCGGCGTAGGGGCTACGAACAACAACGCGCACGTCCTGACCGCCGAGACGTTTGGCCGTACGGCAGCAATCCATAGCGGTGTTCCCACCACCTAGGACGATGACTTTCTGCGCAACTTGCTCAGTGTGGCCAAAGGCCACGTTGGCCAGCCACTGGATACCGATATAGACCGAATCACCGGCTTCTTCCAAGCCAGGCAAATTCAACAGTTTACCTTTAGGTGCGCCCGTTCCCACGAATACCGCATCGTATTGCTTATCTAGAATCTTGCGCATGCTCGTGACTTCGGTGTTAAAAAAAGTCGTAACACCCATATCGAGAATGAAGTTGACCTCTTCGTTGAGCACCGAATCCGGCAGACGAAACGAAGGAATCTGACTTCGCATCATACCGCCGCCTACCGGCTGATTGTCATAGATATCAATGCTATAGCCCAGCGGCATTAAATCACGCGCCACAGTGAGTGAAGCCGGACCACCGCCAATACAAGCGATACGCTTGCCATTCTTCTGCTCAGGTATTTTCGGCATTCGCTCAGTAACGTCGGACTTGTTATCGGCTGCAACACGCTTGAGGCGACAAATGGCTACTGGCTCTTCATCGATTCGGCCGCGACGACACGCCGGTTCGCATGGTCGGTCACAGGTGCGCCCCAAAACGCCCGGGAACACGTTCGATTCCCAGTTAATCATGTAGGCATCGGTGTAGCGCTGCTGTGCGATTAAACGAATGTACTCGGGGACGGGCGTATGCGCGGGACACGCGTACTGACAATCCACAACCTTGTGGAAGTATTCAGGGTTTTTTACGTCTGTAGGATTCACTTCACTACCTGTTTGTTATTGGCGGATATAAAAGGCTTCCCTAGCGAGGGCATAACCACCGTTTTACACCCCTCTTTTTTTCGAAGCATTGTGGCACAAGCCCCGTCGGAATTCATCGGTTTTTGCTCACAAAATGAGCAGCTCACCTAATGTGAACCTTCATTGCGACACGGCCTTTGTCATCGTAGACTCTGTCTGAGCGTATTGGTTCAACTAAAATCCCAAACGCTTCGTACTCAAGGCAGATCCATTTCGCTTTACCATCCACCACCTAGGCCCGACAGAATGCAACCTGAATTTGCTCAAACCTACGCGGATTTGCCGTCTAGCTTATCATCGGCATGCAAGCCCACGCCCGTCAAAGCCGCCTCAATGTTTGCCTCCAACACCGGACTGGCAAAGAATTTGGGCCTGGACCTCGCTTGGTTTGAATCCGCAGAAGCCGCCCAGTTTTTCGCTGGCTCCAGTGCCACTGAGTTCTACCAAAGTCGCGCAACCGCCTACGCCGGATTCCAGTTCGGGCAATACAACCCACAACTCGGCGACGGTCGTGCGCTTCTCTTGGGGGAACGGCAAGATGCGGCGGGACAAACCTGGGAAATACAGCTCAAAGGCGCTGGCCCTACCCCTTTCTCGCGAGGTGGAGACGGTCGCTCCGCGCTAGGTCCCGTGATTCGCGAATACCTCATCAGCGAGTGGATGAACGCGCAAAATGTATCCACAACGCGAGCACTAGGAGCGCTTACAACCGGTGAGCCCGTCATCCGCGAACGTATATTGCCGGGAGGCATCCTAATAAGGGTGGCGCCGAGCCACATTCGCTTTGGCAGTTTTCAGTATGCGGCAGCCCGGCAAGATGCCGAAGCACTGACCGCTTTGGTCGACCTATCGTTTGCACGGCACTACCCGAATCACCCGCTTCAGCAGCGAACCCCGTTGGCACTGCTCGAATTAGTCATCGATCGAACCGCAGAGCTCGTGGCCCGATGGCTATCGCTCGGTTTCATACATGGCGTTATGAACACCGACAACATGTCCGTCGGCGGATTGACCATCGATTACGGCCCGTGTGCCTTCCAAGACGATTTCCATTGGGAGCGCGTTTTTTCCTCAATTGACACGCGAGGGCGCTATCGCTTCGACAATCAGCCCCCTATCGCACTCTGGAATCTCGCTCGGTTCGCAGAGAGCTTGCTTCCCCTGCTCGACGACAACGAATCTGCCGCGATCTCGCTTGCCGAGCAGGCTTTGGCGAACTTCGAAAGCCAATTTAATGCCTACCGCGAAACCCTTTTTGCTCAGAAAGTCGGAATGCTTGGAACCGCGGACACGTATCAAGAGATTACCGTCCCTCTCCTTGGTCTTATGCAGGACAGCGGTGCTGACTTCACGCTGAGTTTCGCCTATGTCGAGGCGCTAACCAGAGACCATAACGAGCGCCTCACACTGCTAGAGCGTTTAATACCGCAACACTTGGAGCTAAAACGATTTTGGCAATCGCACCTCGCCCAAGCCGCTACCTATGCAACCAGTGTAGAGGTCAACCCACTGAGAATTCCTCGTAACCATCAGATCGAACAGGCCATAAAGGCTGCAGAGAGCGGTGATTTAAAGCCTTTCAAAACCCTAGAGCAAGCGCTTCTAGCCGATACTCACGAACATTCAGAAGAGACTCTTCGTGGCCCCAAACCGCAGGAATGGCTGAACAGAACGTTTTGTGGGACTTAAGTCAATAGCAACAGTGGAGCGAGCCTGACGCACCCTCGCTCTGAGAAAGCGCGGGTGAAGGCGGCCACTGATTCAGCGACGCGGCAACGTGGCGACTTGGCAAGCTTGAGAATCGGAGAGTTAGAGAATTAGAGAGTTTTGACACGTCCAGTAAACTCTCCAACACTGCACTGGGGGCAAACTGCGCCGTAATCACCGTCAGTAGGCCTCTGCGCTAGGATCTGGGCATCGAGACCAAAGCCGCAAAGCACAGGTGCAACGCGACCACAATCGACGTAAGGCGAGCTCGCATGACTCGATACTCTTCTGCCATTGCTATGACGCGTCTCTCGTAGCCCCAATAAGCGAAATAACCAAAAGCCAAGAGTATGAGTGACCAGAAGGGATTGGCCGTGAGCATGGCGGTTACAGCGAACAACACGATCCCATTGCTGACAAGCAAGCGCGGTGTCAGGTCTACGTCGGTACCACGTAGCGCCTCTCCCCAGGCGCTTCCCGCTAAAAAGCAGAGTATCGCTAACGAATAAATCAAAAAACCGTGCTGAGAGAGTGCCTGCGGGTAGTCTTGCGTGAAAACGAACCCAAGCACTGCGGCAACAAAAGGAATCAAGCCCAAATAGCCAAGCCAGAGTGACGTCTTTGTCGAGCGCATCAGGGCTCCTTACGTATCACCAACACCAATTCGCCTACTTTAACACCGAACTTCTTCAACACCGACTCGTTCAGCAAAACATGATCGTCGATTAAATACATACGATCATCAACGGTTAAGTCCAGCGTTCCTTCATTGAACGGGATCCGAAGAACATACTCCAAGAACAAAGCGTTACCGCTAAATCGAAGCTGTGCTGGGCCCACAACGTCACCCGCCGTACCTATGTAGGCTCCCTGCCCGTCTGGCGTTAGAGTCCAAACACGCTTTTGCAACTCGCCATCATCAAATTCAAAACGCTCATCGAGCGTTCCAACGCCGGCTTCGTCCCAAGATGCATCGATCTCCGCTACAAATCGGCGTGTCACTTCACCCTGAAAGTTCTTCAACATGCCATGCGCAACCAAGCGACCATTAAAAAACTCTGTGGCCTCAAATACCGGTGTATTGGCGGCGTAGCGATCAATGGGGGCACCCGAACAGGCGGATAAAAGTACCGCAACGCCCAATCCGAACAAACGCAACATAAGACCTCCTGACAAAAAAAACCCCGGAACGAGCCGGGGCGTGTAAAAAGCCATCTCTCTAAAAGGGGGGGGGTGGATGAGATGGCTGTAGGGAACTTACCCTAGTTACGGGTGCTAACATTGGCTGGATCACAGAGATTCAAAAAAAATTTGAATACTTTTTTTACGAGAAATTTAAGGCTTAGCGTAG
>Ga0255753_1005810_pt1 | contig 11686 bp, 19 predicted proteins | sample 041ome_10_FD_179953 | JGI IMG/M metagenome (GOLD analysis project Ga0255753, IMG submission 179953) | Coastal salt marsh microbial communities from the Groves Creek Marsh, Skidaway Island, Georgia - 041412US metaG (version 2) | ecosystem: Environmental > Aquatic > Marine > Intertidal zone > Salt...
ACGTGGTTACGGTGGACACTGTTTACCTAAGGACACTAACGCTATAGTTGAAACTGCCAAAAAGCATGGCGTTGATTTATCAATAATTGATACTGCTGTCAAATATAATAAAAAAATTAAAAAATAGTTGACAAATTTAATACTCTAACATATAATAACTAAATACAAATAAGAATAATTATTATTTAGATTTAGAAATATGAGATTTGATGACAACTACTTTAATAGATACAACAGAAGAAAAACTAAAACATCTTAATGATCTTGAACCAGGTGAATCTGGTGTTATAGATTGCCTACATTTTGACGATGACTATCGCCAACGACTGTACGGCATGGGTCTACGCTGTAATCAAACAGTAACTTGTGTACGTAAAGCAGTTTGGGGCGGACCAATACATGTCACCGTTGGTACCACTGATTTATTCCTACGTGTTAAAGAAGCAAAACTAGTCTGTCTTAAGTAAACATCCATAAGCAAAATTTATTATCACCATTTAAAATTTGTATAAGTAAAACCTATTAAAAATCAAAATTTAATAGTATAATTAAATAAGTAATTATTTGTACACTAACAATTCTAATAGGAGTAAAACAATTGAGTTTAATTAACACAGAAGTAAAACCGTTTAAGGTAGAAGCCTACCATAATAATGAGTTTAAAACAGTTACAGAAGAGAACCTTAAAGGTAAATGGAATGTGTTCTTTTTCTACCCAGCGGACTTCACATTCGTGTGTCCCACTGAGTTGGAGGACCTACAGGACCATTACGAGGAACTACAGAACATGGGAGTGGAAGTCTACTCAGTGTCAACAGATACACACTTCACGCACCTGGCATGGCATCAGTCAAGTCCGGCAATAGGTAAGATCAAATATCCTATGTTGGCAGACCCAACAGGCACACTGGCACGCAACTTTGAAGTCTACATTGAAGAAGAGGGACTGGCGGAGCGTGGCACATTTGTGGTGGATCCAGATGGTAATATACAGATGGTAGAAATCACTCCAGGTGGTGTTGGTCGTAACGCTGGTGAATTAGTGAGAAAGGTATCAGCCGCAATATACACACGTGAGAATCCGGGTGAGGTATGTCCGGCTAAATGGAAACAGGGCGACGAAACATTGGCCCCTAGTTTGGATCTAGTAGGAAACTATAATGGAAAAGGTATTAAAGTTTTATGCAACATGGTGCCAACCCTGTAAGGCATTATCAAAAACGATCGAAGAGGCAGGCGATCTGGGAATAGAAATTGAAAGTATTGACGTAGATCAAGAACCTGAACTTGCCCGTAGGTATAACGTCCGTAGCGTACCAACGATGATAGTGTTGGATGAAGAGGGACATGCGTTACGCTATCAAACTGGTAGCATGAATCTGAAACAACTTAAAAGTTTCGTTGATAATTCGTGACCTAGTTGGCTGATCGCCAATGGTCATAGTGGTCCATGGTCGCCGCGGTTGGTTCCAGACCAATGGCCTTGAGATGTTCCATCATCTTGGCGCGATCCATGAAGTCACGGAAGTCGATGTCGTAGTCAAATGATTCCTCGCTGTTGCGGGGGATCAGGCCCATCCTCTCAAACTCTCTGGTGTAATGGTCTGTCAGCTCAATGTCACTGACGGTCAGGTCGTCATGCTCCATGGGAATAAGTAGTCCGTTGCGTAGGCACCATACATGGTACTCGGCCATGTTCCTCAGTAGATAATAGTAATCCTGGTTTGAGTAATTGATGCCAATGGCCATGACATCATCACCGAACCTCTCCTTGATGGCACGTAAGGAGTCCACGTCGTGGTTGCCAAATATCACTAATTGGTCACCGCTGTCCTCCACGGACTCTGCGAGGAGATCGATGTTCTCTCTCCAGTCAATGTTGCGGAACTCCGTCCCCAGGGTCTCCTCGTAATGATTGACCATCTCTCCGGGAGTCAGTATGAAGAATTTACCGTCACGGCTGAGCTCATAGTCACAGATCTTGTAGGCGCGATCGTGCTCATTGAGCACCATCATGCTTATGAACAGATTGGTCACGTTTATTCCGTGTGTCCTCACGACGTAGATCTTCTTTGGCATGCGTCTATTTATTGAATGGTAAGATGGGGTCAGGAAATCTGCCTTTTTGTAATCATTTTGTAATCTTAGTGTGTTTAAATAGTAATGTAAAGGAGATGCCTTATGAACTTTATCGACATTGTGGTTGGTTTCGCAATTGGCAATCTAGCACTAGGTGCTTTTATGTGTTGGATTTATCTATTATATATTTTTATCAAGGAAAAATTTTCGTGAAGAAATTAGCATTAGCAGTATTAATAGCAACAACAGCAACAGCAACATGGGCAGAAACAAAACAAGAACGCAAGGGATACTTTTATGGTATTCGCTTTGAAACACAGGATGCCAAGGGTGGCACTGACGCAAACACATATGGCATGAAGTTTGGTAAGCATGTCGCACCATGGTTAGACTTGTCAGTATCAACTCGTGTTAAAGACAAGAATGGCGAGTCAAACGGCAATGACACACGTTTAGAAGCAGGTGCTAAACTAAAACACAAACTGTCAGACCGTTGGTCAACGAGTTTATATTTAGGTGCTGGCGACAAATATGTGTCAGGTGACAACTTCTCATATTGGGCAGTAACTCCGGGATTAAAATACAAGATTGATGACAAATGGTCAGTGGGAACCAGTGTTCGTTTCCGTGACAGTTTTGACACTAGCCATCAACAGAAAGACACGACCTATGCTGTTAAACTAGGATACAAACTTACCAGTGACATCACACTAGACACACGCTACAGAGTTAAGCGTGGCGACAGTGATTATGACGCACTAGGATTTGGATTAACTTTTGAGTTTTAGGTTGACAAGATAAATAGAAGGTAATACAATACTGTATTACTTGCCCAAAAGGCAAACTTATTAACATTCTCAAAAGGAAAACTTAAATGAAAAAATTATTATTAGCATTATTCTTATTACCGATGATGGCGTCGGCCAACGAAACAGCACTTACCAAACGTATTGCTGATCTAGAAAAAGCACTACGCCTCCAAACATTAACAACTCAAGCAGTCAGAATGGAAGATTATGATCTAGCATGTAAGGCACAACGTGAAGCAACACGAGCAACACATGACGCTGACGTGAGAGATGTTAACGCACAATCAGACATGCAGTTCGCACAGATCTGCACATTCCACAGAGCTATCTCTGAACCCTCAGTACCAAGTTGGTTGACACCAGTAGTAGGTGATTTCGAACCAGCAGGCATTGTATTTGAGTAATAAACTTCAAAAATTAGCAGACATGGTGCCTGGTGATTCAGGCATCATTGACTGCATCGACATCAATGACAAAGACTACCATCAACGCATAGGTAGCATGGGACTCAAATGTAACCAACCCATCTGCGTGTTGAGGAAATTATTTGGAAACTTCCACTGTGGCGTGGGCAAGTGTGCCACAACTGAATTGGCTATACGCAGATCAGACGCAGAACAGATATTCATTGACAGGAAATAAATCCGGCTATATACTTAAACTATGAGTTTAGTTATAGCAGGTTACGGTTATGTGGGCAAGGCATTCCATGAGGCCTTCAAGGATGTTGAGACCATACACATAGTTGATCCCAAGGTCAACAACAACAAACTATCGGACTTTGATTTCACACATGTAGTCATAGCAGTATCAACTCCCGGCAAGGAAGACGGCAGTTGTGACATGACCAACGTGATCGACGTCGTGAAGCAGTGTAGCACACAGACGTCCATAATGATCAAGTCAACCATATCAATGGAGGGCTGGCAGAAACTACGCCAGGACTTTCCTGACCATAGGATAACGTTCAGTCCCGAGTTCCTCAGGGCAAAGACAGCCACAGAGGATTTCAAGGACACCAAGCACTTTTACCTAGCGGGGCAATGGAGCCATAATTGGATACCCATGCTCAAGAAGGTCTTCCCCACAGCACAGTATTCAGTGCGTAAGACACCCGAGGAGCTCATAGCGGCCAAATACTTCCGCAACGCATATCTGGCAACCAAGGTATCCTTCTTCAATCAAGTCCATGACTTCTGTGAGGCCACCGGAATAAAATTCAGCCAGGTGCACGAGGTCATCACTGACGATCCACGCATAGGTAGAGATCACTCAAATGTCACACCTAACCGTGGCTTCGGTGGACACTGCTTGCCTAAGGACACGGAGGCCATCGCACACACCGCTGACCTGGCCAAGGTCGACCTGTCACTGATCAAGGCGGCATTGGAATACAACAAGAAGATTAGGAAGGATTAATGATTTTGCGTATGACTTCCATGGTGTCTACTAGTATAATTACATGTAGCAACGAAGGGTTCGTTGCAGACGTTTAATCTCAAGTTGGACCTGTGGTAACACTCTCCAACGATTTGGTTAGCCGACATTTTAATAAACTTTTTAGAAAGGACTACTATTATGTGGACTACACCATCAGCAACAGAAATGCGTTTCGGTTTTGAAGTTACAATGTACGTAATGAACAAGTAATTTCAAACAGCATAGGCTGTTTTAAACTTGAGGACCCCGACTTGCTCGGGGTTTTCTTTTTTCCAAAATACGTTGACCCCTAGATAAATATAACTAGCACATGGACCACAAGTCCGTTGTGTTAAACCATCCCAAAAGGAAAAACAGATGCCTGGTTATCAATCAAGTGGATCTGAGGCCCTACAACACTTGGCCGAGGAAACACGGAAAGAGAAAAAGGCCGTGGAACAATCAGAAGAATTCGCCAAGGCAAAGGCCGCGGAGGAAATGGCAAGAAGAATTGCCGCTTTTGGTGACTGCGGTTAAATCGTTACATTTTATTTACACCTTAGGAGTTAAATAAATGTAAGTGGACGACTAGCAACGCCCACTAATTATTTTAGGAGGCGATATGCTAAGAACTCTACTTACAGCAGTTCTACTATCATATATCACATTTGCACACGCAGATAATCACGAAGCCTATCTTGCCAACGAGGCAGGCGGTTGGATAGTCTTAACCCACGAACAATGTACAGCAGAAACGGTAAAGGAATACTTTCCCTATCGATCATACAGCACGGAGGCCGACGGCACCCTGCATGAGTGTTGCTACAACATTCCTAGCATCGAGGACGCACCCAAGCAAAAGGGCGTGAGGATCATACCCATAGTCAACTTCATCGAGCTGGAAGGTATGACCATACACACGTTCCATGCCGAGTGGTTTACTTCCCAAGGACCTGATTCAATATAATGAAAAAACTCTTATTGATAACAATGTTATCCTGGACCACCATGGCCAATGCCCTGGAACCATTATTGGTTATGCATCTATGGGATAACCTTAGAATTGTACTGTCACAGGAAACTGAATGTGAGGGCAAACGATACCAATTCAAGGCATCAGCACAGCGAATGGATGGTATGTACATACCTGGATGCTGGTATGTAATGAAAGAACATCCAGACATGGTACACATCGACTGGCACAATGGTGACTATTCAGAATTACCTCTGGCAAAATTTGATAAGGTCGAGATAGAATAGTAAATAGTTGCATGGAAGGCAACGACAACTATCTAAAGTGGTGTAAGGAAAACAAGGGCAAGTATTGGGTTCCGGACGAACCCTGCGAGCATACCTTTGCCACATCACCATGGGAAGGCGAATACTCATTCAATAACGTTGGGGAATATGTTCAGTACCGTAACGGAGAATGGGTACTGGTTAAATCATAAGTCGCCGTTGAGCCGACGTATCTCCACTATGGTGTTATGGATGTGATCCAGTAACATCTCTAATTGATCTATCTCTCCCTGATCCCTATACATGCGAACCACTTGGGCCATCATGAGCCCGTTGAATTCACTTAGTGAGATGTCATGGTTTTGACAGAAGTCTATGGTGATGCTGGCGAGGTCATCGGCCATATCTTCAATGGCACTCTGTTCCTCATCATCGTTCAGACTCTCGAAATCGCTATCATCATCTTTCATAATGATACTTATCGAGGTGTCACTTGGGTGTGATTATTTGTCTGCTTCTGTAGGTGCTATCGAGCTCTTGCCAAACACGTTGACTGCCTGGTAGCATAAGAACTTCTTCCAACCAGGTACTGCCGGTTCGGCATCATCCATGGCGTGTTTGAACACTAGGTCAGCGACCTTCTTTGCCTTGAATGCTACTCTATCATCACCGCCGTGATAGCGATAGTGTCTGATAGTTGAATATAGCACATCATGTATGACAGCGGCCCTGGCAACATCAAATGGAGCGATCAGCCACCACATGAAGCGAGGCACTGATGCCATATCTGTCTTTAGTCCCTTGGGAGCAGTTACCTTACCGCTACGCATGTCTATGGGAGCACCGACTGCTTTCAGGTCTTCCATCTGTGCGTCAGTTAAGTGGTCATCTTCGTAGACTAGTTTAGTATCTAATACCCAAGTTCTTGGTGGGTGGAATTTGGCGTCTAGTAGGCCGTTAAATTTACTCATTTGATTTGGATCCCCCGATCGTGATCTGATTAATAATATGTGTATTTAACTAACAGATTCAATAGTTTAATATGTGTATATTTCTATGTTAAATATTATCATGGAACTCATAGCAATTAAAAACGTCCGAGACCCAGACAAGGATCAAATGCTGTCAGAGAGATCAATACAGAGGAGAGGCAACAGGCAATGTGTCTTAGATGGCTGTAATCGACCTCTAACGCATTATAAGGGACCATGTAGCCAAAGGCTGTGTCGAGACCATCAACTCATGCTAAAACAATACGGCGGGCCTAGTCGAATTGATAGACCCTGGACTTTCTGGAAGAAGGATCACTGTGAGGAGTGTGGCCACATGCCCAGTAGAGACAATCCGAAGATAGCGGAACTGGGAGAAGCGGAGAGATCAGTGGTGGGCATGATGATGTTACATGTGGACCACGTCGTGGCGAACAAGACCAAAAATAATCATCCGGACAATCTCAGAACACTTTGCCAGGAGTGCCATATGTTAAAGACATGGGCCAATGGCGATCATGTTAAAAGTTGACGTATGTAATCGTAGTCAATCTCAGAGTCATCATAGCCGATATCCTCAAACAACTTTTTACTATTGTCTAACAACTCGTCTGTTATGATCTCCCTGAACTTGCCGTAGAAGTGATGGAAGTTATGCTCAATGATTGGTTCACATTTCTTCTGTATCTCAGTCTTCTCATCCTCATTAAGTGAGCAGTACCACTTTAACTGGTCAACGACTGCGTTGATTCGACCATCATCACTCTTGATAGTATCATAGCTCTCGTCTATGATGCCCTCAAACGTTTTAAAACCATATGAGCGTAGATACGCCAAGTTGCCAGGTGCGGCCAACAGCATGAATGGTTGCTTCATCACTATGGGCTTAAATATCTTTTCAGTGAGATGTAGTTTGTCATAATAGAACACCGATTCTGAGACCAAGTGCCAGAAGGCGTCAGGGTCATTCCAGGCATCTCGCTTAATGGGTTTCCTAGTGTCATTGGGGATCTTCCTGTGAAGGTCCTTCTCTGATATGTTTATGCGTATCGGTACAGTCGCACTCTTACATGCCGGCACGCTGTCGAAGTCCAGGACCAATCTGTCGACGTCCAGGTGTGTGCGTATGTGATCCTTCATGGAGTCAGATAACCTGGTTGAGGGATCGTCGAGCTCGTCACGCCACTCATACTCTGAGTCGGAAACATTGAAACTGATGAGTCCCTGGCCAATCAATTTCTCCTCGACGAGCCTTGACAGTAGATATATCCGATATGATCTGTCCTCGTTGACCAAGCGGTTGAATGACATGAAGTCCTTGCGATACTTCCTGACTATCGGCTCTTTAACATTGAGAGCATGATACCCCCTGAACCAATCAATGGCCGCGAATCCATGATAGAAGTAGTACATGTGATACTTGGTGCTACCAGTGGCCTCGACTGATCTCTCACTTGATACCAATATCGTATGACCCTTCATTATGGATTTCGCTATATATTTGTCAATGAAATCAACATAAGGCATGTATAATTTCTTGATCAACGGTTCCTGATCATACAGCAAGATCGGGTTCATCACATTGACCGGTTCCATGATCTGCAGTGGCATCACATCCTCAAAAAATTTAAGCTCAATTTCCTCGTCGCTCAACCCCTCGAGATCGTTGGAGAAGACCGTTGGATACCCCTTCTTCAGTGACACTGAATAGAAGTCATGGAAAAGATGCCTGTTGAGAAAATGATAGATATGGTCAATTTGGAGCATACGGATATTTACACCTTTATTTTAGACCGCTATAATAATGTAATAAATATCATCATAATATTAGCACATAAAGGAAACAGAGAATGGCTGACATAGGATTCATTGGTCTTGGCAAGTTAGGCTTGGACTGTGCGGAAGTCTTCGCCACAAAACATACAGTGTATGGGTATGACGTGGTGCCCAGGGAGAGTTACAGCGTCACTGTAACGACACCCGAGGAAACCATAAACAAGTCGGAGTGGTTATTCATAGCGGTGCCCACACCACATGCCGAGGGTTATGACGGTAGCGTGCCATCAAGCCACATGGAACCCAAGGACTTTGGACACGACTACGTGTTTGACGCCATCGATAACATCAACAAGTATGCCAAGGAAGGTAAGAAGGTCGTGTTAATATCAACCGTGCTACCGGGAACAACACGCAGGCATTTCTACAACAGATTGGACGGCAAACATCAGTTCCTGTACAATCCTTACTTGATCGCCATGGGCTCAGTCAAGTGGGACATGGTCAATCCTGAGATGGTCATGATCGGAACCGAGGACGGTAATCCCAACGCACTTGCGGGTGAGCTGATTGATCTATACAAGACCATCATGGAGAACGATCCCAGGTACGAGATCGGAACGTGGGACGAGTGCGAGGCCATAAAGATATTCTATAACACGTTCATTTCAGCAAAGGTTGGCCTTGCCAACATGATACAGGACTTCGCCATGAAGATCGGACACATCAACGTGGACGTTGTGACCAACGCATTGGCAAAATCAGACATGCGTATCATGGGTCCTAAATACATGACGGCGGGCATGGGAGACGCCGGCGCTTGCCATCCAAGAGATAACATCGCCCTACGTTGGTTGGCACAAGAATACAAGATTGGCTATGACTTATTTGACACTATCATGCACGGCAGAGAAGTTCAGGCATATAACCTGGCACAATACCTAGTCGATGTACATGATCAAAACTTAATGGAAGGTCCTATTGTTATTCATGGCAAGGCCTACAAACCGGATGTAGAATATTGTATCGGTAGTTACTCAACATTGGTAGGACACTACATCAAAGAACAAGACAAGGAAGTTGTTTATGTTGACCCACTAGCAGACAATAGAGATGAGTGCGTGGATGACATCACGGACAAGGCAGTGATCCTCATGGCGCATGACCGTCAGATCACATACGAATACACGGGCGAACAGGAAAAACAGAATTTTTATTTTAACATCAAACCAGGATCAGTCATAGTTGATCCATGGAGGAAACTTGAGTCTACCGACGATTACGAAGTTCTCCACTACGGAAACACACGATAACTGGGCCACGGGCCACACTGATGCCTTATGGGCTCATAGCCATAGGGATCTAGAGTACACCAACCAGCCCTTCAATGATGACAAGACCATGTTCCAATGGAAGTACCATGGACTGCGTTTTGAGAACTATACCGGCGACATCATAAATCACAAGGACTGTCCGGCATGGGTGCATGGACTGGCAGAGGATATAGGATTGGACAACGTGGGCGTCAGTCTATACAAGATGCAACCGGGACGCATACTGCCCGGCCACGGCGATACCTATAGGATGTATAAGAAAGTGTTAGGTATAAACCATCATAGGATATTCCGCATAGTGGTATTCCTCGAGGACTGGCAGAGCGGACACATCATGGAAGTTGATAAGAAATTGGTATCAGGATGGCAGGCAGGTGACTGGATCGGATGGCGTTACGACACACACCATTTAGCGGCTAACTTGGGTACCACGGACAGATACACCCTACAGATAACAGGCACGTATGAAGATAAAGAGTAGCAACGAATATAGCAAACTGCGTAGTGTCATAGTGGGCACCGCACAGTATGCCAATTGGCCCACAAAGGACCTAGCATTCCGTGAGATGGAATTGACCACACGATGGAAGCACAGTCCGGTACCTAGCGGTCCCGTAGATCAAAGCATCATCAATCACACTGAGGATGAACTAGAGAGTATATGTAACACCCTAGTCAATCAGGGAGTAGAAGTATATAGGCCCAGCCTGATCAACTATCAGGCACGTGATGGCATGTATGGTTATTGCCCCAGGGATAGGTTGTTAGTGATAGATGAGGACATCATTGATTGTAACATGCGTTTCCTCTGCCGTAAGATGGAGATGGACAGTTACGGCTTCCTGCCGGAAGAGAACATAAGGACCATAGATGATGACGAGGTTGTGTTTGATGCCGCCAATGTGCTACGACACAACGACGACCTATTGTACTTGGTCAGCGACAGCGGTAATCGCAAGGGAGCGGAGTGGTTACAGAAACAATACCCCACCAAGCGGGTACACGTGTTGGACAACATCTATCAGGGAGTTCACATAGACAGCACCATAACAGTGTTGAATGAGAACACCGTGGCACTGAATGGAAGTAGGATCACCGGAGATAAACTGCCCGAGCTGTTTAAGGGTATGAACATCATATGGATCAATGATAAGGATCTGGCTCCCATAGGCTTCTATAAATATCCATACGCATCAAAATGGATGGCACTGAACATGCTGAGCATCGATCGCAGGACAGTTATGGTGGACAGGGATCAGAAAGAGATAATCAGGAAACTGGAAAAACGCAACTTCAACGTGATACCACAGAAGTTGACACATTGTAGGACATTGGGCGGTGGCTTCCACTGCTGTACATTAGATTTATGGAGACAAGATGGCGATTAATTTAGGATTGGACATAGACGACAGTCAGATAACCACGATGTTAGAGAGGGCCATTGAGGAACAGGTACAGGCCAAATTTACAGATCAGTTGTTCATTGACAAGATACAGAGCTTGGTCAACCAACAGGTGACATCAAGATTGGAGAGCATGTTGGACAATCTGTCGATAAATGAAAAGATAGAGTCAAGGGTCAAGGACGTGTTGGATAACAAGTTCGCATCCATACAATCAGACACTAATAAGGTACAGCTCACACTAATGGACGACACCGTTGTCAATGAGAACGAGTTCGTTACCAACTCACTGACCGTAATGAATGAGGCAAAGGCGAACACGCTCACGGTAAATGACCTAATCATACGTGGACGAGTCAACACAGACAACTCCAGTTGGGACGAGTTGAAGACTATCATTACCGAGGAAGCCATCGGAGTCATCAAGAGAGACACGGTAAACCACATCAAGGAACGTGTGCTGGAAACTGCCAAGACCGACGGCATAGACTTCCAATATGTCAAGATAGACGGCAACACACTGGTGGACGGTGATAGGTTAGGCAACGGCATTGTACACAGTAGGTTGAGAACAGTAGGAGAGTTAGAAGAACTTGAGGTGGACGGCTACACAAAGTTAAATGGCACACTAACAGTTA
>Ga0255753_1005815_pt1 | contig 11679 bp, 12 predicted proteins | sample 041ome_10_FD_179953 | JGI IMG/M metagenome (GOLD analysis project Ga0255753, IMG submission 179953) | Coastal salt marsh microbial communities from the Groves Creek Marsh, Skidaway Island, Georgia - 041412US metaG (version 2) | ecosystem: Environmental > Aquatic > Marine > Intertidal zone > Salt...
CGACTAATGAGGCTAATCTTGAAAGCGGCATAGCTGATGTGAACACATTTGTTAATTTAACAGATGCATTGAGGCCTGCAGGTACATATACTGTCACCGCTTCCCCAGCGTCTGGAACAGACGCCATTTTTGAAATTACAGTAGATGCGAATGGTGAAGCTGACGTGGTAATAGTTAATTCGGGATCTGGATTTGTAGATGGCGCAACAATAACTATTAACGCCTCAGACCTCGGAGGAGGAGGCGCAGGTAATCTTCAATTCAACGTAAATGGGGTTACTGATATTACAAATCGCACAACTGACACCACATTTTCGATTGGAGCAAATCAATACACGACAAATGGATCGGGTGAGGGCGCGACATTTGACGTCTATATTGATGACACTGGAGCAGCCACAGTTACTTTAACATCGGGTGGATCGGGATTTGAAGACGGGGACTTAATCACAATCCCGGGTAGTTTGTTGAGTAGCGCTGGGGCAAATAATTCGTCGAGTGTAACGTTTCAAATAAGTGGCATTTATGAGGCGACAAGCAATACGAAAACCATTGGCGAACAGATCTCTCCTAATAGTTCGAACTATGATAACATTTCAAACCGTATTGCAGATGCATTTTCACACATATCAAATATAAGAGCAGAGGTATCTGCTCATTCGAGACGTGCGCAAGATACTGAATACAGTAATCAAAACCTTCTTGATGAATTACAAGAAGACATCTCAAAAATAGAAGATGCGGATCTAGCCTTTCTTCTTACTCGCATCGAGATGTTGATGCTGCAAAAAGATGCTGCGCAGGCGACTTTTACAAGAATTGCGAGTAAATCATTGTTTGATTTTCTTGGCTAAAACGAAGCGCGTGTTGGCACAAAATTTGCTTTTCTCTTACAAAAGTAGGAGTAAACAATGTTCTCGGTTATTAAAGCAGGAATGGCGACTGCCAAGAATGAACTGTCAATCATTTCTAATAATGTGGCAAACGCGAATACAACAGGCTTTAAAAAATCCATTGCAGCTTACACAGACGTCGCGCCAAGTTCGCTGTCTGATTCCATTCAAGCATCCTCCTCAGGTCTCGGGTCACTGGTTGAAGAAAACCGGTTGAGCCAAACTCAAAGTACTCTACTTCCGACTCAAAAAACCACAGATTTTGGTTTAGCAGGAAACGGCTTTTTCATTCTGAAAAACCCAAAAGACTCGATGATAAGCTTTACCAGAAATGGGTCTTTCTCAATAGACTCCGATGGATATCTTACAGCAAGCGATAGCTGTCGTGTACTGGGTAATCCTCTTGTAGATGGCAACTTTGCTAGTGAAAATGTCGACATAGATGCCCTTTTACCCATCCAAATCCCAATGAAAAAGGACGAACAGGCTATGTCGGAGTTGATAATTGGGGAAGATGGAAAAATCTTGGCGCAATATGGAGAATTCAGTGAAACAACTCCTCCAACCCCTATTGGAACGCTTGCTTTAGGATTATTCACTAATCCCGAGGGTCTTCGTGAACTTGGAAATGCTCGATATAGTGCGGCAGCAAAAGCTGGCACTTTACAGTTAGGGACTCCAATGGATGCAGGCTTCGCAGCTGTGAAAAGTGGATATCTTGAAACATCCAATGTGGATATCACTGACGAGTTAACTGCGATGATCCGCGCTCAACAACAATTCAATGGTGCGGCTCGACTGATGCAAACAAATTCAGAGCTTTTAGAAAAATTAGCGCGTTGATAAATAACTATTGAAGGAATTTTGAATGGCGAGTTGTGCAGAATGTAATACAAAAATGGGCTATACTGAGTCCAATGTTGCGCGTGATCATGACGGTATGTGTGTTGCATGCTATGTAAAATCGCTCGTAAAAACAAAAGTTGAGGTTGCAAATAGCTCTCGACGCCCTAGCAATGTTAAGTCACTTGATAATTATTTTGAAAAATTTGAAAATATCCTCGTAACAAGTGAACTCAATACAAATTTACGGGTTCGTAAACGTTTTGGCATTGTCCATGGGGAAGCGACCTTAACAAGCTCGCCGCATAAAAACGACACAAGCTGGAAAAATTTATTTGTTCGCAAGAAAGTCCCAGGGAACCATCAATCCCTAAGAAAAGTAATTGAAGAGGCTGATATTGAACTCAAAGCAAATGCGATTAAGCGTGGTGCTAACGCTATTCTTGGATATAGCATGGAGCTGACAAATGCTTATTTGGAGCATCAAAATTACGTGATCGTGTCTGTCTCAGGTACGGCAGTGGAAACCGCTTAAAGTGGCTGCTCAACATTTGGTAAAATGCTGACACAAAATTACCAGCCTTTAGAAAGAGAAATCGCGTCAACATTCAGTAGGCGGTTTACAAAATTTGGACCTAAACCTGAAGCTAGTTTATGGTTTAGCGAAGAGCGGCAACGCGCACGGTTTTCAGTTATTGCAGAAATAATTTGTGACAGAATTCAGAACCGAAAAGTAAGCATTTGTGACATCGGTTGCGGGTATGGCAGTTTTTTGAAGTTTTTCCAAAACGAGCACGCTGGAATAGATTTTGGATATACTGGATATGATCTTGCAGATAATTTGATTGAATTCTGCGATCGCAAGATGAGTTCAAAAAATGTTCGTTTCATGCAAGGATCAAGACCTTTAGAATTGATGGATTTCACAATAATGTCGGGCACATATAATTATGCTCCGCAGACAACAGTTACAGATTGGCGGACATATTTCCGTGGTGAGTTAGAGCATATTTTTGAGAAAACGAAAAAGTGTTTGATTTTAAATCTGATGATTGCAGATCGACCGTGGATTTCTAAATCAGGTATTTTTTACGAGGAGCTTAATGACTTTAAAGCTTTCTGTGAGGAGCGCCTAGGAACCGTAACAACCTACGACCATATTCTACTAAAAAAAGAAAAGACTTTTTGTATTCTGCGATGACATTTGTTCCCCAGGCATCACAGAACGTTCAAATTAGCATTGGAGATACCAAACATGTTCAAACTCTTTCTTATCCCAATTATCAGTGTCGGACTTTACTATGCAATTGATCAAGATGTCTTGCAAACAGAACGTAAAAATGAGTTTGTTGCACGCGTATCACTAGAGACAAATTGCGAATTAGACATTAACTCATTTGGTTTGAAAAACCTTACAACAGGCAAAGTAGTAAAGTTTAAACACGGGGAAGCATTTATTCGCGCAGGCGCAAAAGATGAACTACAGGTAGTGATGGCACCGAAATATGAAGCTGTGAGCATTAATGGCGCCAAGTACCTGGCAGATTCTAAAATTGAAGCATTTCAAGACTGTAATAGCTCAGTAACTTTAGAAAACATCTTTGAGAGTATGAATAAACAATTCAGTTCAAACTGAGTTTATATTAAAAAATAGTGAACTAAAATCTTAGCTTACATTAATTTTGGAGGCGTATCAAAACTAGTTTAAGATGTAAGCATCTGAGAAGCCCATGAACTTTGTAATTTCAAGAGCCTTTTTTGCACCGCTTTTGTTCTTAAATGGACCGACCGTAACTAAAGTTCCTTCTTGTTCATCTAATCGTTTGTGAGAGTAAGGATAACCCGTTAGCTCCAAGGTTTGTAATGTACGATCCAAGTTTTGTTTCATATTGAAATAACCAATAGCTATCAAAATTCTATTGTCCACATTTTGGGGTCGTAACTGTGGTTTAGGCGAATAGGCTTTCCGAGACGCTATCACTGTGGAAACACTATTCTGAGATATTGCTGGCGGTAAACGGTCTTGCATCAATGTGACTGCGAAAAAACTTGCGTAATGTGATGGTATCTGAAACTGTTTGATAAATTCATCTAAAGGTTGTTCATACTTAGGTGGTTTTGAATCGTTTGATTTAATGTGTTGGTATTGTTGTACATTGTCTAAAAATTCTGTCCCATGCATTTCTACAGATTTGAATACGCTCGGAATACTTATCAAAAATGCGCTTTCAGATAAGGATATTACCTTGTATGTTTCCATCGCAAATTCTGGTAATTTTTCTGCAGAAACATTGTTATCAATATAGGTGTAAGGTACTCGAACTTTTGGGTCCTCATCAGGAAAATAGGCAATTTTGTTGATTGAAGCACTTTTTTCTTTTTCTGGCGCAGTTATTTTTGCCGTCGCTAACTCTGTAGTTATGTTAGGGATAGGTAGATCCACCATCCTTACTAGTAACTTACTAAATAGATCAAACCATACAGATAATAAACAAACCAATAATGCCCCATAAAACGAGACAATTGTAATCCGTGTTATCCAATTTTTTGACATTTTTTTCACCATGACTCAATTGAGCATGATACGTACCAAGCTAAAAAAATTTATTAAAAACATATACTTATTTTATAGATGAGATCTTATGCTTTCATGGTAAAAAGACTGTATCGCTTCAGAAAATCTCAAGTTTTGAAAAGCATCTTTTTATAAACCATGTATATTTATGACTTTGATCGCTAAGCCTAGGGAAAACATTACGCAACTACCGCGATCGCTGATCCAGTAATGTGAAGTTTACTAAAAGAGCGATGGGTTTATGTAAAATCAACAAAGTTTTCAGCTGCAAGATTAGTTGCATCAGACATCCCTGTTAGGATTACAAAAGCGAGGCCACTATCATCCGCTGCCGTGAATTGTTTATCGCTGCCATCGGTTCCCTCGGTAACAAGGAATCCATATGTATTTATGCCGTCATCGGCGAAAATATAAACACTATCGCCTGTTACCCCGCTGAAAAATATTTCATTTGTTCCCAGAAAAGTTTCCATTTCTGCCTCAGTTGGTCCCACTGTTGTGTCTGCCACGGTAATATTATCGCTAAATACCTGAATTCCTATTCCGGATATGATATTTCCTAAAGCACCTTCTGCATAGCCTGTGGTATTAGTACTGTTTTCTGAAGCTGCGCTTGAACTAAACTCAATTTTGTCATCGGTCGAAAAAAGTGTGATCGTGTCCAGTCCGTTAGTTGAGGCATCACCAAATAAATATGTATCGGCACCGTTTCCACCATTTAATGTATCTGCCCCCAAGCCACCAGAAATTGTATCATCTCCTTCCTCGCCGATAAGAATATCGTTCCCCAAGCCACCACGTAAAATATCGTCGCCATCACCACCAGAAATTGTATCGTCGCCAGCGTTTCCGGACAGAGTATCATTGGAAGAGCCCCCCGTGATGACGTTTGTAAAGTCATTCCCAATAATTGTGGCTGTAACAGATCCGATCACAGTCACATTTTCAAAATCCTTCAGGGAAATATCTTGGCCATCGAATGAATCACCGATTTCTGAAGTGAAATAAAAGTCATTATCAAGGTCGGCATAGAGAATACTAACACCTATTGCCGCATCAACGCTCAGTAAGTCGATACCACTGCCGCCATCAATTTTACTTTGTAGAACACCTCCTAGATGTACGGTGTCATCGCCCGAACCAAGATCCACGATATAACTACCAAATCCCAAGGTTACTTCATCTGAACCAGCGCCCGTCGATATTGTATCATTACCGCCCATTGAAAAAACCGAGTCATCTCCTGATCCAAGTTCTATGATGTTCGTCTCCATCGTATCAAAAATAGTTATGTCAACAGACGCAAAACTTTTTATGTTTTCAATGCTACTGAAGTTAGCTGACTGAGAATTTGTTTGTGGGGTGAAGAAATATCGTCCAGTTAGTAAGTTAATGGTAAAGGGTATGTCTAAACTAGAGGATTTAATTTCCAGTGTATCTGTTCCTTCACCACCATCCTCATAGTCGTTACCCGCAGAAAGTTTAATAATATCATCACCCGCGCCAGCGTATATTTCGTCATCGCCTTCGCCTGGATCTATTATATCGTTTCCCACTCCACCATAAATGATATCGTCTCCATCCCCAGCCTGAATGAAGTCATTGCCACCGTCGCCTTGCACGTAATCATTTTTACTGAACGTGAGAATATTATCGTCACCATCGCCTGCGCTAATCCGCATCGCCAGATCCCATTTGCCGACTAAAGAGTCTGACGCATTTGTGCCTTCTAATTCGGAGTAAGCGTTTTCAGCTGGTGTATCAGTTTCGGAAGATGAAGTACCGGATGTATCAATTGGTAGAGCTTCGGATCCTCCACCGCCGCAAGCCGAAACAAATTGGGACAAACCCATCGTAGCAATCAGAGATTGCAAAAGGCTCATTTTTTTCTTTTTTTGAACGACCAGCATCAGACTTGGCTCCTTGTACAAAACCCAAGGTCACACTCAGGTTTAGAAGTTAGATTTGACGCTTTGATGCAAATTATATGCCAATATTTCTCGTTTGGATTTCTAAAACTTTAGCGCTCCGTTGATTTCCAAAATTTAGAGCAAAATGGTAAATGGGTTGGAGTTTGGCCTAAATTTTGCTGCATTTGATGAAGTATAATGGGTATAATATTATGAACCGCTTAAAAGATCGTAAATTATTTTCGCTGCCACTCGCATTTTTATTGTCTGCCTGTGGTGGCGCACGCCTGCAAGACGCACTCAGTTGCGCGGGGAGCGATAATTGTGGGAAGAGCACAGACGATACAATCACGGGCAGCGCGTTTGCGGACAAAATCATAGGCTTTTCAGGGAACGACACTCTGTCCGGCCTTGAGGGTAATGATCTCCTGAAAGGATATGACGGAAACGACACAATCGACGGCGGCGATGGCAATGATTACATTGAGGGCGGCGATGACAACGACACTCTGAATGGGGGTGCGGGAAACGATAAGATTTACGGGGGCTCAGGAGACGACAAGCTGGATGGCGGTCTTGGTCTCGACGAACTCTACGGCGGTGATGGTGCGGATAGGGTAACGTTTTCCCTCAATGATACACTTGCTGATGGCGGTAGTGGGTCTGACACCCTCGTCATCACGGAAGTGTCTGACACGCGCCCGATCACAATTTCATTCCAAACGTCCAAGGCCTACCCCGGCAATAGCTACGCCTCCCCTTTTGAAAACATCAAAAACTTTGAAGCCTTAAGCGCTGAGCTTGGAAATAGTCTCATTGTAACGGGCGCGATAGATACGGTTTCAATTATCACGGGCACGGGAAACGATGAAGTGAACTCATACGGGGCAAATGTTGCGATAGAGACGGGTGGTGGTAATGATGTTGTGACTAAATATAACGGTGGGGGCACAATAGATACCGGGTCGGGAAATGATACTGTCGATTTGATTAATATGGGGCAAACAGCAGTTACCCTAGGGGTGGGCGATGATAGCATAAAAGTCCGGGGCCACTTTGACACTATTCAGGGTGGCGAGGGCACAGACACACTCATCATATCAGAGAATTGGATATACTCAGACGTCACGGTGTCCCTTGAAAATACGTCAATTTACAGCGACTTCCCTGGCCTTATCCCGTCAAACTTCCGCATGTCTGTAACTGAAGTTGAAAATATCTCCTATAGTGGTGATTTGGCACTGACCTTTATTGGGGATGCATCTGCCAATGTCATAAGTGGCGGTTCGGCAAATGATGTTATTAACGGAAATGGTGGCAATGACACACTCTCTGGAAATGGGGGCGATGATACCCTCACTGGTGGCGCCGGAAATGACACTCTCACGGGTGGTGCGGGCGATGACACCTACGTCTTTGGTACTGCGGCGAGCGGCGGCATGGATACAGTGACCTTCACTGTCGCCGATGACAGCATTGATTTCACAACAAATGAGGCCCTCGAAAATGGCGCCTCATCCACCCTTTATTCTGAGGGGGCGCTTGGAAACATTGCGTCCGGCACAGGGCTTCAGATTTTCAGTGACGATATAACTGTCGCAGATGCAGCCACTGGGCCGACTGAGGCTGAGATTGAGACATACTTGGGAACAAGTGAGGTGTTCGTGAGCGGGGCAACGGGAGACAGTGTCTATATCTTTGCCGATGACGGGGTAAATACCTACGGCTTCCTCGTAACGGAAGGCGCCGGCGGCACGGATAAGCAATTTGATGCGGCAGACGATGCGGGCGTGACCTTTATCACGCTTGCGGGCCTCTCCGATGCGACGGAGCTCAGTGCCTTAAATTTTGTTGATTTTAATATTGCCTAAATACGTCTTTATGTAGATTTTCTCCGAGCTTCGGGTATCGTGTCATCTGAGGAAACTGCAAAAGACCCAACTGCTTTGAAACGAAATCGCATCCAAGCCAGAACCCATGAGTTGCTCAACCCGGCGGCCTTTGGAGATATTACCAGTAAGCGTTGGGACCAATTTTTTTCGGGTCTCATTTTCTTAAATGTCATCGCAGTGACGCTCGAGTCAGTTGACAGTCTTCACGCGACATACGAGCGGGCGTTTCAATATTTCGAGATATTTTCAATTATCGTTTTTTCTATCGAATATTTGCTTCGCGTGTGGGTCGCGCCGCTCAAATATGCGGACTTCAAGGGAGAAGGGGCACGCGCGCGCATAAAATATATTTTATCTCTCAATGGGATCATTGATTTCCTGTCTATTATCCCATTTTACCTTCAATTTTTATTGCCAGGCTTGGATCTCAGAATACTGCGCACGCTGCGCCTGCTGCGCATTTTGAAACTCTCGACGTACAATTCGGCGCTCTCAGACCTGATTGAGGCAATCCAAGAGGAGCGGCGCTCGTTTATTGCGGCCGGGTATATTTTTGTGGTGATGTTTATTATTGCCTCCTCACTCATTTATTTTGCGGAACACAAAAATCATCCAACCCATTTTACGTCAATTCCAGATTCGATGTATTGGGCACTCATAACGCTTACGACTGTGGGTTACGGAGATGTCACCCCCGTAACCGCTTTGGGAAAATTAATATCTGTGATCTCTGCCATGGGCGGTGTCGTGGTGGTTGCCCTCCTGACAGGTATCATTGCCTCCTCCTTCAGCCTCCAAATGGAGCGCAGGAAAGCTGAGTTTGAAGATGAGATTAGGGAGGCGCTCAAGGATGGGATCTTGGACGATGATGAGCTGGAGCATATTGAGAAATTACGCAAACACTTTGGAATTTCTAAAAGGAAAACGGAAAGCCTTATACGAGAAATAAGCGTTGAGCGGCGCGGTTGAGAGTCGGATAACTTTTTCTATGAGGCGCGCGGAGAGCCTGTCTTGAGGGTGATAATGGGTTTTTATCGGAAGTCTTTGATCGAATAGTTAGCTTGAGAGGAGATAGGTTAGGGCGACGCTTGAGCCGGCCATAATCAAAATCAGCGCCCACTTTCGCGTTGATGCCTTCCGCTCCGATTGCTCACGCTCGAACTGGTACGCCCTAAAATTCTTGAACTTCTCGTCATTCGACATGCGGTCTCGCCATAGTAATCCAGTACTTACTTTAGTTTGTACTGAAACTGTTAGATGGCAACTCTTTTCAGCACCCGGCGCCTGCGTAACCTTGGGTAAGGCACTCCAAGTTACCCACAGGCGGGGAGCGAATATCGTATGTATTGCAAACATATAGGGTGGATTTCTGTGAGCCCTGCACAATATGTAGTCATAAAACTTGATTTATGCGGCAATATGTATCACACTGATACTTGATTAAGGGTTTGTTACCTCTCCCCCTTAACCATTGGAGGCCTTCATTTCTCCCTAGTAGTCCCTGTAGTCGCAAGAAGGCCTCCTCTCACCTTCCGCCGTGAAACGTTGGGCGAAATAGAAATTGTGCGCGCTGTCCCAAGTGCGGAGTGCGCCCCCATCAATTCGACTGAAGTGATACTTGTTAGTTAAAGACGCTGCCCACGGACCGCGCGTCGACTGCCATGCCGGTGAGCACCTCGCCGACGCCGTTCATGACGCCCTGGGCCGTCCCACAGGAACTGAGGGTCAGTGTAATGATCGCAATGCCAATAAGTTTCTTCATGTCTCTGCTCTGTTTTTATTTCGGTATATAACCCCATGGGAGTGCGGCGCAATCCCTGAATGGCGATCCTGATAAGCTGTGATCTTGTGTAAACTTCCTCGCCATTGGATGGAAGTGATTTGCGTCTTCCCCTGATTTGTGAGACACGCTGCGCCGAGTTGAAATTTAAGCAGTGATTTTGTCATGCAGAGCGAAGCCCTCACCACAATTACCGCGCGCTATAGCCTGCGCGAGGATCGGATCATCGTCGACGGCGTCATTCACACGGGCGACGAACTGCAGCTCGCCTTCACGCAGCGCCTGGCGCGCGCCCTTGTCGTGGAACTCGTCCGGCAGGTGAGTACGCGCACTGACAACCCGCTCCTGCACGACTTCGCCCAGGATGAGGCGATTAGTACCAAGCCGCAGTCCGACGCCGTTCAAGTTGCGGGTGATCGGCCTGCTTGGCTTGTGACGCACGTCCACTTCCAGGAAATTGTGGGCGGCGCGCGCGTAATATTCACCGAGGACGAGGCGCGTGCGGTTCACTTAGATTGCGCCGAGGCGGTCCTGAGAAACATCTTGGATATTTTTCACAAATCGTTCTCAGCGGCCGAGTGGGATCTGGACGTGTTCCCGGACTGGGCCGCCGGCAAGGCCGGCCTGGCTCCACAGTCGCAGGTTATAAACTGAAGAAATGTAAGCAGAGATCTTGCGTTAGGCTGAGGCCCTGTCGCTCAGGAAGTCCGCCGTTGAAGCTGCGGCGTCCGGATCCGCCACCATTGCCAGGGCCTCGCCTTTGTACTGCGACTTGAAATTGACAAGGGCATCCAGAATGGCGTCACTGAAATCGTCCACGACGATCCGTGAAGTTAAATCCTCTGGAATTGAGGCCGACGTCGCACCAAAATTTTCGAGTGTCTCCCGCACGTATTCGGCGCCGCCCGTCAGGCTGCGCAGAATAGTCCCGTCGGCGTCGTTAATGGTGGCGAGTTGATCCGTCACCGCGCCCGCATCATTTTTAATCGATAAGATATCAACCACAGGGGCGTACATATCCCCGGTTGCCTGTCGCGCTGCCCTAACGATGTCACTCGAGCCCATGATTGCGCTCCAGTCTCTTGTGTCATCATTGGATCCGACGACGCCGTAGAGGAGCTCTGAGGCCAGTCGTGAGGTGTCCTGCCAATTAGAATTTGCATCTGCGTAGAGGGCCTCAACGGGACGCCCCGACAGGGCCTCCATCAGCTCGCGCATGTTCGGCTTCCTCGGGTTCGCGGGGTCGTAGCCGTAGTCGGGATCAACCCAGCCCGGAATTTGGGGTGCGGCCTCTGCTTGAACTTTGTTAGGCTCTGCCACCGTGACTGGAGTGGTTGTGTGGTCACTATCCAGAGCCGTTTCCAAAATCGATGCAAATTGTGAATTTGCCTCGGCCGGGGCGTCTGCGGCCCGCACTTTGAGCGCCTCCAGGGAGGCCATAACTTGATCTATTCGCGCTGAGAGTTCCATAGGCACCACCATGTAATTTAAGGGTGAGGTGCAAGTGCCGTGACAAGTTGTGGGTTATGTGGCCTCATTAAGAGCCACGCCCATGTTTGGATAAATTACCGCATGAGCTGCATGAACGTCCCGTCGAGTGAAACGCCTGCCAGGTACCCGGACTGATTGAATATGGTCGTGTAGAGCGGCTGGGTGGGGGACAGTTTCCCAAAGGTATTCGTCACGCTCTCCCCGCGGCGCGCGTAATTCAGCGTGCCGTGCAGTGAGAGTTTTCCCCCGCGCCGGAAGGCCGCGAGTGTGTCGTCGTCCAGTATGTACACAACCT
>Ga0255753_1005850_pt1 | contig 11622 bp, 7 predicted proteins | sample 041ome_10_FD_179953 | JGI IMG/M metagenome (GOLD analysis project Ga0255753, IMG submission 179953) | Coastal salt marsh microbial communities from the Groves Creek Marsh, Skidaway Island, Georgia - 041412US metaG (version 2) | ecosystem: Environmental > Aquatic > Marine > Intertidal zone > Salt...
CTGAGGCGCGCGGCGTCGCTGATGAGCAAAACCAGATCGCGCTGGCAAGCCCGTTCCGAAAAAATGCCACCAACTAAAACGTCGCCTTTAATCCACCTACGGCGTTATTAATCCGCCTGCGGCGCTGGCATTAATCCGCCTGCGGGGCTGGTAGGGCTGATTGCCGTTTGCCGGGAAGCGCCTTTGGCGGCGGGGTTTTGACCTGAACATTGAGCTGGCCGTCGACAACATCTACCACCACAAGACCGCCACCGGTCAATGCACCAAACAAAAGCTCATCGGCAAGTGGCTTTTTAATATGTTCCTGCACCACCCGGGCGAGTGGGCGGGCACCATATTTCTCGTCATACCCACGCTCGCCAAGCCAGTTTAACGCTGCCTCGGTCAGTTCTATCTCGACATTGCGATCCGCCAGCTGCGCATCAAGCTGCATAATAAATTTATCAACAACCAGACGAATGACATCCTGCTTTAGCGGCGCAAACGGGATGATGGCATCAAGCCGGTTACGGAATTCCGGGGTAAATATTTTCTCGATGGCTTCAACATCTGCACCTTCATTATGTGTGCGGTTAAAGCCGATGGCCGCTTTCGATAATTCCTGCGCACCGGCATTGCTTGTCATAATCAAAATGACATTGCGGAAATCAACTGATTTTCCGTTGTTATCCGTCAATTTACCGTGATCCATCACCTGCAACAAAATATTAAACAGATCAGGATGCGCTTTTTCTATTTCGTCCAGAAGCAGCACAGCATGCGGGGTCTGGTCAACCGCATCCGTCAACAACCCGCCCTGATCAAAACCAACATAGCCTGGGGGCGCGCCAATCAGCCGCGACACCGTATGGCGCTCCATATATTCGGACATATCAAACCGCATGAGTTTGATGCCCAGCGCCTCGGCCAATTGTTTTGCAACTTCCGTTTTACCAACGCCCGTCGGGCCGGAAAACAGATAGTTGCCAACTGGTTTTTCAGCGTCACGCAAGCCAGCCCGGGACAATTTAATCGCCGATGCCAACGCCGTTATCGCCTGATCCTGGCCAAATACCATCCGTTTTAAATCATCTTCCAATGACGCCAGCACAGCTTTATCGTCACGGCTTACATGTTTTGACGGAATACGCGCCATGGTCGCGACGGTGGCTTCGACTTCCTTTTGCCCAATGGTCTGACGCCTGCGCGATGGCGGCACCAGATTCTGCGCCGCCGCGGCCTCGTCAATAACGTCAATGGCTTTGTCGGGCAATTTTCTGTCATTGATATAACGCGCCGACAAATCCACTGCGGTTTTCAATGCGGCACCGGTAAAACGCACTTTGTGATGCGCCTCATAGCGGCTTTTCAGACCATTCAGAATTTTGATGGTATCAGCGATTGTCGGCTCGGCCACATCAATTTTCTGGAACCGTCGCACCAGCGCCCGGTCCTTTTCAAAATGACCACGATATTCCTTATAGGTCGTCGAGCCGATACAGCGCAGCGTACCTTCCTGCAAGGCCGGCTTTAACAAATTAGACGCGTCCATGGCGCCACCTGATGTGGCACCAGCGCCGATGACCGTATGGATTTCGTCAATGAACAAGATGGCATTTTCATCATCTGCCACGGCCTTCATCACGGCTTTTAAGCGTTCCTCGAAGTCACCACGATAGCGCGTACCTGCCAAAAGCTGCCCCATATCCAGCGCATAGATGACCGCCGTCGACAATACCTCAGGCACATCCCCATCATAAATGCGCAATGCCAGCCCTTCGGCAATCGCGGTTTTACCAACTCCGGGATCACCCACATAAAGCGGGTTATTTTTGGTCCGCCGGCACAACACCTGAATGGTGCGATCCAGTTCGCGGTCGCGGCCGATCAGCGGGTCGATCCGCCCGGCGGCCGCCTTTGCAATCAGATTCACAGCAAATTGGCTTAACGGGTCTTTACCCTCGGCTTCGGTGCTGTCGCTCTCGACGGTTTCGTCATTGCCACGCGCGACATTGCTGCTGCCATGGCTGATAAAAGACACCGCATCCAGCCGCGTCATATTCAATGATTTGAGAAACCAGACAGCGTGACTTTCGCGTTCGGAAAAAATAGACACCAAAACATTCGCGCCAGTCGCCATTTCCCGACCCGATGACTGGGTATGAATGATGGCCCGCTGGATGACGCGTTGGAAACTTGCTGTTGGCTGCACATCCAGACTGTCGCTGTGACTGACAATCGACGCCAGTTCCACCTCAATATATTCATTCAGCTTTTCCAGAAGCGCGGCAATATCAACATTGCAGGCAGTCAACACTTCGCGGGCATCATCATCATCAGTCAGCGCCAACAGCAGATGTTCAAGCGTGGCAAATTCATGCGATCTTGATGCCGCGTTCGACATCGCCCGGCGCAATGTTTCTTCGAGTTCGCGTGACAGCATATGCCTATTCCTTTTCTAACTGTAATTGCAATGGATGCTCGTTCTGCCTGGCATATTGCATAGTCTTCTGGGCTTTGCTTTCGGCAACTTCAAAACTATACACACCGCACACACCAACCCCGCGTTGGTGTACATTCATCATGATTTTAGTGGCCTCACTGCCAGACCGCCCAAAAAATTGCTGCAATACATGCACCACAAACTCCATCGGCGTATAGTCGTCATTCAGCATAATCACTTTGTACATAGACGGTTTTTTGGTGCTGGTGCGGCTATCCAGAACCAATTGTGACTGCCCGCCTCCATTTTTTCTATCATCATCTGTCATGTTGTCATCTTTATCTTATGTCGTCGTCAACATCACCCTTGCTGACGCCTCGTGCTGCGATCCCCCGCCAAATATGCCTCTCCTATGATATTGTTATTAATTCTGATTCGAAAAGGGTCGACAACAAAAAAACCGGTGTTTCTTGGCAAAAAAACCGCAAAACACAGTTTATCAAATTTTTCTTTTTAAGTTCCTTGAGTTGAAAGCTAATTCGGGTATGATTCTTGCTGGTTTGGGTATGTCCTTAAAAAAACTGATGCGGAGCCAACCGTAATGCCAGTAAGTTGCCCGAACACCGGGCCATCAACACGGATCATATCCATCATATCCAGCAAGCTGATGTGGGTGGCTATGCTGTTTTGTCTGGTGCTGGGAAGCGCCGGCACACCGGCTTATGCGGCCAAATATGCGGCCATCGTGATTGAAGAAGACAGCGGCCGCGTGCTGTTTGCCCGCAATGCTGACAAGCTGCGCTATCCGGCGTCGCTCACCAAGATCATGACATTATATCTGTTATTTGAGGATATCGAAGCCGGGCGGTTGACCATGAAGAGCCGTATTCCGGTGTCAAAACTAGCCGCCGGGCGATCCCCGTCAAAGCTGTATCTAAAACCGGGCCAAAGCATCAGTGCCGAGCAGGCAACCTATGCGCTGGTCACCAAATCAGCCAATGATGTGGCGACAGCGATTGCCGAAAAACTGGCCGGTACCGAGCGCGAATTTGCCAAACGCATGACACGCAAAGCCCGCGCACTCGGCATGAGCCGTACAACCTTTCGCAATGCGTCAGGTTTGCCGCACAGCAAACAACGAAGCACGGCCCGTGATATGGCGCGGCTGGCTATCGCGATGCGGCGCGATTTTCCCCAATATTTCAAATATTTTAGCACCAAGAGCTTTAACTGGAAGGGGCGCAAATTTGGCAATCATAACAAATTGCTAAGTAAATTTAGTGGAACCGACGGCATCAAAACTGGTTATATCAATGCGTCTGGTTTTAACCTTGTGGCGACCGTCAAACGCAACAATGTGCGGCTTATTGGTGTGGTTTTTGGCGGCAAAACGTCACGCAGCCGCGACGCCCATATGATGGATATTCTGGCGCGCCAGTTCAAGCGCATCAAACCAGCCCAAGCGCGCCAGCAACTGGCAGCCTTGCCGACCAAATTACCGACCAAATTACCGACCGCAGCGCCAAGCCGGGTCAGTGACACGCCGGAAACCATGCCAAAGCCAAAACAAATTACCGTCAAAAGGCTGGCTGATGCGATGCCGGATGACAGCACACCGGAATTTTTGCAGACCCTGCCGCAAACCGCCAGCCTGTCAGCACTGCCGGACGACAGATCGCAATGGAGTGTGCAGATTGGTAATTTTGCACAACGGGTGAATGCGCATAAGGCGGCGATCCGCGCCCGCCGCATGGCCGATCGTGTGCTGGGCATGACGCCAGCGCATCTGACCCTTGTCACACGCGGCGAAATGCCCCTGTGGCGGGTACGTTTTAATGATCTGGATGAAAGTCAGGCGCGGTCTGCCTGCGCCGCATTATTTGCCGAGGGCAGCCCCTGTATTGCGCTGCGCACAGCCACCACAAAAGGCTAGAATTTCGTTTTCCAGAAATCACCCGCGTTTAAAATTACCGGAAGTCGCGACTTTTCATTCGCGTCTGGCGCATCTGGCGTGTTTTTGACGTGGCTGCCGGGTCGAGATGGCGCAAAAACCCGTTCAGATCAAATAGCGATTCAGCGATAAAATGCGTCACCGACTGCGCCCGCTGGACACGCCCAACAAGGCCGATGATTTGCGCGCGCAGCAACGCATCACGATAGGTTATGGTCAATTGCGGCCACACAATTACATTCGCCTGCCCCTGCCCGTCTTCAATGGTCAGAAACACCGTGCCGCCAGCCGTGCCAGGACGCTGGCGCATGGTCACCAGCCCGGCAAGACGCAGCCGCCGGCCATCGCCATGCTGGCCAATGACATGACAGAGCTGCCAGCCGGCCCGTGCCAACGGCGCTGCCAACAGATCCAGCGGATGGGCTTTTAAGGACAGACCCAGACTGCGGTAATCTTCAGCCACTTCGCTGCCGGCGCTGGCCACGGGCAATGTCACCTGTGGTTCCTCACCCAGTAATATTTGGCCCGGTAAGATTGGGCCGGGTGTGGTTAATTCTGGTGTGGGGGCGGTATGGTGGTCATCGCTGGTCTGTGCAAATAGCGGCAATTCATCATGCCGCTGGCGCCGTAGCCGGCGTATTTGCCACAAGGCCTGACGGCGGCTGAGGCCGAGGCTGCCACAACCATCGGCGGCGGCAACCGCCTGTAACGCCCGCGCCGATACATCGGCCCGCCGCAGCACCTCATCCAGCGTCGCAAATGCCGGTTCCCGGCTGGCGGCGATCCGTTCCCCCTCGCCGCGGGCCAGCCCTTTGACAAGCCGCAAACCAAGCCGCAGGCCATACCGCCCGCCTAATGCATCGGGCACATCGGGTGCATCGGGCGCATTAACCAGCCGGCTATCCCAGTCCGAATGGTTGATATCCACCGGCAAAACCGGCACGCCGCTACGTTTGGCTTCGGCAATCAGCTGTGCCGGCGCGTAAAACCCCAAAGGCTGGGCATTCAGCAAGGCACAGATGAACACATCCGGATAATGGCATTTAATCCAGGCCGAAACATAGACCAGCAAGGCAAAGCTGGCCGCATGCGATTCCGGGAAACCATAGGTGCCAAACCCCTCAATTTGACGAAAACAGCGTTCGGCAAATTCGGTTTCATAGCCGCGCTGTTGCATGCCAGTGACCATCTTTTCGCGAAAGCGGCTGATCTCGCCATGTTTTTTAAAGGTCGCCATGGCGCGGCGCAGCTGATCCGCCTCATTGCCGGTAAAGCCAGCAGCGACGATGGCAATCTGCATCGCCTGTTCCTGAAATAACGGCACGCCAAGCGTGCGTTGCAGAACATTGCGCAATTCGGCAGATGGGTAGGTCACCCGTTCCAGACCAGCGCGGCGGCGCAAATAGGGATGCACCATATCGCCCTGAATCGGCCCGGGCCGGACAATCGCCACCTGTACAACAAGATCATGAAAACAGCGCGGTTGCAGACGCGGCAACATCGCCATCTGGGCGCGCGATTCCACCTGAAACACGCCAACCGACTGGCCCTTGCACAGCATATCATAAGTTGCCAGATCTTCTGGCGGCACCGAGGCCAGCGTCAGATGCCGGTGATAATGCAGCTGCAATAAATCAAAGGCACGACGGATACAGCTCAGCATGCCAAGCGCAAGAATATCAACCTTGAGCAGCCCCAACGCGTCAAGATCATCCTTATCCCATTCAATAACGGTGCGCCCCGGCATCGCCGCCGGGCTGATCGGACAGAGATGATCAAGCCGCCCACGGGTAATCACAAAGCCACCAACATGTTGCGATAAATGACGCGGGAACCGGCATAATTCATCAACAATATGCAACACCAGACGCAACCGACGGTCATTCGCATCCAGCCCGGCAGCCTGCAAAGCCTGATGATCAAAACCGGTTTTTTCGCGGCCCCAGACCTCGCCTGCCAGCGCCGCCTGCACATCACGGCTCAGCCCAAACACCTTGGCCACTTCGCGCAGCGCACTTTTGCGCCGATAGGTGATCACCGTTGCCGCCAGACCGGCCCGCTGGCGCCCATATTTTGTATAGATATATTGAATCACCTCTTCGCGGCGTTCATGTTCAAAATCGACATCAATATCCGGGGGCTCGCCACGCGCCTCGCTGATAAAACGTTCAAACAGCGGCTGCGCCCGCGATGGATCAACAGCGGTGATGCCCAAACAGTAACATACCGCCGAATTTGCCGCTGAACCGCGCCCCTGACATAAAATACCGCGCCCACGGGCAAATCGTACAATGTCAAAAACGGTCAGGAAATATGGTGCAAATTGCAATTTTTCAATCAGCGCCAATTCATGTTGAAGATAGGCTTTGACCCGGTCATCAACACCGTCAGGAAAGCGTTTTTTAGCACCCTGCCAGGTATGATAGGTCAGCTCCTGCATCGCCGTACGTCCCCCCGGCGCCAGCTCATCTGGATATTCATAAGACAGATCATCAAGTGAAAACCGGCACAGATCAGCAATCACCGCCGCCTGTTTGAGGGCGTCCGGATAATGCCGCCAGCGCCGCGCCATTTCATCCGGTGACAGCAGATGGCGCTCGGCATTGCGCGACAGTAAATAGCCCGCATCATCAAGCCGCTGTTTTTCCCGAATGCAACATAGCACATCGGCCAGAGGACGACGCTGCGGGTGGTGATACAGCGCATTGCTCAACGCCACCAGAGGCAGGCCAAGGGCGGCGGCCTCGGTTGCCAGCAGCGCCAGCCGCGCCTCGTCGGCGCCGTCCCGATATAAACAGGCACCGGCCCAGAGCCGGCCCGTGACAAGCTGGCTGAGCTGCTGCAGTTTGGCATGATAGGCAGCGTCCGGGTGAACCGGCGGCACCACCACAAAAACGGTGTTGGCTGGCAAACGTGACAGATCAGCAAGATATAGCCGCGGCGCCGCTTTCTGCCCGCGCATATTCGCCTCGCTCAGCAATGCCGAAAGACTTTCATAGGCTGGCCGGTCGCAGGGGTGAACCAGAATATCCGGCCCGTCAACCGGCCGCACCCGCACCCCGACAATCAACCCAATAGCCGCATCCCGCGCCGCTATATGCGCCCGTACAATGCCGGCAAATGAATTTATGTCAGCAATGCCAACCGCCTGCCAGCCAAGCATCGCCGCCGTTTCCACCATTTCCGCAGGATGCGCAGCACCGGTCAGAAAGCTGAAATTACTATAACAGCCAAGTGCCGCATAGCGCGGTGCCGCCGCCATCAGGCAAAAAACCCATGCAGAAACCAGGCCGCTGTTTCGCCGCGTTCCGGCAAGCCGTCACGATACAGCCAGAAACAGGCACCGTGATGATCCTGAACACGGAAATAATCCCGGCTTTTGCTGCCGGCAGGTGCCGTCCACCAAGGCGGGGCAATGCGTTCCGGGCCGCTGGCTTTGATAATTTTATGCGTGCGGCGTTGCCAGATAAACTGGGCTGGCGGATGATCCGGCAACAGCGCCACCACATCAATCGGGTGCGGATGTGCCAGCAAACGAATAGGGCGTGGCGGCGCCGTTGTAGAAAGTGTTGGCGCCAGCCAGCCAGCCGCCGCCACCGATGCCGCCGGCATGGTCAGTTCCGCTAACATGGTCTGTTGCGCGGCTTCCGGTTGCCAGTTGGCCTGCGGCTTTAAATGCACCACCGATCCATAACCAAGACGGGCCACCAGACGATCAATCAAGCTGGCATAATTTTCACCAGCGGTGCTATCAGCAGATGTCGCCATATGCTGTAAGGGCTGATCCACCGGTGCCAGCGGGCTGCAATCATGCGCCTGCATCCAGCCTGTCTCGATGCCAAATTCCGGATTGATCCGGTCGCTCAGCCCGGCCAGCAAACGATGAAATAATGCGGCTTGCCGGCTGGGGCGTGATAAATGAATATGATGGCAATGCCGCCCCCCATCAACAAGCTGCCAGCCAAGCTCAAGCCGGCGCGCCGCCATGCCGGTATGATATAAAAGCCGCGCCATTTCATCAGCCAAATAGCTAATCATCGCAACAATATCGCTGGCCGCGGCCACCGGTTCGGCAAAATTGCGGCTTACTATCATCGGTTGTGGCGGGGCCAGTGGGCAAAAGCTTTCCTGAACGTCACCAAAAGCCTGATCTAGCCGGCGCAATAAATCATTGCCAAAACGCGTCGCCAGCGGCGCGCGTGGCATCGCCATAATATCGCCAATCGCCTGTAGGCCAGCACGTTGCAAGGCGCATTCTGTATCTGTCTCGATACGCAAAGCGGCCAACGGCAACGGCGCTAATATTTGCCGCATACTGGCACGCATACTGGCACGCATCCTGGCACGCATCCTGGCACGCGGCGGGGCAACTGGCTGCACCGCTGCAGCCGGCATAGCATCATGCTGCGGCAAAATATGTGTGCCCGGACGGGCATAATGTGCCAAAGCCCATGCGGCACCGCAGGTTGGTGCAGCCGCAAACCGCAGATGCAACCCGGACTGACGCAAACGCCGCGCACAATCCGCCATAAGACCACGCACCCCACCAAATAAATGCTCGGCACCGGCCACATCAATCCAGATACCATTGGCCGGCTCATCCACTCCGGTTAAAGGGGAATAACGCCGCGCCCACAAAGCCAGCTTGTGTAAATCGGCATGATCACTGGCCAGATCAGTGCTGTAGCTGTGCACTGTCGGGCATAACGCACGGGCATCGGCAAGCCGCATGCCAGCGCCCAGCCCCCGGCGCCGTGCCAGCGGGCAGCAAGCAACCACCCTGTCAGCTCCTTTAACCGATTCCACAAAAACCATGGGATGAACAGATGTCGCACCATGACGATGCATGCGTGCGGCCGCCAAATAGGGAAAACAGATATAAAGAATATGACGATATGTAACAGCCATCATGCGCCTCGTCACACAGCCTTATAAGGCCTGCCGCATCGCCGACTGGGTCAGCCGGTTCTGGTAGCCTGCTGATATCTGATCCGGCGTCCGGCCAAAAAGCGTCTGTGCCGGTGCCAGTGAATCTGCCGGTGGCCCTGCCTCTGTCACGGCGGTCAGTTCGGTAAATCGTCCGGACGCCAGATCCCAGCCAATATGCCCCTGAAATGGATAGCCACCACGCGCCCGCTGTAATCTCACCTGCCACGCCGGCTGCCATAATTGCTGTGCAGATTTGACCGGCGCATATGCTGTATTGCTGGCGTGATTGCTGGGGGCTATATGCCACACAGTTTCACAACCATTTGCCGCGAGCGGCGCACCAAGCAAAAAAACTGTGACCCGGCTTGCTTCAGCGGCTAACTGTATACGCCGTATCAACCGCATCCAGTAATCGGATGATTTTTGCATCCCGTCATATTCAGCCACAACCGCGGCCAACCCATCGGTACGCGCAATGTCATCAAGCGCCGCCATCCGCCGCGCCGGATGCGGTGTATCAACAATCATTAACCCTGCCGGATCCAAGCCAAGAGCAGCCAGCCCGTGACCATATAGCATGCCAGCCCCGCCAGCACTGCTGGCCGGACACCACACAACAGGGCCGGCTGGCTTGCCGGTCGCCGATAAATGCGTCACCAATCGCCGGACAAGCGCTGTTGCAAAACCGCTCACCACACCATGCGCCTGCATCATACCGCACAGCATATGCACACGGCCCAGGGCCAAACCACCAGATAAAGCCGAATCGAGAGGCGCAACAGCCAATGGCATTAAATGCCGCGAAACACGCCCATCAATGCTGCCAATCTGATTTTTCAGATTTTCCAAATAATCGTTTTTAATCTGGCTGTTAGAGCTGTTTTTGGAAAAGTTTTTAGCTCTAAAAGCCTGCTGTTTATTGATCATCACAGCATATCTCCAGCAGCGTTTTCATGTTTTTTGTTCATGTTTTGTTCTAGTTTAAAACAAGCCATAGGTCAAGACATGCGAACGCACATACAGGCCTGTGGCAGGCCTATAATGGACGGCAGGAAGACGATGTTAAACGGGGGTTATTTTGGCAGTTCACTCTCGACAAGACGCGCCCAGTAGCTCGCCCCGGTTGCCAGCACCTCATCGTTAAAATCATATTTGGTATTATGCAGCATGGCGCCTTTTTTCGCCGGGCCGGCCCCCAGCCAGATATAGGCACCGGGTTTTTCCTGCAGCATAAAGGCAAAATCTTCGGCCCCCATTGATGGATCGGGGTTGGTCAGGATATTATCCGCCCCGACAATGCTGCCGGCGATGGCAGCCGCACGGTTGGCTTCATCGGCATGATTGACCGTCGGCGGATATCCCGGCCGCCAGTCAAAATCAATTGCACAGCCATAAGCGCGCGCGGTGTTTTCGGCCAGATCCTGAATGGCTGTTTGCAAGAGGCTGCGAATCTCAGGGCAGAATGAGCGCGCGGTGCCACCAAGGCGCACCACATCCGGGGTGACATTAAACGCACTGCCCGATTCAAAAATCGTCACTGAAACAACGGCTGGCTGCATGGCTGGCACGCGGCGCGACACAATTGTTTGTAAGGATTGAACCAGCGCCGCGCCACAGGGAATCGGATCTACCCCCATATGTGGCATCGCGGCATGGCCGCCAACACCTGTGAGTTGTATTTCAAACATATCCGCCGCTGCCATACAGGCACCATGATGCACGCCAACTTTACCGACATCCATGCCCGGCCAGTTATGCATGCCCCAAACTGTACGCATCTGAAACTGTTCAAAAAGCCCATCCTTGATCATGGCTTCACCGCCACCACCACCTTCTTCGGCAGGCTGGAAAATAAAATATACGGTACCGTCAAAATTGCGGGTTTCGGCAAGATATTGCGCCGCGCCCAACAGCATTGTGCAATGGCCATCATGCCCGCAGGCATGCATACGCCCGGGGGTTTCGGATTTATGCGCAAAGCTGTTCATTTCCTGCATTGGCAGGCCATCCATATCAGCCCGCAAGCCGATCGCCGTATCCGAATCACCGGTGCCGCGCAACACCCCAACGACGCCGGTCTTGCCCATCCCACGGTGAACCTCTATGCCAAATGAGGTCAGTTTTTCGGCGATAAAATCTGATGTCCAAATCTCTTCATAAGAGGTTTCCGGATGCTGGTGCAGCAGGTGCCGCCAGCCCCGCATTTCACCCTGTCGATCAGCTATCGAATTAATTACCGCCATTGTTTTATCTCCTGACCATATGGCCACATAATGGGCCCGGCTGATGCCACTGATGTCACAGACGCCACTGATGCCAA
>Ga0255753_1005852_pt1 | contig 11619 bp, 11 predicted proteins | sample 041ome_10_FD_179953 | JGI IMG/M metagenome (GOLD analysis project Ga0255753, IMG submission 179953) | Coastal salt marsh microbial communities from the Groves Creek Marsh, Skidaway Island, Georgia - 041412US metaG (version 2) | ecosystem: Environmental > Aquatic > Marine > Intertidal zone > Salt...
ATTATGTATGCAATATGGTGCAGCGGTCATTGTCATGGCCTTTGATGAAGATGGACAGGCGGATACCTATGAGAGAAAAATTGAAATTTGTCAGCGTGCTTACACCATCTTAAAAGACACGGTGGGCTTCCCGGTGGAAGATATTATTTTTGATCCAAATATTTTTGCCATTGCCACGGGTATTGCGGAGCACAACAATTATGCGGTGGACTTTATCAATGCGACCAAATGGATCAAAGATAATCTCCCACATGCAAAAATTTCTGGCGGGGTATCCAATGTCAGTTTCAGTTTCAGAGGAAACGAAGCTGCTAGAGAGGCCATACACACCGTATTTTTAAATCATGCCATTAAAAATGGCATGACCATGGGTATCGTGAATGCTGGCATGATAGGTGTGATTGATGATCTGACGGAAGAATTGAAAGAGGTGGTTGAAGATGTGGTCTTAAATCGTCGTGAGGATGCTACCGATCGAATGATTGACATTGCCGGCTCTTTACAAGGAAAGAAAAAAGAAAAAGACACTAATGAGTGGCGAGGCTCTGATGAGCAGCCGGTGTCTGTTGAGAAAAAAATCGAGTATGCCTTAATTCACGGCATCACCAATTATATTGAGGAAGACACAGAAACAGCAAGATTACAGATTATGGAAAGTGGCGGTCGTCCTATCAATGTGATTGAAGGGCCTTTAATGGATGGTATGAATGTGGTGGGTGATTTATTCGCTGAAGGGAAAATGTTTTTACCTCAGGTGGTTAAATCCGCCAGAGTGATGAAACAGGCGGTGGCGCATCTGATCCCATTTATTGAGAAGGAAAAGGAAGAAGAAGAAGCCAGGACAGGAAAAAAATCGAAGCCAAAGGGCAAAATGCTGATAGCAACAGTTAAAGGCGATGTCCACGACATTGGAAAGAATATTGTGTCTGTAGTGCTCCAATGTAATAACTTTGAAGTGGTGAATATGGGTGTCATGGTTCCCTGTGCTGAAATTCTCAATAAGGCGAAAGAAGAAAATGTCGACATCATTGGGCTGTCAGGATTAATCACTCCTTCCCTAGAGGAGATGGCCCATGTTGCTAGTGAAATGCAAAGAGACCCTTATTTTAGGTCGGTAAAAATGCCACTGTTAATTGGGGGGGCAACCACATCGAGAGCCCACACAGCCGTCAAGATTTCACCTAACTATGAGGGACCGGTCGTGCATGTGGCTGACGCATCGCGATCCGTCTCTGTGATGCAGTCTTTATTATCACCAGACACTAAGGTGGACTATATTGAGAAATTAAAAGCTGATTATGAAAAAGTCCGACAACTTCATGGGCAAAAAAAAGGGGTCAAATACATTAGTTTAAAATCCGCTAGAGAAAATAAATTATCTTTAAATTTCAAGCCAATTAAACCAAAGTTTATCGGCAGAAGAGTTTTTAAAAATATAAATTTAAATGAATTGGTTGATTTTGTTGACTGGACCCCATTCTTTAAGACATGGGATTTGGCTGGAAGGTACCCGCAGATTTTACAGGATGAGGTGGTTGGTGATACCGCAAGTCAATTATTTGATGATGCTCAAACGATGCTAAAGAAAATTATCAATGATAGAAAATTAAAAGCTCATGCGGTAGTGGGCTTTTGTAAAGCTTATGCGATAGATGATGATATTGCCATATTGGATGAGCAAGATAACTTACAATTTACTTTTCACACGCTAAGACAGCAATCGGAAAAACCAATTATTAGTGGTAAGCCTAAGCCAAACTTATCATTAAGTGATTTCATTGCCCCGCGAGAGTCCCATATTGATGACTATATTGGTATGTTTGCTGTGACGGCTGGGGATGGGGGTGATTTTTATCTGAACCAATATGAAAAAAATAAAGATGATTACAGCGGCATCATGTTTAAAGCATTGATGGACCGGTTGGCTGAAGCTTGTGCAGAATATATGCATTTAAGAGTCAGGCAAGATCTCTGGGGTTATGCGCAAAAAGAAAAATTATCCAATGAAGAGATCATTCAAGAAAAATATCTTGGCATAAGACCGGCACCAGGATATCCTGCCTGCCCTGAGCATTCTGTCAAAGAGGAAATATTTAAGTTTCTAAAAACAGATGAGATAGGCATGTCTTTGACTGAAAATTATGCCATGATTCCAGCTTCTTCTGTCTCAGGATTTTATTTTGCCCATCCAGATTCCACCTATTTCAGTGTGGATAAGATTGACGAAGACCAATTAAATGACTTTGCCAATCGATCTTCAATGGATGTGGATAATGCTCGACGGTTGCTATCTTCTAATATAAAGTAATCTTTATGCATATTCATGTGATTGGGATCTGCGGTACATTTATGGCAGGCATGGCTTCTCTTGCAAAGGATCTAGGCCACAAGGTGACTGGGTGCGATCAAAATGTTTATCCGCCGATGTCAACTTTTCTAGAATCAAAAGATATTCAGATTATCCAGGGGTTTGATGCCCACCAAGTAAATCTAAAACCTGATCTATTCATTGTGGGTAATGTTGTCTCTAGAGGCAATCCTTTGATGGAAGAAGTTCTCAATCAAAATTTAAAGTATCAATCTGGACCGCAGTGGTTATATGAGAACCTCTTACAGGATAAATGGGTTATTGCGGTTGCAGGGACTCATGGAAAAACTACCACAACATCCATGATCAACTGGATCTTAAGAGATAATGATATCGATTGTGGTTATCTGATCGGAGGTGTTCCAGGTAATTTTTCATCAAGTAGCTCTTTATCACAATCTGATTCACCATTTTTTGTCATCGAGGCTGATGAATATGACACAGCATTTTTTGACAAACGCTCAAAATTTATTCATTACCACCCAAAAACATTGGTGATAAATAATATTGAATTTGACCATGCAGATATATTTGACGATATTACCCACATTAAAAGACATTTTCATCAGTTGATTCGAACAATTCCTCAACAAGGAAAAATCATAATTAATCAACAAGATGAGAATATAAAAGACACAGTGGCTATGGGAATATGGTCTGAGGTGGAAGAGTTTTATTCTTCACAGTCATGGTATGTTGATTCAATTAATGAAGAGAAATTATTATTTTATAAAAATAAAAAAATAGGAAATCTTAATTGGAATTTGATAGGTGAGCATAATGAGATAAACGCAATGGCAGCGATTTTAGCAGCAAGACATATAGGGGTCTCAGAAGAAAATGCGTTACGCTCATTATCATCATTTAAAAATACTAAACGACGTTTAGAGATAATTTACAACAAAAATAATCTCACCATCTATGATGATTTTGCACATCATCCAACGGCCATACATTTTATAGCGAATACATTTAAGAAGAATTTCCCGGATGATAAAACCCTATTTGTGATTGACCCCAGATCAAATACTATGAAAAGAGGGGATCTGAAAGCAGAATTAAAAAACAATCTAATAGATATTTCAGCATTTATACTTTTTTCAAAAGATTTACTATGGGACCCAGCCAGATTCCTTAAAGACTTAAACTCAAAAATCCTCATCTCTGATGATATTTCTATTATTTTTGAGAAATTAAAAAATATAATTTTTGATTATGACAATGTTGTTTTTTTAAGTAATGGAAGCTTTGAAGGCATACAAAGAAAAATAACGAATTATTTAGAAAATGAAAATTCTTAAATCAAATTATTTTACGATCTTTTTCATTATTTCAGTGCTATTACATGGCACCCTCTTTTATTTTTTCAATATAAAATCAAACGAGGTGATTAATAATAAAGAATTGATCGTAAATATTTTAAAGATACCTAATCAAGTAACAGATATAGAAATGATTGATCTTAAAAAAGAAGAAAAACCAGAAGTTATAAAAAAGATAAAACAAGATCAAAAAAAATTTCAACAACAAATAATTCAAGAAACCAAAGAGCCCACCAATAATTTAACCCAAGAAAGCACACCAGATAAGATAGTTGAACAAGAAAAAACAAAAACAATTAATCTTGATCCGTCTTTTATTCAATCTCAATTGTCTAATATTGTGGACAAGAGAAAGATTGATAAAAGAACAAAGGTGATATCTAGCAAAACTAAAGAGCGAGATTATCAATCTTACTATCAGGTGTGGAAAAATAAAGTAGAAAAAATAGGGGCTTTAAATTATCCTGCAGCGGCGCGAAATGGAATAAGTGAATCATTGGTGATGACAGTGATTCTGAATGACCAGGGAGAGGTTTTAGATATAAAGATTAATAAGTCTTCAGGGGTGCCACAGTTAGATGATGCTGCAAAAAAAATTGTGAATCTTGGGTCGCCCTACTCGCCATTTCCTCCATCAATTAAAGAGCAGGTGGATACTTTACAGATTAGACGGATATGGAGATTTACAAACAACTTAATGGAGTGATATGAACAATTATTATAAATATCATATTTTTATTTGCCTAAATCAAAGGGATGATGGCGCTCAGTGTTGCTCGCAGTTTAATGCATTAAATATTTTTGATTATATGAAGCAAAAAATAAAATCATTAAATTTGCGAGGTAAAGGGTTGGTGAGGATAAATCGATCTGGATGCCTTGATCGTTGCTCAGAAGGACCGATGCTAGTTGTTTATCCAGATGCGGTTTGGTATACGTTTGTCGATGAAACAGACATTGATGAGATTATTGAATCTCACATTATCAATAACATAGCAGTTGAACGTCTAATGATTTAATTTTAAATGTAGTTGTTGTTTAAGTTGATCTATTTCATCTATTGAATTTTCAAATTTATTCTGTCGAACAGGTTCGGACCATATGCTTTGTGGAAAAAAATTATCATTAGTAAATCTTGGTATGATGTGCCAGTGGATATGAGGGGTTTTATTTCCTAATGATGCTAAATTGATTTTGTCTGGGCTATAAACATCAGTAACAATATTCTCAATTATATTCATAATCTTATACATTTCACTTTGAATGGCAGGAGTCAGATGATGAATTTCCTTGACGTGCTCAATTAGCTCTAAACGGAGATAACCTCTTATATTCTGATTATTTACTAAGATAACCCTAAAGCGGTTGTTTTGCCATAATATGGGTAAAGTTGTGGTGAGGCATAATTCACAATCAGACAATCGCCATCATCCTATCCAGAGCAATTTTGGCGGACTGAGCGATTGATGTGGGAACAACTATTTCATTCACTACTTTATCTTCGAGCAAATTATCAAGCACCCATGATAAATGTTGCGGATCTATTCTGGCCATGGTCGTGCATTCACATACGATATGTGACATAAATTTCACTACCTTATCTTCTTTAACCATTTCATTGGCAAGACGATTGACTAGGTTTAATTCAGTTCCAACTAACCATTTTGTTCCCGATTCAGCGTTTTTAATGGTATTCAAAATAAACTCTGTGGATCCAACCAAGTCTGAGTTTACACAAACCTCGAAAGGTGATTCGGGATGAGAAATGACTAAACCGTCAGGATTTTCTTCCCTAAATTTTTTAATATGATCCTCTCGGAACATCTGATGAACTGCACAATGTCCCTTCCATAAGAGGATTTTAGCTTTGTGTATTTGTTCTTTTGTTAACCCTCCTAAGGGTAAATCGGGATCCCAGACAACCATGTCGTCAAGATCAATCCCCATTTTAAATCCAGTCCATCTCCCTAAATGTTGATCAGGGAAAAATAATACTTTTTCTTTTTGGTGAAATGCCCACTCAAGAACTTTTGGGGCATTCGTTGAGGTGCAGACGATGCCATCATGTTCCCCACAAAAAGCTTTGAGATCAGCTGCAGAATTAATGTAAGTGATGGGAGTGATGACTTCATCAAAATTCAAAACTTTATTTATTTCACGATATGTTCTTTGCACTTTTTGAAGATCAGCCATGTCTGCCATTTGACATCCTGCGGATAGATCAGGGAGTATTGTTATTTGATCCTCTCGAGATAAAATGTTGGAGACTTCAGCCATAAAATGGACACCTAGAAATATAATATATTGTGCTTCTAAGTTTTGAGTATATTGGGCTAATTTAAGAGAATCCCCGGTGAAATCAGCGTGTCGATAAACTGATTCATTTTGATAGTGATGGCCAAGAATAACAAGCTTGTCTTTAAGTTGTAATTTAGCGTCAATGATTTTTTGCTGACAATCATTTTCTTGGAGCTGATTAAATTTCTCAAATTGTATTACTGTTTCATTCATATAATTTTTTAAAATTAATTAAAGCATTTCTGTTGGTCCAAGAAAATACTTTTTTCATTGCCTCTTCATGATCAGCCCACAGGTAATCAACATGTTCTTGTGGGTTAATTATTATATGTTCTTTTTTTGGCAATTGTAAGGCAAACAAATGTTCAATGTTAGTTGAAACATTTTTATCATACCGATATTTCCATTCAGGATAAATTTGGTATTGATTCATTTGATGAAGTGAGTAAAAACTATACCGATTGACATTTAAACCTGTTTCTTCAAACACCTCACGTTCAGCACATTGTTTTGGTGATTCATACTTTTCCATACTGCCAGTGACTGATTGCCAATAATTGGGATTATCTTTTCTTTGCAAGAGTAAGATTTTATTATTCTCACAATAGATGATGACCTGAATAGAGATTGGTATTTTTTTCAAAACAACTAGATGGCTGGTAATTTAAATACAATATTTTCTTTAGGACCGTCAATTTCATTAATAATTGCATTGGAATGAGATTGTATTAATTTAGTTAGCTGTTTAATTAAAACTTCTGGGGCTGAGGCACCCGCAGTAATAGCAATATTTTTTTTATCATCAAGCCAAGCAGGATTGAAATCAGACATATTATCTATCAATATACTTGGTATTCCTTTTTTCTCACCTAATTCTTTTAAGCGATTTGAATTAGAACTATTTTTTGATCCGACCACAAAAAGAATATCTGTAGAAGGTAATATTTGTTTAATTGCATCTTGACGATTTTGTGTTGCGTAACAAATGTCATCAGCTTTTGGACCTTCAATCATTGAAAATTTAGTTTTTAATTTTTCAATTATATCCTTTGTCTCATCGAGTGATAATGTCGTTTGTGTCACATATGCTACTTTGTTTGGATCGGAAATTTTAAGAAGATCTATATCTGATGTGTTTTCTATTAGATGCATTTTTTTTGAAGTTAGATCCTGTCCGAGGGTTCCCTCTACTTCAGGGTGTCCTTTATGACCAATCATAATAATTTCGTAATTATTTTTTAAGTAATGATTTACTTCCTTATGAACTTTGGTGACTAAAGGGCAAGTTGCATCAATACTTTTAAGCTTAAGGTTATCGGAATCAGATTTAACTTTTTTTGAAACACCATGAGCGCTATATATAAGATATGAATTTTCTGGAACTGATTTTAGATCATTGACAAAGATCGCACCCTTTTTTTTAAGTGCTTCAATAACAAATTTATTATGTACAACTTCATTTCTGACATAAATCGGAGAACCATATTTAGCTAAGGCTTGTTCAACAATCTCAATAGCTCGGTCAACACCAGCACAAAATCCTCTGGGATTGGCTAATGAAATTGATATTATTTTTTTATCCATTACTAAATGTTTTTCTTATTAAATAGTTATTGGTTATCGTAGCATTTATGATAATTATTCTTAAGGTAAGGTTAACTTCGTTCTAATAATTTTTCTTCATGAGCAATCAAATCAGAAAAATTTTCACGCTCTCGAATCAAATAAAAATTATCTTGATCAACCATAATTTCAGGTATTCTGGGCCTAGTGTTGTAGTTCGAACTCATTGAAAATCCATAAGCCCCTGTATCCATAATGGCTAGAATATCCCCCTGATTAGCATGCATATACCTGTCTTTTGCAAGAAAATCACCAGTCTCACAGATTGGGCCAACTATATCAAAAGAATCATTTGATTCTTTAGAATTGGATAAATTAATTACTTCATGAAAGGCATTATAAAGAGATGGTCTCATTAAGTCGTTCATGGCAGCATCTACAATAACAAAATTTTTATGATCAGATTTTTTTATGAATTCAACATTGGTAAGCATCAACCCAGCTTTACCGATTAAAAATCTTCCTGGCTCTAAAATAATTTTTTTATTATATTTTAAGAGATGTTTTTTTATCATCTGCACATAAAAATCAATCGGTGAGATTTCTTCATTGTTATAGGAAATTCCTATACCTCCACCAATATCAATATGTTCTATTGATATTTGATTAGACTCTAATTCATCAATTAGAGATGCCAATTTTATAAAAGCATCTTCAAATGGAGAGAGATCAGTGAGTTGAGATCCAATATGACAATCAATGCCAGTAATTTTAATGTGTTCTAAAGTCGCTGCTTTTTTATACAAAGTAATGGCATTTGTTTCATCAATCCCAAATTTATTATCTTTTAAGCCTGTTGAAATATATGGGTGGGTTTTAGCATCAACATTTGGATTAACTCGAATAGATATTTTTGCAGTTTTGGATAATCGTTTACTTATATTATTTATACGTATGAGCTCTTCCTCAGATTCGACATTAAAAGCAAGAATATTATTATTTAATGCCATTTCAATTTCGGAAACTGTTTTGCCAACGCCTGAAAAAACAATCTTTGAATTTGAAGAATCGACCGTTAAAACTCTTTGCAACTCACCACCGGACACAATATCAAAGCCACAGTCAGATTCTTTAAATATTTTTAGAATACTTAAATTAGAGTTTGCTTTTACTGCGAAACATATGAGATGGTCTATGTCGCTTAAGGCGCTTTGTAAAAAATTTATTTGATCAAGAATATTTTTTTTCGAATAAACATAGGCTGGAGTTCCAAATTTTTGGGCGATGTCAGTCAGTTTGACATCTTCAATAAAGTATTGATTTGACTCCTGTCGCAGTATTGATTTATTCATCCACTGTTCCTGATGAGTCATCTAATTCCTCAGCAGCAGGTCTTTGATTTGATTGGGAATCATCAAGAGGATAAAGCTCTTCAGGAAGATACAACGAACCTTTTGTTCCACAGGATTGAAGAATAAATAAAAGAAACAAAAAAAGTATTTTTTTCATGGGTAAATTTTATCATTTTTAATATGCGATTTGGCTACTCTTAATATTTTGTCGACGATATATGCATTTATCACAGCAAAAATAAAAGCAAAAATGATAAATATTGGCAGTAAGAAAAATACCCCATTATCTTGAATGATGAACAGTCTCACACAAACAAATTGACCCACAATGTGACCTAAGCTCATGATCATGCTAAAAGAATAAATCGAAAAATACTTACTTTTTAAACAATAAGAGGCAATTGCTAAACATCCAAGACTAAATATTGCTCCTGAAAAGCTGAGAAAAAAGGTGGGAGTCAGGAAAGTGCCTAGAATTAGACTCGAAATAAATACTCGAATGAGAGATACATACGCTGCAGATCTAACGTTAAAATAATAATAAGTAAAGAGAACGACGATATTAGCAATACCTGGCTTCAGCCCAAAAATGGGAGATGGTAAAAAAAATTCAGCAGTGTGAAGCACTATTGCAATAGCAGAAAGTTTTGCGATGATATGAATATCAGTAGTTTGTGCTGTCATGCGTATCTGTATTTTGACTAATTGTCATTTTAAAAAGATTTGGCACACATATGATGGATTGATTGACATGTGAAATCCAGCCCTGCATTAAGCAATATTGATTTTTGCAATTGGAATGTCTGATGCGTGCTTTACCCATTTTGATTTCAATGCTTAAATTCTCCAGATCAATTTTTCTATTCTGATTTAATGAATATTTAATGGTTTGATTTTTATAATCAATTTTCAATATATCTCCACTGGGTAAATTTAGATAAATTGATAACGATATGAGTAGGATGACGGAGAATATAGCAAGAATTAAAAAATCACCTGCTTTAAATACCTTGAACAGAATATTTACCCTCCTCAAACAGCCATTCAACTTTTTCTAACATGGATTTTGTAATATAAATATTGTGATTAAGATCAGTAACAAAAAAATTATCAAAGTTCATATCTAACTGCATTTTTTTTAAATCATCAGAAAAATAAAATGGTTTTGAAAAGACATCTGATTTAAGTCCCACCTCATCCTGAGGACTAATAAAAACCGTTGCCGAGGAATGATTAGAAAATGCGTTACCATTTTTAGGATTGATAAGATGTGAATATCTAATACCTTCATTTATGTAATATTTTTCGTAATTTCCAGAAGTGCCTATGGCAGACCCTGGTGGAAGTTTTAATTTAGCTAGAATTTTAGTTTGATCGAACGGGTCTTGAATAGCAACTTCCCAAAAACGATTTTTGGGATGTCCATGAGCATAAATATTGCCACCAAAATTAGTTAAGACATTTTTAATATTCAGCTTTTGATATTCAGCTTTTGCTAAATCTAATGCATGGCCTTTTATTATTCCTCCTAAATCAATCTGAAGATAATGATTTATTTTTTCGAAACAACCTTTCTTGAGATTGAGCTGGTTTAAACTGGGGCGTGAGTTGAGTATTTTTTCTATCAAAGAATAATCAGGCGTTGTTTTTGTGATTTCGTCAGCATGGAATCCCCATTCTTTAATTAGGGCACCAATTGCAGGATTAAAATACCCATGGGTAAGTTTTTCATAATGAAAGGCTTTCTTTATCATTTGAATTTGTTGCTCATCACAAATTATTGCATTTGGATTGTTATTAAACTCCTCAATTAAACTATTTTGCCATGGATGAAATATTGAATTTAGTTCGTTTAATTGTGCAATAACATTCGAGATCGCTTCATCAGCAATTATTTTCGGTGTTTGAAAAAATTTAAATTCTAAAATAGTCCCGTATATTAAAAATTTTTTTTCATAGAAATTTGATTTTGTACAAGAGCTATTGAGTAGCAGCAAACAAATAATAAATAAATTAAAAAAGGCTTTGAATAACTGTCTTGGCAACATTCTGTTTAGTTAACTTTTGAATTTCAACTAGACCTGTAGGGCTCGTTATATTAATTTCTGTGAGGTAATTTCCAATAACATCTATACCTACAAAATTTAAATTATGTTTGATTAAATATGGTTTAATACTTTGAGCAATGTTTATATCAGATGGCGATAATTTAAAAATTTTAGCTTTTCCACCCTTTGCTAAATTTCCTCTAAAGTCAGATTTTTTTGGAATTCTTAGTAAGCCATTCGGTAGAGGTTCCCCATTGACCATAATGATTCGTTTATCACCTTTCCTAATTTCGGGAATATATTCTTGAATCATAATCAGAGTTGAATAATTATCTGTAAGGACTTCTAAGGTTACGTTGATATTAGGCTCATTTTTTTTTAGCAGAAAAATTTTATTTCCAGCCATTTCATCGATCGGCTTGCAAACAACTTGTTTATATTTTGCAATGAACTGAGTTATATCCTTTAATTGACTACTAACTAATGTTTTCGGAATTAATTTTGGAAAATTCAAGATAGATAACTTTTCATTATGTGATTGAAGTGCTTGAGGGCAATTAATAATTTTTGGTTTTTTTAAAAGACCTAGAGAGATAGTTAAAAATAAATAATCCTTGTTGAAAGGAGGATCTTTTCTAATAAAAATAACGTCCAATTGATTTAAATTA
>Ga0255753_1005853_pt1 | contig 11618 bp, 7 predicted proteins | sample 041ome_10_FD_179953 | JGI IMG/M metagenome (GOLD analysis project Ga0255753, IMG submission 179953) | Coastal salt marsh microbial communities from the Groves Creek Marsh, Skidaway Island, Georgia - 041412US metaG (version 2) | ecosystem: Environmental > Aquatic > Marine > Intertidal zone > Salt...
GCGACGACGACGACGATGGTGTTGGCGGTTCCGCGCGAAGCCAAAACCACTTGACGCACAATTTAGAGTTTACGCCTCGAGACGGGTCGCGATTGCTTTCGACGACGTCTGGGGACGCGTTGAGAGTGTACGACGTGCCCACGAAAATGAGAGTTACTAAAAGGACGAACGAAGAAGAAGAAGAAGAAGAAGAAGTTGGAAGTCGGTTGAAATGCGTCGCAGAGTTGAGACTGCCAAAGTCGCACTACGACGCGTGTTGGTATCCGGCGGCGCAAGCGAACGCGAGGGAGACGATGCTGACGCTGTGCGCGTCGAAAGATTCCGGGGTGAAGTTGTTCGATGTTTCCGAGGAGGAGGACGATGATGATGCTTTGACGACGACCACCTATTTATCTTCATCGAAGAGAGAGAAGTGTTCGTATTCCGTCAAAAACAGAAACGACGAGCTCGTCCCTTCGATATCGTGCGCGTTTACCGGGAACGGCGGGAAAGTGTTGGGAGGGAGACGAGAGGAGAGAGGCGCGTGCGTTTGGGACGCAAACAGACCTGGACACGAGTGTCAAATCGTTGGGTTTGACACGCAGTCGAAACTGACGAGTTGCTTTGCCAGTGGTAACGAATACAACGGGTTCATCGAGAATAGCGACGGGAATATTTTCGCCGCCGGATCGTACGAGGACGGGAACAGCGTTTGCGTTTACGACTTACGAGATGGGTTTAACGGAAGCGATTGTTGCGTGTTGTCGATTACGAATCCGCACAAAAACGAAAAGACCGGGAAAATGGGAGGAGGCGTGACGAGATTGAAGTTTAGCGCGGATGGAAGGGCGTTGTTTTCGAGCGCGCGGAAATCAAACTCGATTTTGTGTTGGGATTTACGCGCAAACGTGAACGGTTCGTTGTTTACGAACATTCAAAGACCGAACGTTCGGTCCAACGCTAAAACGAAATTCGACATCGAGCCGTGCGGAAAACACCTCGTTTCCGGTGGCGACGATGGTATACTGCGTTGTTTCGATTTAGACCAGAACGGTAAAGAGGTGTTCGCGTGGAAAGCGCCACCGAAAGATGGCGAGGTTTTGATCGCCGCGTTTACGTTTCATCCGTTGGCGAGTTCGTTGAAAGAATTGGCAGATAGAAATGAAGAAGATGGAAAAAATGATAGTGAACGAATTATGAACGACGTCGCGCTCGGTGCGAGCGCGTGCGGAGAGCGCATGTACCACCCGTCCACGAGGAGAAAATTCACCACGACCACGACCACTTCCACGAGCGATGATAGCAGCGATAATAGCGATAGTAGCGATAGCGATAGCACGAGTAGCCGCGGCAGTTTCAGCGCGAGAGAAGAAAAAAAGATGAAGAGCGAGAGAGCGAGAAAAGAGCTCGCGAGGAGCAAAAGTCACCGAAATGACAACGTCATCTCCGTGTGGGGATACGCCAGAGAGATAGCTTCGTAGTAGTAGTAGGAGGAGAGAGCGTTTGAATGTTTCAATGCGTGTGAAAGTTTTCCCCCACGCGCGCGCATCAACTTTAAAAATTTTACAAACTTTTGAAAGAGAGATTTTACGAAACAAAAAGTTCTTCGCCCTCGTCCTCCTCGTCATCATCATCATGAGCGCGCAAAGTCCTTCTCCTCCTCCTCGATTCACCTCTCAACCTGCCATCAACAACTTCCTTCTAAAAGTAAAATCGAACGTCCAAGCTTCCCCTTTACTCGCGAAAACGTTGATTTATTACTCCGTATTTGCAGCGATACCGTTGAACGTTGTATTAAAATTGGACGAAAAGTGCTTGTTTACGCCGTACGATGTGGTGGCGAAGTTTCAGTGGTACCGCGTGTTTGCGTCGTTTCTGTACGTAAACTCGGGCGTGTTTGGAGCGCTGTTTAACGCGTTCATCAGTTATCGATTCGTGTCTGATTTCGAGCGAAGTTTAGGTTCGTTTCGGTGTTTTTGGCAACTCGCAATTGCGCTGGTGTTAACGAACTGTTGGACCTTGGTATTTTCCGTCGCGTTCGCGCCATTTTTCGGAGGCCACTTGCTCTCGCCTTTGAATATTAGCGGACCAGGGGTGCTCTCTGCAACGTTCGCGATGTGCATGGGGAACATCGCGAGAAATAGTAGCGGCAGTGGTCCGGATGCGACGACGATGGTGCTCGGCGTCGCGCGCGTGCCGAACAGCTGGTTGCCGTTCGTGTTCTTATTCTTATGGTACGTGCTCGGCAACAATTTAGTGGAAGGATGCAGTTGCGTGTTCGTAGCGCTTAGATATTTGCCGAGAGCGTGTGGACCTTCCGGCGTGCCTTCTGCGGTGCAAACGAAACGCTTCGAATCGACGACGAGAATCGGTCATTTTTTTCTAGAAACGCACGGGTACGTCGACGTAGACGGGTCGCAGCGCGGGTTCACTATACCTGTGCGCGTCGGTAGTAGCGGTACGAGCGGTGATTATAGTAATAGCAACCCAGAGCGAGCGTCGTTTTCAGGTACATCGCATAAAGTAGGGAGTAGCAATAACACTAGCGGCGTGCCAGCGCTTCGCGAAAGCGTCCACGTCGTGCGAATGCGCGAAGAGCGAGAGCGCAAACAGCAACAACAACAACAACAACAACAACAACAACAACAACAACAACAACAACAACTTCGCGCCGCCGCCGATCAGAGCAAACAAGAGGAAGGAGACGAGCAAAAAATAGCGACTGCAAAACCAGAATCTCGAGAAGCGCGCGCTCGCATCGTCGCCGAGGCCATGGAAAAGCGTCTCCAGAAAGAAAAAGAAGAAAGGAGCGCGACGACGAAAGAGGAAGAACCGCCAACCGTAGCGACTACGCCGACCGCGGCGAACGCCGCCGAACAGCAACAACAGCAACAACAACAGAAAAAGAAGAAACCCAAGCTCCGTTCGCCGTTTCGACGAGGAGATAAGAATAAATAATCACATAGTTTTTGTGTGTAAATCATAATTTATTTTCGTCGAGTTTTCGTGCGTCCGAGACCACGAAAAAAAAATATCTAAAAACACCAAAAAAAACGCGCGCACATATACACACGCACGCGCGCGCGTATTAATAACAACATAAAACATGGAAAAGCGCGCTATTCTGCGTCAAAAAGCGCAGCTTTCCGAGTTGTGCTCGCGATGGTCAGGTGTGCTGCGCTTTGTTTTTTTTGCGATGATGCGTATTAATATAGTTAATAGTTCGCTGAATGAATAAAGTCAACGATTTTTCTTCTTCGACGAACCGAGAGAGAAAAGATATCTGTTTTTTAGGTGAATTTGCTGACACAAACTTCTTCTTCTTCTTCTTCTTCTTCTTAAAATATAACGCTCTCCTCATCTGGTCGCGACAAACAGACATGCGCGAAATCATGAGAACACTCGTCGTTTCCATCGACGAAGATTTGGACGTGAGCAGCGTTTTTAGCGCGCGATTCTTTCTTTTTTCTTCGTCTGTCTGTGTGACTCAGATTTTTTCTCTTTTTTTTTTCGTGTTTGTGTCCACGTGGCATTTTTTTATTAGTAAAAGAGATTTTGACCACTCCTTCACTTTCTGTCTCTCTCGTCGGTCGCGCGCGTATATCATCGATGGACGATGAACCGTCAACAACAACAGCCGCAAGAACGGAACATGCTCTCGGTCGCGTCGAAGAACGAGACGACGAAGCGACGACAGCAGTGGGTGTGCGTGCAAACGAACATTGGACAAATCAAAAGGGAAAATATGGGGGAGGAGTTTTTGAACATCGCGCGGGAGTATCAGGAGAAAATCGAGGGGGAGTTATCGGAAATTTGTAAAGAGACGATCGAATTGGTCGAAGGTGTGCTGTTGCCCAGGTTATTGGGTGGGACGGAACATTACGAAGGACGAAAAGAAGGAGAACAACAAGGAGAACAACAACAAGAACAACAGCAAGAACGACAACAGCGAGAGCTTCAACATCACGAGTCGCCGAAAACGGTCACCGCGTTGCTCAATGAAGCCGCATCGTCTCACTCGCCCCGATATAAGAGCGATCAGAAGATTTTCTACTTGAAAATGATTGGCGATTATCATCGGTACTTAGCAGAAATTCAAAGAGGCGAAGCGAGAATTCCACACGCGATGCGTTCACAAGACGCGTACGAGAAGGCTTTGGAAATAGCTCGCGACCCGAAAGCCGGAGTGGCGACGACGCATCCAGTTCGTCTCGGTCTTTCTCTCAATTACTCCGTCTTTCACCATGAGATCCGCGAAGATACAAAAACGGCGTTGGAAATCGCTCAAACGGCATTGGATGAGGGCTTGGAGGATTTAGATGCTTTGACCGATAACCCGAGAGCGTACAAGGACGCCGCGTTAATTTTGAAGTTAATTAAGGATAATATTTCGATGTGGCAATCGTACACGTCGTCCTCGGAATCCTCGAAAGAAGCGGCGGGGGTGAACGCAACGCGAGAGCAGCTCTCGAAGACGCACATCGAAGAGAAGGATAACGAAGACGCGGCGATGGCGAACAAAGAATAGAAGAGAAAGAATACGAGAAGAAGGAATTCAACGCAACCAAAAACATACACGCATTCTACTATTGAATCTAATTTCAATCTCTACTTTCTATTCGTTCCTCTAACTACACATCTCTAAAAACCATTCACAAACTCCTCAACCCATCTAACATCTTTTTTAAACTCTCGTTACCAATCTCTCTCATCCTCTCCACGTTGGCTTTTGGTATCCCCTTTACATCCGGATGCGACTTCACCGCCGCCGTCACGTCCTTCTCGCGCAATATGTGCAACAAAGGATACGGTGCCTTATTCGTAAACGCGCCGGGATCTCCCAACTTCTCCCCTGCGAATATAAAGTCCGGATGAAACGACACCACTTGGACTTTTCCTCGCAAATCGAGTTGGTCGAGCACTGACTCGCCCCTCGTGTCGCCGTTTTGCAACGCCGCGTCGTCGATGATATTCGCGAAATCGAGAAAGGAGTCAAAGTCGCGCACGAACTCGCACTTTGGCGAGATGGCGAACAACACCGTCTTCGTCTTCACTCCGTCGTGTTCTTCGTTTCTATCATCGTCGCGTGTGCTAATCTCTCGCAGTTCTTTGATAAAATCTTCTAAAACCTCTTCGATGTGCTCTCGCTCCGATACGACTATTTTCGTCTCCTCTCGCACGTTTTTGGCAAACGGACAGACGTTTTTCGCGATGATGAATTGGTCCAGCCACTTGGAAATCGCTTTTTTTATGGAAGATTTCGACGGGTGCGCGTGGTTATCGCTTTGCGCTTCGCTTTGTCCGGAAGAAGAAGAAGAAGAAGAAGAGGAAGAAGCCCACCTCGCGCGCGAAGATGACATTCCTCCTCTAGGAAGCAAATGAGGAAGAGGAAGAGGACGACAACGACGACTCGATACAAACGAAGAAGAAGAAGAAGAAGAATACATCGTCGTCGTCATCGACGAGTATGAACGACAGCACATCGTCATCATTCTCTCAATAACGATGCCGCGTTTTCTCATGTGCAGGAGAAACAATATGATGATAATAATAATAGAGTATTTTCCCCTAATTCGCGTCATTACTTTTCCCCAAACTCTCTTTGAAAACGCAAATAGGAGATGCTCTCGCGCGGCATCCTCGCGCAACGACTGTTCCCGAGACCCGCCAAAAGAAGTATCATTACGTCGACACCTTTCGCTTCTTCTTCCTCTTCTTCTCCTGTTCGAATAGGTTTCACCAAAGCAACAACAACAACAACAACAACTCCAACGACATCTGCGTTTTTTAATACCGTTACGAGGTCATCAACAACAAGAAGGAAAAGAAGAGGCAAAAGAACACTAATAATGTCATCGCAAAGCGCGGGAGCGGGACGAAACGAGAACGAAGACCCGCTCACGCAGTACATCATTTTGCGACGAGATTTGTGGCGCGAAAAATCGTGGCCACTGGGGTCGATTTGCGCGCAAGTCGCGCACGCCTCGGTGGCTGCTTTGGAGACGTATAAATCGAACGAGTCGACGAAAGCGTACGTGTCTAAGGAGGGATTACCATCGATGACGAAAGTGGTTTTAGAGGTGAAAGGAGAGGCGCAGCTATTGAATTTGAGCGAGAAGTTGACGGATAATAACGTCGATCATTACGTTTGGCGAGAACAACCGGAAGATTACGTGACGTGTGTGGCGCTTCGGCCGTACCCGAAGGACGAGGTGAAAGGGTTTCTGAAGAAGTGTAATCTGGCCAGTGACGTGAGAGGTGGAGGCGAAGAAGCGCGATGATGTTCGTCATATGTTAAAATTAGCGCATTGTTAGTAGAATCACTATATTTATCACCACAAACTGGAGAAACTCGAAAAACGAGGCGCCGAGGAATTCATATCGTTTTGTTTGCACTCCGCCGCGTACGCTTCAACTTCGTTCATTTTCGCTCCAGAGCCAAAGTTAAAGGTTCGCTGCGTTTGTAACGCGGCTTTGTTTACTATCCTCGTCGTAATTCTTCGAAATTTTCCCGGGTACCACTCTCCAGCGTCTCGTAAGTTTGCAATGGCAACGTCCTGCCAGTGTTCGACCATGCTCATTTTTAGCCCGCACGTGGATAACATGCCCCGGAGTAAGAACACGCCTCGAATGGCAAAAAAGCCTTCGCGAGTGTTTTGCGTGATCTTGTTCTTCGTGAATGGCGAATTTTCTAAATCCATCAAGTTCATTTCAGCTAACGCGGATGGTCTCGTGTCGAAATACGCGTACGACAACGCGACCAACGCTTCGTTCGTCGGTTTCTCCACGAGCACAGAACCGTGGTCGCGAACTTCCGAAGCTATGCCTTTGTAATCTTCCGTAGACATTCTCAGCGCTAATCGACACATGTGCAAACGCTCTTTATCGCTCACCCGTTTCGTTTGCCCCCAGTCGAGGATGCACAACTTTCCATCGCCTCGCAAAATGAAATTCCCCGGATGCGGATCAGAATGAAAATGACCGCACGTCAGCATCATCTCACCCCACGCGCGGAAAATGGAAAAGAAGACACCGTTCCAACCGTCGCCGCCGTAATACGAATGCGTTCTAGATACCTGTTGCGGACACCGAGGACGTTTCCCGTTTTGGCGAGCGCGATTGAAAATCGTCAACAATTTCGCGCCTCGAACGCGGCGCATGACTAAAACTTTCTTCGTGGAAGCGACCACGCGAGGCGCGCACACCTTGTCGCAAATCTCCGGCGTCTGCTCGAACAACTTACCAAAATAGTCAATCTTCTCGTGTTCGATCTTGAAATCAAACTCTTCGTCGATGACGTCTAAGTATGCTTCAAATATCGTCGGTAAATCCATGCCGTTATCCAGACGTAACTTTTTCATCGTTTTCGCCGTTCGTAAAAGGGATTTCAAATCGGAAATTACATTCTCGTAATTTGCCGTTTGTACTTTCACCGCGACTTCTCTCCCGTCTAGTAAGCGTCCAAAATGAACTTGCGCGATCGAAGCAGTCGCGCACGCGTTCCTCGAAAGTTCCGAGAAGTGACTGCCCAAGGGACCTCCTAACTCCGTTTCTAAAATTTTCCGGACTATGTAGAAAGGCGTAGGCGGATTATCGTCCATCGTTTTCGAGAATTTCTCCACGTACGGTCTGGGCATCATTTGCGACGCCGTGCCGGCAATTTGACCGACTTTTCTATAAAATCCTCCGAAATCGGCGATGATTTCTGCCATTTGTTCTGCGCCCCATTCGTGTTGCTGATCCCAACTCAAAGCTCTTTTGCCCGGTTTGTCCGCGTAGAGAAGTTTGTGCTTTTGCTTGAGTAAAAGATACGACGTCATCACCGGCGCGACGCGCAAGGAGTATTCGATGGAGCGTTTCTTCCTCGGAGCGACAAGTTTGAGTACCAAACGCACGGCCAGAACTTGCGCGTGCGTGACGGCAAGATCCACGCACATTGGCTTTAACGACTTGTGCGCGTTGGCGACGACGTGCGATATCGATTTCAAACTCGGGACGAAAGGAATTCCCCCGCCTGCTCCTCTTTTGCTACTGATGCTAATACTGCTACTCTTTCCAGCGACGGCGTCGATGGTTGCTTTTCTTTTTTTCACCACTCGGGATCGTTGTCTTTTCAAAGAAGAAGGAGACATCTTCTTCTTGATCCTCTTCCCGGCTCCCGTGAGCGCTTGCTGAATATCCTCCGCGTTTCTCGTTTTCACCACCGCCAGCGCAAACACCATCACCCGCGCACCTTCGTACGCGTACCTCCCCATCCAACACCTTGCAAACGCGCACGCGATCGCGTGCGCGGACACCTTCCCGCACTGTCGAAAAAACACGAACATCATCTTCGCCGGCGATAACCGTAAAAACTTTCCCGTCTCTCGCGCCGCGTGGTCCATCGATTGCACCAGGAAAGAGAGTATCCGATCGCCTTCGTTCCCGCGATACATCGCCATGGCTTTCTTCAGCTTTTCTCTCCGAAACCGACTGAACGCGAGAATGCGCTTGTGCGGAGAAAAATTCAGAGACAGTTTTCGTTGTCTCTTCGCTTCGTCGCGGGAGGAAGCGGTAGTAGTCGTAGTAGTCGTTGCACCAACACCATCGTAGGAGTGATTACTTTCTTCACGACTCCCAGAAACACCAACACCACCACCACTCGCGACGGACGGGATGATCAAAACCGGGACGAAATCTGGTTCACCACTTTCCGACGACGGAGAAGAAGAGTGATGATGCACTGGAAACGTCACCGGAGGAGGAGGAGGAGGAGGAGGTAAAGTCGACGATGGAGATGACGATGAAGATGTCGCATCGCTCAAATCAAAACACAACGAAGCAAAGTGCGCCGCGGTGTTGTCGTGGCTTCTTTTCGCATCATAACTCTTCTTCTCGCTCGCATTATTCACGGAGCCCATCGCGCGAAAAAGAAGAAGAAGAAGAAGGTTTTATCGAGCGTTGTTCCCTGTTTTGCTCCCGTTCTCTTCTCTTCTCTCTCTCTCTCTCTCTCTCTGGCGCGCGCGGTTTTGTGGTTCGCGTACCTTAAAATTCAAAATGTGAAAACCCTAAACTTACGAGTCAAACCAACTCTCTCGAACTTTCTGCCGCGAGAAAGAGAGAGAAAGAGAACGAGAACGTAACATCGGGGAAGAAGGATGCCAAAACATCGTTCGTTTTTTTGTGCGCCCTTGTGTGTGTGATGCGTCTGCTCGCGCTTGTTTCGCGTGAGAGAGGAGAGACGTGAAGAGATTTCTATTAGGGGAAAAAATGTTGGGACTCGCGAAGTTTGCGATATCATCGTCTTCGTCTTCGGACGAGGACGAGGGGGACAACGAGTGGGAGAAGCGAGAAGAGTGTTATTCTCGACTTCATCGTCGTGATTCGGAGGAGGACACAGAAGAAGAATTAGAACGTAGTGTTCTCGCCGAGAAGAAGAAGAAGAAAGGAAAATTTGAGACGACACCTAACGGCCTGCTCCAACTCTGGAAAGACGTGGACGACGACGCAGACGTCGCGACGACGCTCTCGGAGTTTGAAGAACTCGAATACGAGGATTACGATGGTGCTTTTGATTTAGACGACGACGACGATGATGACGACGACGACGATGACTTCCAGTTTGAAGAAAAAGAGGAAGAAGAGGGCTTCCTCTCTGCCGCGTTGACATTCAACAGAAACGCGTTGGTGTGGCTACGTCCGGAAGTCATCGGCGGAAGCGTCGGGAAGACTGAGAGGAACGATGACAGAGTGGATAAAGAAAATGAACTACTCGCGTGGGATGCGGCGAGAAGAGAGGAGAACAGATTTTCACTTTTGGCGCCTCCGTCGTCTTCTTTCGCGGCGCCTTCTGAGTTTGACTTCGACGTCCTGTACGAACGCGCATACAATGGTTCGAAAGAACTCAATTTTAGCAACGACCCGCATGGAAACGCGGCGAATTGTATTTGCGCAGAAGAGTCAAATTTAGTGATGGTATGCTTAAACTCTGTCATGGGAGACGCGTCGTCGCGCCGATTGCTCAGAGCGATTTTGTCGGCTTCTCTGGATGACAGCAGAGCTCTTTCGGTGCGATTTCGCGGGGCGAGCGTTGGAGCGACCCAAAACGCGCTGTCAGAGTTTTATGAAACAGCTCGTATGCAAAATCGCGTGCGCGCGTTCGCGACAAAACCTGTGGGAAAAGACAGTACAGATCCAATCGCGAATGCGTTTCAAAAGTGTATTTTGAAAATACTCCAGGCTATGGATGCCTCTTTAAGCGCGTTTGCAGAAGCGTGCATTCAACGCAGAGCCGACGAGGAGGGAGAGTACGAAGGTGGAGAAGAAGACAGCAGAAACGCAATTTTGAACGATACGGTTACACTTCTTGAATTTATGCTCCACACGCGGGATATACGAAAACAAATTGCTTCGTTGGCGGCTTTGGTCGATAAAGTAAAAAAGCGATGGCACGCTATGACGCGCCACAAGTCGGGCGTTCCTTTGTTACAAGCGTTATCGCCTCAACGGCATCGCCAAAGTGCGAATAAACGCAGTGCTATTCAACATTCGTACGGCAGCGTAGCTCTTGATGTGCTCTCGCGAGAGATTCAAGATTTAACGTACAATGAGTACGTAGATATCGAACTTGAGCAAAGGAGCGTACTGAAACTGTTTGAAATTTTGTTCGTCTCCACGGTAAAACCTGTGCTAGTGGAAGGTATTGTCAACGCTTGCTTCTCGTCGAATCATTCTTCAACATCTCATATTGAAGACGAATGTTTGAAGAGCGCTTGCGACGTGTTGCTTCAGAATAAAATCGATGCAATTCGAAAATTGAGAAGCATAAAAAATTCCACTCGCGATATTCACAGAGAGGAGAAGCTTGCTCACTTTCGTGTGGGTATGCGCGCGTGCAAATCGCTATTACTTTCTTCCACTTCTGGTTCGTCAGATAATATTTCAGATGCAACTTCTTTCGTTCAATTCTTCACCAAAGAGTTGGGTCTCGCTCGAGACGAAATTTTACGCGAAGCTTCGGGCGCGTTGGACGAAGCTATTGATATGACTGACACTTCTCGTATAAAAGAAAAAGAATCGATCAAACGCGAAGAGAGAGAACGCGCACGCGCGCAACGGGAGCTCTTTGAGGCGCGCATGCGCAAGCACGAGCTCGAGAAAGAGGAAAAACGACAGAAAGCCAAGGCCAAGAAGAAAGAATTAGGGGATGCAAGACGCTTGGAAATGTTTGAGCGGGCGGAGAGGAAAAAAGAAGCAAAAGTGAACGAGCTGACCGAAGATTTAGAGAGATTAGGGACTTTCAGTGGGAGTGCGGTGAAGAAGAGAGTCAAATTGTTGGAAAGTCAAATGAATCGAGCTGAGGAAGGGAAAACTTATCGAAGTGAAGAGACGGGGGATGTTCTCGACGATGCCGTCGCTGTTAGAGAAGATCAAGAAGTTGCCGAAGAAAAGAAAGAAGAAGAAAAAGAAAAAGAATCAAAAGACACAAGGGAAGTAGTTGAGGAGACTATCGTGACTGCCAACGGCACGAAGGAAAGTGACCACTTCTCATTAATATCGTACTCGTTCTTTCCATCTAGTGCGATCATGTGTAAACGATCCATCGTGGATGTCACTGCCAGTAACCTTTGGGCGTTTCTCGATCTTATTCACGAAAAAGT
>Ga0255753_1005855_pt1 | contig 11614 bp, 15 predicted proteins | sample 041ome_10_FD_179953 | JGI IMG/M metagenome (GOLD analysis project Ga0255753, IMG submission 179953) | Coastal salt marsh microbial communities from the Groves Creek Marsh, Skidaway Island, Georgia - 041412US metaG (version 2) | ecosystem: Environmental > Aquatic > Marine > Intertidal zone > Salt...
AAATTAAACTTTGGGAAACAAGCAATTCTGCAGTAACATACACCGAGTAATTATATGTCCACTTCAAAATCAAAATTAGAGATAACAAACTTACCAGATACACAAGGGCAAGCTGATACAAGAAATATGCCGATTAATAAGGTAGGTATAAAAGATATAATACATCCTATGGTAATCAAACAAAGATCAGGTAAACAACAATCAACAGTTGCTAATTTTAATATGTATGTAAATTTGCCTCATGATTTTAAAGGTACTCATATGTCAAGGTTTGTACATATATTAAATAATCATGAAGAACAAATAACTGTAGATTCATTCAAAAAAATGATTGATGAAATGTTAGTATTGTTAGAAGCTGAATCTGGTCATATTGAGATGAGGTTTCCGTACTTCATCAATAAAACAGCTCCTGTGTCAAAAGTTCAAAGTCTGCTTGATTATACTGTTTCTCTTATCGGAGAAATTGAAAACGGTAAATCTAAACTCAAAGTAAAAGTTATGGTACCAGTTACAAGCTTATGTCCGTGCTCAAAAAAGATATCAGACTATGGCGCTCATAATCAAAGATCTCATGTAACGATTACTGCCACAATAAAAGACTTTATTTGGATTGAAGAAATTATAGATATTGTGGAGAGCGAAGCTTCATCTGAACTTTATGGTTTATTAAAAAGACCTGATGAGAAATTTGTTACTGAGAGAGCATATGATAACCCTAAATTCGTTGAAGATATGGTAAGAGATATAGCTGTCCACTTCAATAATGATGAAAGAGTAACAGAATATGTAGTCGAGTCAGAAAATTTTGAATCGATACATAATCATTCAGCATATGCTCAGATTCATAAAATCAAAGATTAAATCTTTATCTCAGCTTGACGTATAAGCCTCTTAAAATTTCCTCAGATGTGGGGTTATTCATTTGGACAAATGAATTATTTTCAATAGTAATCAGCGTGGCTGAGCCATTTTCTCCACCTAGATTAAGTTTTATAAATAACGTTTCAGAGGATGGTTTATTGAATATATTTGAAAAAAATCCGTCATCTCTAGTCGCTTCATTATCAAGAGAGATTTTAATATAACCATCTGATTGCTTTTGTTCAATGATATTTACTCCTAAAATATCTAGCGCAGTCAATACTGCTGGGTATGTTCTTTCATAGATATCTGGGACATAAAGAGTTTGTAGATTATTATCGTCTGAATATATAGTAACTTGATTTCTTATACCTGTTGATTTTGCGACGATATAGCCTGCCTCTCTAGCTTCATTACCTCCAAGATAAATGTACATTCTACTTATCATCTCATTTTCAAATTCTGGATCTCTTGCCCGATTCTGCCATCTGAATTCAGAATCACCATCGGACATAAACTCCTTTCCATAATGGGTAATTAAAATATCATATCCATTATTTTTTTTTATTAATCTTGTCTTGTAGCTATCCCTAGTTTCAGGTGAGACTAATAGTGGGACATATCTTCCAACCACTCTCTGTACAGTTCCAAGTTGAACTTCACTTAAATTTTCAAGGTAATTTGTTCTCATTGAAGAAACGGTTAAATCAGAATTAACTAACAAGAAACCTTCTTTTGTCCAAAAAGTTTTTATTTTGTTCCATAAAGAAATTTTGTCTTGTGTTTTAACAGAGAGAAACATGTCATTGCCTTGTTTATGAATTTGAATACTCTCTAATTCTGTATCTATAGAGAATAATTTTTCATTATCATTTTCAACTATTTCTGGGAGTGACAAAGAATTTGCTGTATCCGGACTATTTAGATTTGGTGGCAATATTAGATCAATTTGACCAGAAGAATAATCCTCATTAGTTTTATAAACTAATTTTTCGTTTCTTGGATCGGATATAATATTTTTAGCATAGTCTGTCATGCTTGAACAGCTAGGCATTACAAATGCTGCTAAAATGATAACATATATATTTTTATTCATTTATAGCTCCACAATCTAATAATGCTTGGTTAAGTTGTTCATGATATTTTTCATCTAGCCAAGTCAACGGTAAACGTATTCCTTTTTTTATCAGACCCATTCTATTGAGGCACCATTTGACAGGAATTGGGTTTGATTCACAAAATAATACATCATGTAATACTTCTATTTTTTCATTTAATTCAGAGGCCTTCTCAGAATCTCCTTCCATGGCATACTTGCACATCATATGCATTTGTCTAGGCGCAATATTTGCTGTGACTGAGATATTCCCAGAAAACCCATCTAGAAGATCGCCTATTGATGTTTTATCGTCACCTGTAAATATTTGCATGTTATCTGAACATAAACTTAGCAGCTCTTTTGAACGTTGTTTATTACCAGAAGCTTCCTTGATACCAACTATGTTATTATGCGAGGATAAACGATAAACAGTTTTTGGTTCCATGTCTACAGATGTTCTCCCTGGAACATTATATAGTATTTGCGGTATGGAAACCTGATCCGCTATTTTCTTATAGTGTTGATATAGACCCTCTTGGGTAGGTTTATTATAATAAGGTGTCACTAGCAAACAACCATCAGCTCCATTTTTTTTAGCACTTTCAGTTAACTCTATAGCCTCTGATGTTGAATTTGCGCCCGTACCTGCAATAACAGGTATTCTTCCGTTTACCAGTTCAATAGTTGTCTTTATTACTTTGGAATGTTCATTAAAGTCTAATGTTGCAGATTCTCCGGTTGTACCAACTGAGATAATTACGTCAGTCATATTAGCTACATGAAATTCTATGAGTTTTTCCAATGACTCAAAGTCTAACGATCCATCTTCATTCATTGGAGTTGCTATCGCAACCATACTTCCTTTAAAAATACTCATACTTTTAACCTGTTGCCGGCCTTTCAGGCCAAACATTCAAAATTGTACTTATTAATACTGCTAGGGGTATAGCAAAGAAAACTCCCCATATGCCCCAAACAGACCCAAAAAATAATATAGACAATAGTATAGCAAATGGATGTATGTTTACAGCGTCAGAGAACAAAATAGGAACAACTACATTTCCGTCCACAGCCTGAATTAGTAAATGTCCTATAATCACATACCAGAATTCAGATCCAAGAGCCCATTGGAAGTAAGCTACAAGGATAATAGGTATAGTAACAGCTATCATCCCAACGTATGGAATAATAACAGACAGTCCACACAAAAAGCTCAGTAGTAATGAATAGTTCAGACCTAATACAAAAAATAAAATAAATGATGATATCCAAACAATCATAATTTCTATGAACTTACACCTTATATAATTTCCTATTTTCAGATTTAACTCTGAATATGCCCTTCTGGTTAATTCAAGTTTCTTTGGGAAAAATCCAGCAATCCAACTATTTATTGTTTCTTTATCAAACAACATGAAAAATATCATAATTGGAACTAGTATTGCGTACACAATTATAGCGAATAAGCCACCCGCTGAAGCTAATGAAAATGTGAAGATTGAGTTACCTACTTTTGATGTTTCTCCTTGTAGGCCAAGAAATATATTATCTATATAATCCTTTGGTATGTATTCATTCTCGTCGTAAAGTCCTAAAATTAATTGTTTACTCTTGTTGAAAATTTCAGGAAGAGACTTAACAAGTAACGTGAGTTGATCAAGAAGTAGTGGTAACAATATGAAAAGAGTAAGAATGCTTATGATTAAAAATAGGGAAAAAACAACTATTACAGAAAAGTGTCTAGTTGCTTTAGTAATTTTTATTAGGTGTTGAACCAAACCCTCTAACATATATGCTAAAACAATAGCCACTAAAATAGGTGCAATAGTTTGCACTAATATGTATGTCACTATGATAGAAAATATTAATACAAGTGCCAGTGAGACTTGGTTAGGATCGGTAAAGTTGTCTATATACCAATCTTTTATTAATTTTATCATTGACTTAGTTTAACTTAATTATTGATACATATGATACATATAATCATGGTAAACTTAAATACAAATAAAATGGTAGTTCCGAAATGAAAGCATCATCATATCCTTTGTTTACTCAAAAAAATGACCCTTCAGATGCTGAAATAATCAGTCACAAACTGATGCTCAAAGCAGGACTTGTAAGACAACAGTCGACAGGACAATACAGTTTCTTACCAATAGGTTATCGTGTGTTAAAAAAAATAGAAAATATAATTAGAGAAGAGATGGATTCTATAGGTGCAGCTGAAATACTCATGCCGTCAGTACAACCTTCTGAACTCTGGCAAGAATCTGGTAGATGGGAAAGTTATGGATTAGAGCTGTTAAGATTAAATGATAGACATGATAGAGAGTACTGTCTAGGTCCTACATTTGAAGAAGTTATAACTGATTTGGTCAGAAAAGATTTAAATAGCTATAAACAACTGCCATTAAATATGTACCAAATATCAACAAAATTTAGAGATGAGATTAGACCAAGATTCGGCATTATGCGTGCGAGAGAATTTATAATGAAAGACGCATATTCATTTCATATTAATGAGAAATGCTTAGATAATTGGTATCAAAATTACAAGGATGCTTACAATAATATTTTTAAAAGATTACAGCTAGATTACACGATGGTGGATGCTGATAGTGGCAATATAGGCGGCAGTAAGTCAAATGAGTTTCATGTACTTGCTGAAGCAGGTGAAGATGACCTTCTAATCGATGAGAAAGGTATAGGAACTAATTTTGAAATTGCAAAAGCTAAGTATGGGTCTGATGATGTAGTAAAAATAGTTAATGAAAATAATTTGATACATAAAAAAGGTATTGAAGTCGGGCATATATTTAAACTTGGAGACAAATATAGTAAATCAATGGAATTATCAATTGCTGATGCTGACTTAAATGTTAATCATCTGCAAATGGGTTGTTATGGTATCGGTGTTTCAAGGATAGTAGCTGCAGCTATTGAACAAAATCACGATGAAAAAGGTATTATATGGCCAAAGAGCATAAGCCCTTTCCAAATCGCATTAGTTGAAATAGACGGACATAAAAATGAATCTGTAAGATCATTTTCTAATGAGATATATCAAGATATGAAAAGGAATAGTGTTGAAATAATACTAGATGATAGAAATGCAAAACTTGGAAATAAACTTCATGATTGGGAATTAATGGGTGTGCCCAACATTGCTATTATTGGGAAAAAAGAGGCGGAGAATAATATAGTTAGCTTCAAGAAACGAAGCAGTTCAGAAAAAGTGAGTTTAAGTGCTGATCAGTTGATATCAAAATTAGATGCAGATTAATCTAGAAACCTATAGTTGTCTTTTTGTTTCTCATACTGCTCTAAAGCCATGTTTGCTTCATTAAGTGCTTTTTTTGCTAGAGTGATTGATTTTTTAAAGTCTTTCTTATTGTGAGCTTTTTTTGCACTTTTAATTATCTTCTGTGTATCTCTCCAAGGGTTTTTTACTTTAACTACTTTTTTATAATTAGTTTCAGCCTGCTTTATGTACATTGATGATGTGGGTTCATCATAAACATCTGCACTATAACTTACCACTGGAGTCATCATAATTAGGACAAGAAATATAAAGAGTGCTTTCATTGGTTAATCTCCAAAAATTTAATATCTAATTCCTCTCTATAGCCAACTACCCATAATCCTCTGTTACGTGCGTGACTCTCAGCTTTCCTTTTGGAGTCGAGAGAAATATCGTTATATATTATGATGCTTTGTCCAGGCAAAATCAAATCTGCATCATATATTCTATCAGCATTATTTTTAAATATATTTGGCCAATAATAGGGATTATTATAATATTTTTGTGATAATGACCACAATGTGTCGCCAAATTTGACATTATGATATATGTATTTTGTTTTACCTGCTTGTATAGATGAGAATTTTGATGTGCCTGATATCTCTGCAACATTCGATGAGCAAGCACCTAATGTTAAAATATAGATTATCGAAAAAATTTTAAAACTATTCTTTTTAGTGCTCATTACGGGTATTCTATTTATATGAAAGATATTCTAATTCTATATTACTCAAAAAATGATTCAACTAAAAGAATGGCACGGGTTATTGCGAGAGGCATAGAATCAAACGCCGATACATCTGCAGTAATCAGGACTGTGAAATCATATCATTACAAGGATAGTGATGATCTTCTTGTCTCAAAACAAGATTTAAAATCTTGCTCAGGAATGATTTTAGGTAGCCCAACTCACTTTGGTAACATGGCAGCACCATTAAAAGAATTTCTAGATAGCACAACAGAAGAGTGGCTGAATAATACTCTAGAAAATAAACTAGGCGGAGTGTTCACATCAACTTCAAGCCTTCATGGTGGTCAGGAAACTACTCTTCTGAGCATGATGTTACCTTTGTTGCATCATGGTATGATTTTAGCTGGTGTTCCTTATAGCGAAAAAGCATTGACTTCTACAACATCTGGCGGAACACCTTATGGTCCATCACATGTATCTCATAATCAAAAAAGCGAACTGAGCGAAGATGAAAAACAAATATGTCTTACGTATGGTAAAAGATTTGCAAATATTATAAAAAATATGAATTCTTAGTTTGCATGTAAACTAATAGCTTTTTTAATAAAAGGTATTGTTACTCTTCTCTTCATCGATAATGAGACATGGTCAAGAGTCTTTATAAATGCACATAAAAAATATAAGTCTCTGCTACAATTGTTGATAATATAATTAAGAACTTTTTCTGATACTTCAAGCCCTCTATCAGAGCAGTAGGACATCATAATTTCTATTTTTTCCTCATCATTGAGATCTTTAATATTGAAAATCTTATCTGAAATTAGTCGAGATGATAAATCATTAAGTTTTAAATTACATTTATCAATGTCTTTTGTGGAGGTTACTACAGCTGAAGTATTATTTAATATCTGGTTATTGATAAGTGAAAATATTTTTTCTTCACAATCATTTTTCAGTATTATCTTATCTAAATTATCAATAATTATGAGATCATATTCAGCATGACAATCTATGTTGTCTAATTGAGTATTTTCATTGATATTTAAGTAATGGCCTAAATCTGAATGAGTTAAGGCTTCGCAAATATGAGACTTACCAGATGATTTCTCTCCATATATAAGTATTAGCTGTTTATCTTTGTTTATATTTAAAAGAGAAGTATATAAATCAAGATTATTGCCCACTATAAAATTAGAAAATGTTTTCTTTGTGTAGAATCCAAAACTTATTGGTATTTGATCATATACAAGGTCTTGAGTCATTTCAGTATCTATAGTAATTTCTTTGAGATATAATTATAACCTATCTAATGCTATGAATAATAAGCAAAAACATAAAATTAATTATAAGGACTCTGGAGTAAATATCGAAAAGGCAGATAAACTCATAGACTCCATTAAAACTAAACATAAAAAAAACAATAAGAATATACTGTCAGGTATTGGCGGATTTTCAAGCCTCTACAAGATTGATAAGAAGATAAAAGACCCAGTTATAGTTTCTGGTACCGATGGAGTTGGGACTAAGTTAAAAATTGCAAATAAATTAAACATCCATAAATATATTGGACAAGACCTGGTAGCAATGTGCGTAAATGATGTAATAACCAGTGGTGCTCAGCCATTGTTCTTCCTAGATTATCTAGCAACAAGCAAAATAGATCTAAGTATTCATAAGGCTGTACTAAAAAGTATAAAGAAAGCTTGTGAGGACTGTGAAATGACACTAATAGGTGGCGAAACTGCAGAGATGCCAGGAATGTATAATAATAAAGAATATGATTTGGCTGGATTCTGTGTTGGAATTGTTTCAGAAAAAAAAATAATCAATAACAAAAAAGTTAAAGAAGGAGATTTAATATTAGGTATAAAATCAAATGGATTTCATTCTAACGGCTATTCACTTATAAATAAGTTAATTGAAAAAGACAGATTAAAATTAAAAGATAGATTAAATAAAACTAAAATAAGCTCTCTTTTAATCAAACCAACCAGATTATATGTGCATATAATTAAAGAATTGATGAAAAAAATTGAAATAAACGCTTTAGCTCATATCACAGGAGGAGGTATAACTGATAATGTACCCAGGGTCATACCTGATGAACTTGCAGCTTGCATAAACCTTCATTCTCTCAAGATTCCTAAACCATTTAGATATATTCAAGAGTTATCAAAAATAAGTGATGTAGAAATGCTAAAAACATTTAACTGTGGTATTGGGATGGTTGTAATTATCAATAAAAAATATCTATCAAAAGCTCATAATTTATTAAATATAAATAAAGAAAAATATAAAGTTTTAGGTCAAATTATAAAAAAACCAAAAAATTCAAAAATAATATATGTCGATTAAAAAATGTGTAGTGCTCTTCTCTGGTGCAGGTTCTAATTTAGAGAATCTTTTAAATCAACAGAACGAATTAAAACATAAACTAAAATATGTCCATGCATTTACTAACAATTATGATGCGGGCGGGATTAGTGTGTGTAAAAAATATAAGCTTCCGGTGTCAATTGGGAAAAAAGAAAATATAAATAAAGATCTTGAAAGCTTCCTTTCTAATATCAATCCGGATTTAATAATATTATCAGGTTATATGAAAATTATACCACCACATATTGTGGATAATTACGTTGGGAAGATTATTAATTTACATCCTTCATTATTGCCAAAATATCCAGGACTTAATACATATGAGAAAGTAATTTCAAATAATGATAAATATCATGGCGCGACGGTTCATTTTGTTACAAAAGCACTGGATCAAGGACCCATTATCTTGCAAGGTAAGTTTTCAGTTAATGAAAAAATGACAAGGCGAGAGTTGGAAAAATTAACACACAAAGCAGAGTATTCTATCTTTCCGGTAGCAGTTGAATGGTTTGCTAATGATTTGCTCAAATACAATGGTAATAATATAATTTTAAAAAATGAGAATATTCATTCAACAATCACTTATATGATAAACCTCAATGACTGATAATTTTTTTCCAAAGTTTTTTGGTTGTTTGATAGTAGGCATTTTATTTACAGAAATATCTATTTCTGCCCCAAAAATATATAGTGCTATGTATAGCCTTAAAAAAGGTGGTATAGAATTTGCCCGTTCAAAACATGATCTTAGTTATAACTCTAATTTGGATGAGTGGTGCATGACTTCCTTTAGTTATACAGTTGGTATTTTTAGCATTAAAAAAGATGACAGAAATGAAACTAGTTGTTTTAAATACAATAAGAGTAACCATTTTAATGCAATGAATAGTAATGTTAGTTCTAATGATTTTGTGAGAACGAATACCTACACGTATAATAGAACCAAAGGTAAAAAGAACCATATAGTCGAGGTGAAACGAGTTGATGATAGCTTAGTTACGGTAATAGATGGCACACCATCAACGCAAAAGAGTTATGCAAGTATTGATAGATTGGTAGCACAACTATTTGGCTATACTTTCAAAAAAATTAAAGTTAATGACAAAGGAAGAGAGCGGCAATATAATTTTAAAATAATTGGAAAAGAAACTATAACAACAATTTTTGGAACTACAGAATCAATAGTAGTTAGTAAAAATATTAATGAGAGTAAAAGAAATACCCTGACATGGTATTCAGTGAATAACGATTACATTCCCGTAGTAATAGAGCAATACAGAATTGATGAACATAAATTTACTGCTACCTTGATAGAGTTCCAAGACTAATTATTTTTTCGTGTTTTAAGTCTTAAGGAATTAATTTTTATAAAGCCTTCGGCATCTCTTTGGTCATAAGCGCCTGAATCATTTTCAAATGTAGACAAGTCTTCTGAATATAATGAATTTGGGGATCTTCTACCTTCAATTATAACGTTTCCTTTGAATAGTTTAACTTTTACGTCACCTGAAACTTTATTTTGAGATTTATCTATCAAACCTTGCAATGATTCTCTTTCCGGACTGAACCAATAACCATTGTATATGAGTCTTGAATATCTATTAGTTAAATCCTCTTTTAAATGTAACATTTCTCTATCAAGAGTGATTGATTCCATTGCTTTATGAGCTTTAAAATAAATTGTTCCGCCAGGTGTCTCATAACAGCCTCTGGATTTGATTCCAACGTATCTGTTCTCAACAATATCGTCTCTGCCTATCCCGTGATGACCTGCTAGTACATTAAGTTCATTTAATATTTTAGAAGGCTGCATTTTTTTACCATTTATAGCAGAAACATCACCTTTATCAAAAGATAATGTAATTGTTTGAGGTTTTGACTTACTCTTTTCGATAGACTTTGTTCTCAACCACATTGATTCTTCTGGTTTTTTCCAAGGATTTTCAAGAATGCCGCCTTCATAAGATGTATGTAAAATATTAGCATCCATTGAATAAGGACTTTTTTTACCTTTATCAAAATCAACAGCAATTTTATGCTTCTTTGCATAAGCCATCAAATCAGATCTAGATACAAAATTCCATTCTCGCCAAGGAGCAATGACTTTTATTTTTGGGTTAAGCGCATATGCAGCCAATTCAAATCTTACTTGATCATTCCCTTTTCCTGTCGCGCCATGGCATATATATTCCGCTTTTTCTTTTTTGGCTATTTCAATAAGTCTTTTGCTTATTAATGGACGTGCAATTGATGTCCCTAGAAAGTACTCTCCTTCATAAATAGCATTTGCTCTAAACATAGGATAGACATAGTTTGTTACAAAATCTTCTCTTAAATCCTCTATGTATATTTTTTTTATTCCAAGTTTTTTTGCTTTAGCTTTAGCATCTCGAGTTTCCTCGCCTTGACCTATATCAGCAGTAAATGTAATAACTTCAAGATCATAATGTTCCATTAGCCATTTAGCTATGACAGATGTATCTAAACCACCTGAGTATGCGAGAACAACTTTTTTAGACTTCACTGGTATTATCTGTTTGATTAGTTTCAGGTTCTACCCATCTGAAGCCTTTATCTGTAGATTCTTTTTTCCAAAAAGGCGCTTCAGATTTTAATGATTCCATGATTTGTCTTGTTGCCTCAAATGCTTCATCTCTGTGCTCAGACCATGTTGCAACTAAAACTATAGGATCTGATGGAGTTACTAGACCCACTCTATGTAAAACTATTGAATCAATAACTTTAAATTTTTTAGTAGAACTATCAATAATTTTCTCAAGATATGATTCAGTCATATCAGGGTAATGTTGTAGTTCCATAGATTTAATGGTATCTCCAGAATTAATATCTCTCATAGTTCCTAAAAATACGCTACATGCCCCTATGTTTGTTTTCTCTTTTAATTGTGACCTTTTATATTCGACTAGCTTTTGCCATGGATCAAACTCTTCATTTATAATTTCAATATACATTTTTAACCACCTGTTACTGGGGGGAAGAATGCAATTTCATCATGATCTTTAAGAAGATAATTCATATCTACGTATTCATGATTTACTGCAACCATCACTTTTCCAGTGTATTTTATATCTTTTGAAACATCTGACCAAACATCATCAGCAGTAACTCCTAGCTGAATATTTATTTTTTCAGAGGCTTTTCCTATCGCATCACTGATACTTGCAAAGTATTTTACTACAATTACCATTATTATCAGTGAATGATACATTTATGTCACATTAAACTCAAATTAAAATATTTCCTATCTCTGAGATTTGCGAGC
>Ga0255753_1005857_pt1 | contig 11613 bp, 15 predicted proteins | sample 041ome_10_FD_179953 | JGI IMG/M metagenome (GOLD analysis project Ga0255753, IMG submission 179953) | Coastal salt marsh microbial communities from the Groves Creek Marsh, Skidaway Island, Georgia - 041412US metaG (version 2) | ecosystem: Environmental > Aquatic > Marine > Intertidal zone > Salt...
AGAAGTTAAAGGTATCAGAGCCGCATGTAAAGTTATGAAAACTAGATATGCTAAACCTTTTGAATCAGTACAGGTTAAGATTCCATATGAAACAGGTATGAATCCATACTCAGGACTCACTGATATGCTAGAAGGCAAGGGACTACTTAAAAAAGAAGGTAACAGATTAGTATACACCACAGTTGATGGAACAGAAATCAAACAGTTCCGTAAAGCATGGGAAAACAATGAAGAAGGTTGTTTAGACATCGCTATGAAAGAAATAAGTTCTAGTCTAAAAAGACTAAGTAATGATGATGTTGTTGAAGAAACAGCAGAAGAACCAGTAGTAGAAACAAAACTAACAGTAGATGGACACGGTGATGTCCACGAAGTTGAAACTGAGGATTAAACTGAATGATAGACGTAGAATTATTAGGTGAAATGTGGCTAATTGCTAAGGAGTATATTCCTGCAAAGGATAGAGGAGCGGCCGCAGATCATATCGTTGCTGTAGTGGCTGAAGGCGGCATCACTGAAGAACAATTAAAAGAGTTTGGTGGAGCAGATCCATACTTAGGTAGGGGAGTACATGACTACTTAGGAGAAGATGAAACCGACGATGAAGATGATATTGATTATGGATCAGATGATTATTAATGGATGAAAAGAAATATTTTCCTATTAAAACAGCTACCTCATGTCAACTTAAATGGAATTGGAGTACACTCTATTTAAATAGTGGACTAACATCAAGTTGTCATAGAACTGGCACAAGTCAGTTAACTAGGGAAAATTTTAACTCTTTTCATAATACAGAAGTAAAGCAACAAGACAGGCGAGCCATGCTAGAAGGTAAATGGCCAGAGTCAAATTGTAGTTACTGTCGTGAAATTGAACAGTCAAACGGTGTTTCAGACAGAATGCGACAAATGACAGTGCCAAACATAGCACCGCCTGAACTTGATGATGACATTAATAGTGTAGTAGTAACACCACAAATTGTTGAAGTATATTTTAACAATTATTGTAACTTAGGTTGTTTGTATTGTTGGCCTAGTTTAAGTTCAACAATACAGTTAGAAAATGAACGACACGGAGAGTTCAAACAGCAAGGTGTTCATTTAATAACCGAAGCAAGACAAGCACAAGATTTGATTCCAAAGTTTTGGGAATGGTTTCCGAAAGGATTTCCTAAAATTAAAAGGTTTCACATACTTGGTGGCGAACCTTTACTACAAAAAGAGTTTGATAAGTTGTTAACTATGATTGATCAATATCCAAATAAGGATTGCGAACTAAACATAGTAACTAATTTACAGTTAAAAACAGAAAGAATAGAACAATACATTGAACAATTTAAAAAGTTACTGACCAAAAGAAAATTAAAAAGGATTGACATAACAGCAAGTATTGATTGCTGGGGGCCAGAACAAGAATACGTTCGGTATGGTATGGACTTGCAATTATGGAAGAAAAACTTTAAAATATTATTAAGTCAACGTTGGTTAACGTTAAATATCAATCAGACTATATCAGCGTTAACAATAAAAACAATGCCTGACTTGTTAAAACAGTTACAAGAATGGCGTAAAGATAGAAAAATAGGACATTGGTTTAGTGGAGTAACTCCTGGACCAGAGTATATGAAAGGTGAAATATTTAATTCTAGTGAATTTGAGCATGAGCAACAAGAAATACTAGCTCTGATGCCAGAAGATACAGAAGAAAACAAACAGGCACATGAATATATGAAAGGTTTATTTAAACAGATGAATGACAGTAAAGAGAATCAAACAGAAATAAAAAATTTATTAGTATACCTGACTGAAAAAGATAGACGTAGAGGTACTAATTGGAAAACGACATTCCCATGGTTGGAGAAATATAATGTGGTATAGTAAAGTAGTCGCTAGCCTAGGTGCTATTCCAGATATGATTGCTCATTATGAAGCAGAGTTAGAATCTGCTAGACGTGAAATTGGTGTACGAGGTAACATTGAAAAAGCTCTTAGTGGCTTACCTGGGGTTACTGAGCATCGTTTTAATCAACTACAAGAAATTGAGTCAGTATTAAACTTTCTTAACATACAGTTGCGTAAAATTAGACGTAAACACTTTCAAAAATATCTTGAAGCCTACAACAGAGCATTAACGTCGAGAGACGCTGAAAAATATGTGGACGGAGAAGATGAAGTCATTGACTTTGAAACTATTATTAACGAAGTAGCTCTATTACGTAACAAATGGTTGGGAGTTATGAAAGGACTTGAAAGCAAGAACTTCATGTTAGGACATATTACTAGACTGCGTACAGCAGGTATGGAGGACGCATCAATTGGCTAGTCATTCACAATGGATACTCGATCACTTAAGAGAGTATGACAGTTTTTTAGATAGTTTAACAACTATTGCTGATATGGGCTGTGGGGCTAGTAATGACATACATTGGTGGGCTACACTAGAAACTAGAGATGATCCACCAGAACCTTATAACTATAAATGTTATGCCGTTGACATTGATCAAAAAGCATTAAACTCAATTCCTAAACATGAAAATATCAATTTAATTAATAAAGATTTTACACAAGAAAATATATTGCCAAGGTCAATTGATCTAATGTTGGCACATGACAGTTTTCAATATGCCTGGAATCCAATTGAAACCCTAAGAAACTGGCACAAAGCAATGACAGTTAATGGAATGCTAATCATATCACTTCAAGCACAAAGTGGTGTTATGGACAACATGTATTATAGTTTTACTCGAGATCATAGCATACATCATTATACACCAGTTAACTTGATATATATGTTAGCATTGTGTGGGTTTGATTGTCGTGATGCTTATCTACTTAAAAAACGTAATGATCCATGGATTAATATTGCTGTTTACAAAAATGATATTGAGTTTATGGATCCAGCAACAACTAGATGGAGTCATTTAGTAGAAAAAGATCTAGTACATCCAAGTGTTGCTGAAAGTGTGTTTAAATGGGGCGACAGTGTTAAACAGGAAGAAGTACTGTATCCTTGGTTAGATAAAGAAAATTATTTTATTGATTATCAAAGTGTGTTTGAACCCTTGCCGTTTACAGAAGGTTTACCAGTTGAACAGTTAGGCGGACAACATAAAAGTGTTGAAAAAGAAAGTGAACAATCAAGTGCTTTCCAAGCAGATCCTAAAAACAAAAAAACAACTAAAACTAAAAACGTTGGTATATTAAGACCTCCTAAACGAGGATAGTATTATGAATCGAGTAGTACTAGTAACAGGTGGATTTGATCCAATACATCGCGGACACATTAATTATATTCATTCGGCACGACAACTAGGCGATATGTTAATAGTTGGTGTAAACAGTGACGCTTGGTTAACACGTAAAAAAGGGCAACCTTTTATGCCACACTCAGATAGAATTCCTATCATACAAAATCTTAAAGATGTAGAGCATACGTTTTTGTTTAATGACAATGACGATACTGCTATAGAAGCAATTAACAATGCTAAAATGCTGTATCCAAATAGTCAAATTATATTTGCCAATGGTGGTGATAGGACTAGTGGTAATATTCCTGAACTTGAACACTTTAAAGATGACCCAGCAGTCAAGTTTGAGTTTGGTGTAGGTGGTAATAAAGAAAACTCATCAAGTTGGATATTAAAAGATTGGATGGCACCTAAGACAGAACGTGACTGGGGATACTATCGTGTACTGCATGATATAGGTACTACCAAAGTAAAAGAACTCACAGTTAACCCTGGTAAAAGTTTGAGTATGCAAAGACACTATTTAAGAAATGAACTCTGGCATATTGCCAGTGGGCAGTGTAGAGTAGAGTTTGAGGATCATGCTACAACGTGGCATAAAAATTTACACAAGCATGATGAATATATTGTGCCTATAGATCGCTGGCACAAAATTACCAATCCTTTCACGGAACCATGTCATATTATTGAAATACAGTTTGGTAGTGGGTGTATAGAAGATGATATAGATCGTAGATAAATACTTAACTATGAGAGCTAACCAATTTATTACAGAAGCAAAAGGTCTATTTGGACGTATAGAAGGCGACAAGTTTGTTAATGCTAACGGCCAAGAAGCAGAATTCCAACGTATAGACTTTTATCCTGATCCAGATCAAGCACAATTTGAATCGCCAGAAGCCCGAGACGAAACAATTAAAAAGTACGAAGATGACTTAAAAGGTAAAATTACCTGGACTAATAGTCCAAACTCGGGTGCGTTGGCGTTTGCTGTTGCTGTATTAAATAATAGAGAAGGTGGACAACTACTTTGGGGTAGATACCTTAAACAAACAAAACATAACATGTTAGGTACCTGGGAAAACAAGGCTGTTCCTCCTGGATGGAGTCTGGCAACTAAAGGTGCTGTTAAACTACAGGCAGGGTATGACCCACAGAATTTAATTAAAACAGAAAATCAGTTTATGTCAACTGATCAAGTTATACAAACAGTAACTCAGAACTCACCAGAACAAGTTAAAGAAACATTCAAACAAAATCTACAAAAACTAGCACAGGGCAGAGCTGACATAGTATTCTCAGGTATGGCAGAACAAATGGAAGCAGTACGTGATTACTTTGGTGAAATCATGCAACCATTGGCTTTAGCAGGCGGAGTTATTCTGGGACAAGCAGAACAAGCAAGACAAGTATTAGCAGACGGTGCTAACTGGAAGAACTGTAAAATGATGTGGCCAATGTCAATGAATGCCGCATTGTGTGATAGTTTCTTAATTGCACCTAATGGACAAGAAATTGGCATTAGTTCAAAAGGCGGTGCAGGTGCTAAAGCGTCAGCAAAGAATTTACACGATGCTTATCTCAAAGCCAAAGAAGAAGGCAATGAAGATTTAATTGAGTCGAGCCAATATACTATTAACATTGTAAGAATGATTGCTGAAAATACAGCATTCGTTGGACCATTTGAAATTGGCAAATATTTAAACGTAGCTCAAATAAATGATAATCTTCGTAACGAAGTAGAAGGTTATATTAAATCAGGTAAAACTGATTTTGAAGGCATCAGTGAAGATGCACGTACACTGTTAAGTGGATTTAAAGTCAACAATGAAGTTAAGGGATTCAATACTGGGTATGCAGTCATGGCCGCAGTGGCTAAAACAGTAGCAAAAGAAATCAATAAAAATCCAGAGTTTACTAAAGGTGCTCTAGCATTGTTAAACCAATCAAGTATCATTCAAGTGTATACAGCGATGAATAAACGAGGTGAAGACGCAGTACTCAAAGGATTCAAAGCAGTTTATCCTCCAAACTTTGAAGGTAAAATTCTAGTAGATGGTGGTAAGAACTACTATTCATCAAGAGTTCAAGGAAAACTAGCATTTAGTTTTGCCTAAATAAACAGTTGACATTTAGATAACCTTAACGTATAATAGTTTATATGCCGTTATAGCTCAGTTGGTAGAGCAACTGACTTGTAATCAGTAGGTCCTCAGTTCGAATCCGAGTAACGGCACCATTTTTAACTTTAAAGGATATTCAATGAGTGATTATGATAGTGAAGGCCAATTAAAAGTAAAACCCAGTATTGAAAGATATAGTATAGATAAATGTTTAGAAAAGGCTGGTGGTAATAGATTTGATTTAATTCTTCTGGCAAGTCAACGTGCCAGGGATATATCAAATAAAAGAATATTTGCCGGTAGAACTAATAAAGATGAATATGAGAATAAGCCTACAACACAAGCATTAATTGATATTGAGCAAGGCGAATACACTAGAGAAGATTTATTATCTAAATACAACGAGAAATAGTTATGGCACAAGACTACAAAAATTTTACTCAAGAGGATTGGGATAAAGCGATGAAAAAGTTTCTTGAAGAAGGCGGAAAAATACAACAAATACCATACGGTACTACTTCTGATGCTTCAACAGACTTCTACGGTAATAAGAAAAAAGATAAGGATAAAAAGTAAACAATGGGAAGTGTGGCTGAGCGGCTTAAAGCAACGGTTTACTAAACCGTCGACCGGGAAACTGGTCCGTGGGTTCGAATCCTACCACTTCCGCCAATATATGCACCCTTCGTCTAGGGGACTAGGACACTGGCCTTTCACGCCGGCAACACGGGTTCGAATCCCGTAGGGTGTACCATTTTATATAAAGAACTCAATAAATTATGACCACACATACTGTCAAAGACGCTACTATAAATATCCATAGTCATATGATAAATGATAAGTGGCGAAATGACTTTTATTACCAAGCATTAAAGGCTTATGCTCCAGGTAAAACAGTTCTTGATGTTGGATGTGGATCTGGAATTTTATCATTTTATGCGTTAAGTTTAGGTGCTAAATTTGTATATGCTGTTGATATAAACCCTGACTGGACAGCTATAACACAAAATGTATTATCTCAATATTTTGATCAAAGTCAATTTAAAGTGATTAATAAAAACTTTATAGCAAATGAATCTATTGATGAAATTGATTCTCCAATTGACGTGATGGTTACAGAAACATTTGGACCATCATTATTTAACCAAGGCATATTTCAAACTTGGTTATCAACACAACAATATGCTAGTAATGATATAATTACAATACCATCTGATCTATCAATTGATATACAGGTATTTAAAAATGAAAATTTTTATACCAAATTTCAATTTGAGGATAATTCAAATATTATAACAGAAGAAAATGTAATAGATCAAAAGTTTTTTAATGCTATAAAACAGGTCGACAGTGAGACAAAAACAAAACAGCCATTGACACAAGAATGGATACATTCAGGATATTTAAAAAATAGTATTCCTAATGAGATTACTGAATTATTTAAATATAGTTACCATAATTTACCTGATATTGAACTTACTAATAAACCTTTCCCTCAGAACTTGAAGCCAGTTATCACAGCTCAAGTTAATATTGATGTACCGTCTACTATAGTTTTATCTAATAAAATATCAAGTAATAATAAAACTATTTGTTTGTCAGATTCTGAAAGTACTTTACCATGGCAACATATTCCTTTTGCATATATAGATGAACCAGGTACATATTCAATAACATATTCTGATTATCAAGACTTGCTAGGCCCTCTCGGTAACCATTGGATAATCAATAAATATTAATCTATGTTCAATCAAAAAATATTATGTTTAGGCAATAACAGTTCAGATACTGACGTTAGAACTAACGAGTTAGCCAAACAAGATAACACAGTCAATTATGGATTATGCACTGAGCATAATGTCATTCCCATACAAGCAGGATACTATCATACTAGCTTAACAGATATGCCACCAGGCCAGGTAATTAAGTTTGCACAAAATTTTGATCTAGTCGTACTATTAGATCAACCAATGAACGAATGGAGTCATTGGAAGCCTTTACTTACTACGTATAAAGCAGTACTAGAGATAGAAGAAACTACACCGGTAGAATATAAAAATAATAAAAACATAAAACAGTTAGAATATTGGAACAATTATCTGAAAACAAATCCAAGTTTTTGTTTATACCCATGGGTATTATTAACAGAAGATGCAGGACAAGTAAATCTGTGTGCTAGAAGTCATTATACTATTGCTAATAATATTAAGGAAGTAGGCGACTTTAAAACTAGCGAAAAGTTTCAAGAAGTTAGAGAATCAATGTTAAAAGGTAAACGTTTACCTAAACACTGTAAAGAATGTTACTATTATGAGGATAAAGGTATTGAAAGTAGTCGACTGTTTGAAACAATGGATTGGGCAGTTAAACTTGGATTAGAATCAATTGATGATTTAGAAAAACTAGAGAATCCACACTATTACGAAATACGTTTGTCAAATAAATGTAACATAATGTGTCGCTCATGTAAGCCAGAACATAGTCATTTAATTGATAAAGAATATACAGAACATAACATCAAGTTTATGGGCGAACAAACATTTGCATATTCAAATTTTGATCATGTAAATTTAGATGCACTAAATGATAAAACAAGAATTTATTTAACTGGCGGTGAGCCTAGCGTAATGGCTGAGTTTTATGACTTCATGCAAAAGTGTATAGACATTGGAAAAACAGATTTTGATTTTACCATTGGTACAAACGCACAAAGTTATACTCCAAAGTTTTGGAAACTGGTAAATCAATTTAGCAATATGAACTTTACAGTGTCTGTTGATGGATATGGTCGAATCAATGATTATCAAAGATGGTTAAGTGATTTTGATACTGTAATGGCTAATGCACATGCTCTAGAAGACGCTGGGCATAGTGTTACATTTTTAATTGTTCCAGGTATGTATAATGTTACTAACTTGCATTTACTATTAGAATACCTAGATGAACATTTTCCAAAGACAGCACTTTATCTTCAAATAAATCGTAACTCAAATCAATCAGCGTACAATCACCCTAATGCCGAGTTAGTAATTGAAAGTATGCGTAAGTGTCAACAGACACAAGTATACCACAGTGATGGTAGATCATGTAAAACAACTATTGACAGCATACTAGATTATTACTTAGAACAACCAACATTTAATCCTTTACTACTTGCTAACTTTTTTACTTACAACGATCAACTAGACAAGGCAAGAGGAGTCCAGTTAAAAGACTACATTCCTGAATTAGATGAGTGCAGAAAGTATTTAAAATAAATATAGATATGAAGACACTCCCGTTAGATACAAAAATTAAATTATTACAAGCATTTGTTTACCTAGGATTTATATATACTCTAGTATGGCAGTTTGATTGGGTATGGCTAGTAGCAGGCTTACTGTTTGGTTGGCTAGCAACTCTGATAGGTATCAGTTGTGGGTTACACAAATATTCAGCACACAGAAGCTTTGAAGCAAAAAATAATTTTGGCAAAGGTCTAATGTTGTTCTTTGCTACTATAATGAGTTTAGGTTCGACTATTGCTTGGTCTACAACACATAGAAAACATCATCAATTGAGCGACAAGGATGGAGACCCACATAGTCCTAACCAGAATGCCAGTTGGTGGCGTTCAATTAAACTTTGGTTCTACTATTTTCCAACATACCATGTAAGTGTTAGAGAAGTAAGAGATCTAATGAGTGATCCAATGCACAAGTTTTTTCATAATAACTATTTCAAAATTATATTTGCTTGGATTATTCTTTTAGCACTAATAGACGTTAAAGCATTATGTTATTTTTATTTTGTAGCAGTAGTATACGGATTTCAAGCAACTAGTTATATCACAGTACTGGCACACAAAACTTGGTTAAAAAGATTAATTGGATATACTAATTTTGAAAGTGGCGACAACTCATTTAACAGTAAACTGGCGGCAATATTTTGCCCTTGTGATGGTAATCATAACAATCATCATACACATCCAGGTGCGGCTCGTAACGCATTAGGAAAAGGTGAATGGGATACTGGATATTGGTTTATACGACTAGTAGGACGTGTTCCTGATCAAACACCATGGACTAGGCTTTTAGATAACGAATCAACCACCCGCTAACATCAAACTTACCTGCCATTTCAGTATAGTCTGCTTTACTTGGATCTTCATGATGACATCCATGAAACCCTTCGCCGGCAAATAGTACGCTAAAGAACTGACTGTCCCAACTCCAATCGCCATCCATTCTTCTTTTTGAACGGAACAGTTTACGCCATAGTGTGCTGTGAGCAACAACTGTTACATAACTCATACCTAATACCATCCATACTACAGGTAATGCAACAAAATATACAAATGCTTCTATACCACCAAATGCTAAAACAACAGCAGGATATATTGCCCATATTTTCCAATAGTGAGTATAACTAATTTTAATGTCAGGGTCACGCATTAGATCAACAATCATTTTAGGTGATATTTTCATTTTTGGAAAATGATAGAACCATAGTTTTACATTGTGCCACCAACTTTGTTTTAACACAAAAGGATCTCTGTCAGTATCACTATAAGCATGATGTTGTCTATGAGCACCAGCAAAGCCAGGAATACTACCAAGAGTACACTGGATGCCAATCCATAATAAAAACCATTTTACCAATCTATTACGCGGCTCAAATGCACGATGGCAAATCCATCTGTGTAAACTGATACTGCCACCAATCCAATACAAGCACCAACTAATGGCTAAGCCCATTAGTAAGTATGAAACGTTCCAATATGTAAAGATGCCCCAAAGAAATATGATGTGCATCAATGCTTGTACAGGTAACACCTGCTGATAGGTTGACATATTTTTAATTGATCTGTATAATTTAAGCATAACTATATTTATGGTACCAAGTATGTTCAACAGTAAAAAATCACCATTAATTCTATTAGGCGGAAGACAAACCTGGGATTTTATAGTGGATACATGTGATGCACTAGGAATTGAAGTGTTAGGGTTTGTTGATAGATTCTATGCTGGTAGAATTGATGAGATTGATGGATTGCCCTGTTTAGGTAGTGATATGGATTTGTATGATAATCCTAAAATGTATAAAGATGCACAATTCTTTATAGGGAGTTTTTGGGATGGTGATTCAAATTTAAACACAGAAAACCTAAGTGGTTATCAATTGAGACTAGATCGTATGCAATTGATTAAAGACTTAGATTTGCCTACACATACTTTAATAGATCCTAGAGCTATGCTTAGTAAAAGAGTAGAAGTAGGTGAAGGTACGTATATAGGAAGAGGAGTTAACATTAGAGCTGGTGCAAAGATTGGCAAGCATTGTATTTTAACAGATGAAAGTGGGTTTGCAAATGATGTTGAAATAGGTGACAACTGCGTTCTTAGTGGTGGTGCTTATCTAATGAGTAATGTAACGTTAGGTAACAATGTTTATGTGGGCACCAGAGCAACGGTGCTTAATGGACATAGTTCAAAACAAAATTCAATAACTATTGGGGATGATTGTAAGATATATGCTCATGCGTTAGTTACTGATTCAATGCCGCCGGGTACTACCATGGTATACAGTGGAAGACAAAAACTATTATCAAGACAAGACTTAGGAGATTAATTAATGGGATATGATGCAAAAGCAGTACTAGTACCAAAATCAATTAAAACAATGGCCAATGGCGATAAGTTTTTTTTAAAACTTATGAAAACGGCTATCGAAGCAGAAGTTCAGGGAAAAAATCGTAGGTTTAGTGACCCAGCAACTTCACAGTCTAATAGAAACAAAAACCAACAAAAAGATAACTAAAACTGCCAAAAAAGGCAGTTTTTTGTTGACTATTTGTATAAAAAACTGTTATACTATAACAGTATATACAAAAAGGAAATAAAATGTTTGATTCAATTGAAATTAGAAAAGCCAACAACGGCTTTATTGTAATATTAACCCCTGAAGATGACGATGCTATTGAGTATGTATTTGATACCAGTAGAAAAGCCATGAAATTTATCAGAACCTATGTAGAAGCCAAAGTTGTTAACGCTGAAGCATAGTACTAATAAATACCATATCAATTAAAAGTGGAGTAGTCAATGTCTAAGAACGTCCTAGTGACTGGTGGTGCAGGGTTTATCGCACATCATGTCATTGATCATTTATTAAAAAATACAGATTGGAACATTGTTAGTTTAGATAGACTGGACTTCTCTGGTAATCTTAATCGTATAGCAGACATGATGCAAGATCATG
>Ga0255753_1005859_pt1 | contig 11611 bp, 4 predicted proteins | sample 041ome_10_FD_179953 | JGI IMG/M metagenome (GOLD analysis project Ga0255753, IMG submission 179953) | Coastal salt marsh microbial communities from the Groves Creek Marsh, Skidaway Island, Georgia - 041412US metaG (version 2) | ecosystem: Environmental > Aquatic > Marine > Intertidal zone > Salt...
TTTTCTTGACGAAGACGATGAGAACGCGAGAAGAGTTGTCTCGTCGTCGTTTACGTCCTCGTCCTCGTCCGGTTTTGCAACGACGATATCTTCGCCGCGGATATCGTCAACCGAACGATGCAAACGACGAGGAGGAGGAGGAGGAGGAGAACGAGGAGGACACAAAAACAGACGCAGACACAGACGGAGTGAGAAGTCACGAGTCGTCCTGATACAAAACGCGGGCGCGTTCACGACATTAATCGAAATCCCTCAGGCGCGAGCGGTCGCCCGAGGGGTACTCCTCCCGGCGAGATATTTCGTCGACGGGAAACGAAGGAAAGAATCAGTGCTCGTAAACGAGATGGCGCGCGTGCCAAACGAAGACCAAAATGTGCCTCTAAAAGTAGCAAAGTTGATCCCTTTGAGCGGGTACGACGTCGGCGAAGTACCGTTTGTCATGCAAGTGGTGAGTTATTACCGAAATCCGCTCGATTGTGGGATGATGAAGCGAGCGCTGGAGAAGGCGTTGGAGAAGTATCCGATGTTAGCCGGACGGTTGGATTTACAAACGCCGGGGTTTAGGAATAAAGGCGTACGATTGACCAACTCCGGAGTGCCGTTTCGAGTGGTGAACGAACCTTTCGAAGATGGAGGCGCGAGGACGATCGACGATTTACCGCAGGATTTCGCGAGCGAAAGTCGGAGGTTTTTAGATTTCGCGCCTTGGATTGAATTGATGCTCGGCGACGCGCCGGCGTTTACGGTGAAGATTACGAATTTGCCGAATAATGGCGGATCGGTGTTGGGCGTGTGCATGTCGCACGCCGTGAGCGACGGTCAAGGATTCGTGGAGTTTTTAATCACGTGGGCGGAGATTGCGAAAGGGAATTTAAACGGGAATCCACTCGGAGATCCCATATTCGATAGGAGTTTGTTACCGACGAGTGAATTTGAAAAGAAAGAGGAGATTGAACGGATGTTGGAGGAAGAACAATTCGTCGGCGCCGGGTCGGTGGATACGTTGGTGAACGCAGTCAAAGCCGGGAGAGCGTTAGCACCAGATTTCTTGAGGTTTCCAGCCGGGAATCGATCCATGATTAAGATATCGAAAGAGAACATCGACAAGATTAAATCCGCGTCGAACGCGAGCAACGAGAACGAAGCGTTGAGCGCGCACGCGTGGTTACAGCTCTCTAAACTCTCAGGTTTACCAACTGGGAGCGATTTCCAACACGTGACGGTGGTATCCGCCAGAGGTGGGTCCAAAGGCTTACCGCCGATGTATTTCGGGAACGCGTGCGTTGGTGTGAAAACGGGTGCTTTGAAAATCGGCGATTGCGGCGACGATATCGCGAAAGCCCGCGATTTGATCAAACCCGGTTTGCGTAAAATGTTGAAAGATCGATCGAAATATTTGATGTTGACGGAAAGCGCGTTTCGAGCCGGCGTAAACGCGTACGATTGGGACTGCTTAGCGTTTATGAGCGGTGAGATGTGCTGGTGTAACAATTTGGTGGAGATCTATAAGAAGTTGTACGAGTTAGATTTCGGATCCGGGACGCCGGAGTTGGCCTTGCCGCCGGAGTTGAACGATATCGTGCAAATCAACACGTCGAGACCGACTGAACCGGGAATGCCAGCCGGAGAGAACGGAGTGGAAATGTTTGTGAACATGCCACCGAGCGTTATGGAAAGGGTAAACGCGAACGTGGAAGTGTTGAATGGTGCGAGATATTAGATTTGGTAGTACAATCTTGTTTTACATTCTGCGGTAGTCAAACGTCTGCTAATAAATAGTATTTCTTTCATCGTCGCGCTAAGTTTGTTGCGAGAGTAATCTTTCCAAGCTTTGCCTGCTCCGCGAGTTTCAACAAATCTTCTTTGCTCATGTTGGCCAAATTCTTCTCGATGGTCTTTTCCAATTCCGCGCCTTCGACCGAGGCGGCGGCGCGGTCTTCGACTTTTTTCGTCACCTCCTCAACGTCTCGATCTTTCGCCTCGTCCCCGATGACTTGGTCCAGTTTCTTATCGTTACTCATCGATAACGGATCAAAACCGTCCTCTAAAATCGTCAACGCGGGCTTTTTGCCGTCTTTCTCGGGAAACGAATCCCACTTCTTGGACAACAACTCAGCCTCGCGTTCTTCTTGAGATTTCGGCATGGACATGACCGGCGTTTCGGATTCAGTCAACAAACGGTTAAACTCGTCGTCGTCGGTCGCGAAAGTCTCCGAGTCGGAGTTGACGAGTTTTGCAGCGGCGTTGCGAAGTTGGTAGTTTGCATCTTGCGCTAACCCGTCGACGATGGATTCTTGAAGTTCTTCGTCCAATTTTTGTAACCCGTCGTCGCCGTCGATGAGTTCGTTCAAACCCAAGTCTTTCTTCGCGCGAAAGTCTGGGTTGATCAAATCCTCATCGCCGGAATAGCTATTCGAGGAAAACTGTTTTTCGATAAGCTTGGACGGTTTTGCAAACGGATTCATGGATCGCTTTAACGCGTCGCCGTTTTCATTGAAAATCTCATCGTTGTCATCTACCACGGACGACCCGCCTTTTTTACTCGTCAAACTATCGAATCGAGAGGCGGATTCGCCAAACGCTTTCATAGAGTCAATGAGCTCCTTCCGTTTTTCGGACTCAGACTCGAATCCTTTGAGAGTTTTCACGGACACGTCCGCATCTGGGTTCAACAACGCCATCTCTATGTCTTGTTCGCTCGTGCCTAATCCTTCGTCTTCCTCGGCGAGTAAATCCATTATGTTCGAGTTCCCGGTGCCTTTCGCTTCGGCGATGGCGTTGGTCATTCGACTCGACCAATCGTCCGCGATGGTGTTCATTTGCATCTCGTCGTCGAACTCTTCCGGCGTTTTGTAATCGTAGGGAATCGATTTATCTTTTGGTTTGAATCGGTCGAACTTATCGTCGCGCGCGACGCCACCTTCGTCCATCCAACCCGCGGTGGACACTTTGCCGCCATTTTTGCCGTCGTTCGCGGTATCGCCGACGATTCCAGACTTACCTCCTCGATTGGATAGATATTCTCTCAAAGAGTTCGAACTCGGTTGTTTCTTTCGACTCATTTGGTTGGACATGGACTCGTTTTCGTTTTCAATGTTATCGAACGCGCTCTTCCATCGCCAAAAGTATCCGCGAACGTTCGACGCTCTGTGCGCTCGCACTTGCTGCGAAAACGCCGCGTCCAAAAACTGACCGGCGTTTGGACATTGACCTTCCTCGTCCGCGCTCAACGACCACTCACTCACGGCGACGTGCGGGACGCCGTGCTCGCTTGCCGCAGATCTCAACTCTCTCGCGAAACTATCACTCGCGTCGCCGATAGATCGAGCGACCTGCTCCACGGAATCGCTGCAACTAAACGCGCACCCTCGCGACGGGCCGCCGACGCACGCGCCGACGCCTCTCGGGAACGCGTGTTGCACGTCCAAAGCCGCCCACGTGGATCGTTCGTCCGTCGTGAAAGTTTTTCGCATCCATTTTGCCATCTCGTCGACGTCGATGCCCATCGTCGGCGACATGGTCACGTGTAAGAACGGCAAGGAGGCTTCTTCGCCTTTCTCTTGCTTTTTGTTGTTCTTGCCGCTTTTGTTGTCCGCGCCCCGCGCTTCTACGATTGGGTCGACGATAATGTCACGGTACATCTGCGACGTTCGTTCGAGCCACGTCAGCGCCGCTGCTCTTTGCTTCGGATCCTTTGCGGTTGGTGCGTCGATTAAGGATACGCCGACGACGGTTGATTTCAAATCGTCGTCGAGATTGGCGAGCCAGTTTAAGAAATTCGCCGTCGCCGTCTCGCCAGTTTTCGCGACTGTTTTTGCCTTGACGAGTTTCTTGTTCCCGCCGTCAGTGCTACCCATATTTGACGACGACGACGAGCCGGAGGACGCACCACCGAACAACAACTTTCTGTTGGTGTTTTCGTTGCTGCTCTTCCTCCTCTCTTCTTCTTCTTCTTCTTGTGTCTCCTCGGCGCTTAAAACCTTCGAAAACTCTCTAAAAAACGACGCTTCGTGTGGCCACGCGCCGTCGCCTTCGTCGTTACTCGCGCCACCCGGCATACCTTTCAGCGCCAACACGACTCGTAAATCATTCGTCTTCACTTTTTTCACCATTTCCCGTAAATCTTCTCTCGAGGCTTGAATGAACATCCGATCTCGATACATCGGATCCACGACGACGAGCTCTTCTCCTCTTTCAAACTCTTCATCCTCGGCAAACATGGCCCAGGTTATCGGAACTCGAACGTGCGTTAAGCCGGACCGTTTGATCGCAGTCAAGTCGCTATCGGTAATGAACGTTCGTCTGTGCGCGGTAAACGCCGCTCTGGCGACGCTCTCGCCTTTTTGCGAGACGAGTTTGGCGCCCAATTCGCCCTCCGAGCTCCATCCAAAGTTCTTGTCCGGTTTCGACAACGCCGGTGGAAACACGTACGCTTTTTTATCGTTCGTGTTACTACTACTACTACTACTACTACTACTACTACTCCCACTACCACCACTACTCTCCATCGATGAAGGCACGAACAAAGACGCGGAAATATGAAACCATCCGTCCAAAGACACGCCTTCGCTCGCGATCGACTTCTCGTTGGCGTCGATGAAAGGCTCTTCGCGCAAACCAATCAACGCGTTCATGTTTTTGTTGTTTTTCGACGACGAATACGAGGGTGAAAACGACGACGCAGAGCGAGAAGAAGAAGAAGGCACGGACGCACTTCTCGTCCAAGAACTTTCACCGTTTGTGTTCGCGTTCAAAGCGTTGTTACTGCTGCTCCTGAGCACGTATTTCGTCCCACCGGCAGCGACGACCAAAAAGAAGCACAAACTCATAACCACGACCGCGGATGCTTTCATCATCGCGGGATAACCACTCCTGCGAGTAGCATTATTCATTTCGCTTTGACTCGCGCTCCTTTCGGATTTCTTCGCCCCGAGGAGGTCTTCTTTTGCAACGTGATGATGCAACACGAAATTCCCAACTTTGGTATACCGCGGGGGCTTGATTTTCCCATCGTTCTTCGTCGTATTCAAATCCACGTACTCTAATCTCCCTCCCACGGGTCTCTGGTCTCGGTTTAAGAGTAATCCGGAGTGTTCGTTGATCACTTCTTTGTTTTTGTTGTTTTTGTTCATCATCTTCTCTCCCGCGTTGTTTCGCCCCCCGAAGAAGAAGCGGGGGCCCATTAGTAGTTTCTATAAGGGCCGCGCAAGGAAAGAAGAGAGAGAGAATTTTTTGAGGAGGAGGAAAAGAGATTTTTGTTCTCATCAAGCAGCTTTTTTTGTTTTTTTTTGTTTTTTTTTGTTTTTTTTTGGTGGCTCTCTCTCTCTCGCTTTTTTTTGTACTGGTGATAAATTTTTTGTTTTTTTGTTTGTGTTTCGATGAAGGATAATTTGAGGAGGGTCCTCCTCTGCCTTGTCTCCGCTCGAGAAGGTTGAAAATTTTTTGTACGAGTGTCCCTCTCTGCCTCTTTCCGCCGTCATAAAAAATCATCGCATTCTTTATATAATCTTTATAAAGAGTAGTGTCTTCATCGAAAGAAGAAGCGACTTTAAAACAAACAGAGCGGAGAGAGAAGGAGAGAAAGAAAGAAACGAAGAATAAAGCGCTTTCTTTGTGTTTTCTCTGCCACCAATACTACTCCTATAATCTGCCGAGAGAAACAACAACAACTCTAAATCTAAAATGGCGACATCGGAGCAGCTCGAATTCTGGGGCACCATCATCGAGGCTGGAAAATCAGTCCGGGTGGATATCGACGAGGACGACGAGGAACACGTGAGTTTATCCTTAGTCGCGTTAGGGAGCAGTACTTCCGAGGAGGAGACAAAAAAAAATCATCACGCGATTCTTTCGGTCGTGGAAGACGTCGGCGTGAACGGCGCGAAGGAGATTTTCCTGGCGACGTTACGACGAGGGAAAACGGAACAGTTTTCGTTGGACGTCGTGCTCTCGGATACGTTCATAATGAAGAACAGCGGGAACGTGGACGCGCACGTGACCGGTTGGAGAATGGACGGACGAGTGAGAGGGAACAATCTCGAGAAAGAGATGGAGGAGTACGAAGACGAGGAGATGGAGGACGAGCTGTTTGAAGATATGGCGGCGGAGAGAGCGATGATGGATACGTCGTCGAGCGATAGCGAGGAAGAGGACGCGGATTTCGCGAGCGAAGACGAAGAGACGGACGAAGATTTAAGCGACGGAGAGGAGGATTTCGTAGAAATGAGCGACGATGAGATTGAAAAGTTAACGGAGGAAGCCGTTTTGGAGCACGGAGACAAAGGAAGTGATGATGATGATGATGATGCCGAGGAAGACGATGACGACGACGAAGACGAGGAGTCGTCGTCGTCCGATGAAAGCGAAGAAGAAAGAGAAGAAGAATCATCATCGGAATCATCAGAAGGAGAGTACGAATACGACAAGCGCTTCGATCCGAAGAATTTGCCTAAAGACGCCGAGCTCTTTCAAAGCGATTCGGAGGAAGAAAGAATGTTCGACGAGGCGTTGGCGAAAGTTACGGAGGAAGAAATGCTTCGAGAATCCGCTTCAGAATCTAGTGATGACAATGAAGATGAAGATGAAGATTCTTCTTCTTCTTCTTCTTCTTCCTCATCATCAGAATCTAAATCTGAATCCGACGACGAGGAGGAAGGAGACGAGGAGCTCAAGAAGAAAATCCAGACGCAGCTCAAGAAAGAGTTTGCTGATCCGGTTTCGTCGGAATCGGAATCGGAATCGGAATCGGAAGAAGAAGATATTCAAGGCACGGCGAAGAAACCTGCGGCGGCGACTCCAGGAAGCACGGCAACAAAAAAGAGAAAAGCAGATGAGAAGAGCGAACCAGAATCTGAATCCGACAGTGAAGACGAATCATCTGAGTCGGAATCAGAAGAGCCAGTCAAGGGCACCAGCCAGAAAAAAGTGAAATCGCCGGCTTCTACGCGAAAGGAAATCTTAGAAAAACCAAAGAAAGAAGCGTCTTCGGACGAGTCATCATCATCATCATCAGAAGAAGAAGAAGAAGAAAAAGATGAGTCTTCTAGTAGTAGCAGTAGCAGCAGCAGCGGCAGCTCGTCTTCTTCATCTTTGGAAGAGGAGGAAGAGAAGAAAGAAGAGAAAACGCCAGAAACTGCGACGAAGAAAAACGCCGAACAATACACCATCGATTTGATCAAGTACTTGAAAGCGCACGGGAAGACAAAGATGGCCGCCTTGGCTGGGAAGGTGAAAAAGCCGCAGTCGATAGCGATGAAGTTCAAGGACTTTGTGAAAATGCGACCGGATGAGTTTAAAATTTCAGGAGAAGATATCGAATTGAAATAGAGCGATCAATGCGTTGTTGTTGAATATATATTCTGTAGTTCACTTTAATTATTAATATCCTCTTTCTTATTATTCTCGTTCTTTTTCAATTAGAAACTCGAGGCGGCTCCAATCGTCGCTCTCGGGATCGCAAACCATCCAGTGCCGTTGTTGATGGACATGAAAAAGTCGCAAAACACGAGACTCAAAATCGCCATCAATTTCATCAAAATATTCAACGCCGGTCCGCTGGTATCCTTCAACGGATCGCCGACGGTATCACCAACAACCGCGGCTTTATGGCACTCCGACCCTTTCTTCTGTCTCTCCGAAATCATAATCATGGACCCGTCCATGTTTCTTAAAATCTCTCCCGTAAACGGTCCGTCCTCTGGATCGTCTCTCGCGCGCGAACGCTTCGGCACGTCAATGTACAAGCCACCCTTTTCGACGTACTTCTTGGCGTTATCCCAGGCACCGCCCGTGTTCGAGGCGGAGATGGCGAGCTGCACGCCGGATGCTAACCCACCGGCGAGTAAACCGACGACGGCTTCGACGCCAAACAAGGTGCCCGTGATGATCGGCGCGGCCATGACGAGGCATGCCGGCGGAATCATTTCTCTTAAACTCGCGTCCGTGGAGATTTTGATGCATCTGGCGTGATCCGGCGGCGCGTGACCTGGGGCACCTTCGAGTAAACCCGGGATGGTATCGAACTGTCTCTTGACTTCCTTCACCATCTCCATGGCAGCAATACCGACCGACTTCATGGTCATCGCAGAGAACCAATACGGAAGCATACTTCCGATGAGCAAGAACGCAAAGACCACCGGGTTGAGCATGTTGACGCCGTTTTCGAGAACTTTCGATCGCGTGACGAACGCCGCCGTCAAAGCCAACGATACCAACGCCGCGGAGCCAATTGCGAACCCCTTACCGATCGCTGCGGTCGTGTTACCGGCCGCATCTAACGCGTCTGTCTTGTCCCTGACCGATTCCGGAAGTTCCGCCATTTCGGCGATGCCACCGGCGTTGTCACAAATCGGACCGTACACGTCAATCGCCAAGCAGGTTGGCAACGTACCTAACATACCCAACGCGCACAAAGCGACGCCAAACATGTCTGCCATAGAAAAGGCGATGAACACGCAGAGCGCAAGCATGGTGATTGGAATCACGCACGATTTATAACCCAACGCTAAGCCGTAGATGATGTTCGTCGCGGCGCCGGTTTCCGTCGATCTCGCGACTTCTCTCACCGGAGCGTACGAGTGCGACGTGTAGTATTCAGTGACAAAGCCAATTATCAAACCACCCCAAAGACCAGCGGCGATGCACGCAAACGCGGCGTGCGGACCATTCGTGACGCACTTGGAGGAGACGACGCCATCCACGCACGCCACGGCAAAGGTTCTACCGCCCAAGTAAAATTCTTGCGGCATGAAGATGCGGCACAACGGGTACACGCAAATCGTCATCGCAAGCGTGGAAAATGTCAACTGTTTCTTCAACACTTGTTCCACGCTCGCTTCGTTTCTGACCGGGTCTAAATCCGTAGCGATAAAAGACACCGCGGCGCACGCCAAGATGCCGATGGACGAGATGTACAACGGAAACATCAACGTATCCCAACCAGCGGAAACTAAATCCACAGATTCCGCACCGATGACTAAAGCAGCGCACGTCGCTTCCGCGAAAGAACCAAACAAATCAGAACCCATACCGGCAACGTCACCGACGTTATCGCCAACGTTATCGGCAATCGTCGCCGGATTTCTGGGATCGTCCTCCGGGATACCCGCGACAACTTTCCCGGCTAAATCCGCGCCAACATCCGCAGCTTTGGTGTAAATCCCACCGCCAACTCTTCCGAACATGGCAATGGATGATCCACCCAAACCGAAACCGGCGATGCACTCGAAGAGTTTGACCGCTTCGCCGCCTTGAATGCTAAACGCGCCGGAGTAGCAAATCATGATGAAGTACATCACCAACAATCCCAAACCGGATAACGCGAAACCCATAACTGCCCCACCTCTAAAGGCGCAATTGAACGATTCTTTCCACGCTTCGCTGTTGTTATCTTTCGCCGCACTCATCGTGCATCGAGCGTTGGAAAAGACCGCGATCATCATGCCGATGTAGCCGGAAACCATACTCGTGACGCCGCCGACCACAAACGCGAACGCCGTGAGGGAGCCAACTTTGAAGTCCCATCCATCGTCCGTTCTGGAGACAAAAATGGAAATGAACACGCCCATAGCGGCCAAGAAGTACACGCACATGCGATATTCAGCGGCCAAAAACGCTTTCGCCCCTTCTTGAATATCCCGGTAAATCTGCCTCAACTTGCGATATTGATCCCCGCCATTGGCACCGGATTCGAGTTCATCCCCGACTGATTCCATTCGTCGCATCAACAAGTCATCGTCGTCCTGCCCTCGCGTGGCTCGGTACAACTGTATCCTGTTGATCTTCTTGTACATAAAAAACGCAAAGATTAAGCCGAAAATCGCCGGAGTGATGATGAGTAAAGACCCCATGATTTCTTCCAGAACTAAAGAAGAAGAGTTTGCGCCTCCTTGCAATGGCATCAAAACCCACCAACAAGAGAGGTTCTTCTTTTAAAAAAATCAAATTTCAAAGAAGAGAACGACGACTTTTGTCACGCAACCGAGGAGTGAGTGCTCTCTCGTCTCTCGTTTCTCGCGCGTGTGTGTGTGCGCGTGCGTGCGTGTATAGGGAAGAAACAAAGCGCGCGTGAGTGACGATTGGATATTCTTTTCGTTTTTAATCTTAATTTCTCGAGGAGCTAAAAAACCATCTCACCGTACTCAGGAGTGAATGACAGCCATCAATTTCCTTCCTCCTCGCGTTCAATCCTTGAAGCGAAAAAAGCGAGTGAGATTGAGAAAACGAGCGAAAGAATTTTTCCTTTTTTAAAGTACAGAGTTCTAATACGTCTACACGTGCTGCTATTCCTATAGAAACTCTCTCTTTCTCTCTCTTTGTTGCCCTTATGTTATACAATCTCGCCGTCCTCGGCGGCGTCTTGGATGAGCATCGGCGCGTCTTCTTTTTGTTCTCGCTCTTCTCTCGTCGTCTGAATCGTCGTCGTCCCGGCGCCGCTTTGGTGAGTATTGTTGGCGTTTTTATTCGTATTCTCGACGACGGCTTCGACGACGACGACGTCTTCGATTTCTCCGGGGAGTTTCGTGATGCTCGCGAGCGCGGTTTCTAAAGCCGCCAGCGCTTCGTTCGTTTCTTTTTCCTCGTCTAGGTTTTCTTTTTCTAACCGCGCGATTTCCTCTTCCAGCGCTTTCAACGTCCGCTCCGAGACTTTCTTCTCCGGCAATTCGCCAATCTCCGCTCTCAATTTTTCTCTGCGAACTTCCGATTTCCCATCCTCTCTCAACGCTTTCACCTCTGATTTCAACCTTTTCACCTCCTCTTCCGTCTCCATGAACTTCTTCTCTAAACGCGCCAACTCTTTTTCGTACGTCGTGATTTCTCTCTCCGCCGCTCGTTCCGCGTGTTTCAACTTCCGCACCACGTCTTGCTCGTACTTCGCCATCTCTCGGTCTAAAATTTTCCGACGGTCGAGGACGACGTCGTCGCTCTCCTCGTTACCAATCGCTTTCCCTAAACTCACGAACGCTTTGGCGATTAAATCCACCGGAACGTCTTTCCCCGGAACGCCCGATGCTTGGCCTATTTTCACGTAATGTTTTAACATTTCCATCAACCGCGCGTGGATTTGAACGTTTTCGTTGGAATCGTCGTCGTTGTTCTCTGCTGCTTTTTCCTGAGGATGATGATGCCGATGACCAAATTTCGACGACGACGACGTCACTGCCTCTCCATCTCTCCTCTTCTTTTCCTCCTTTTGCTCCGTTTCTTCCGTCTCTTTCATCGTCATCATTTCCACGTCGTCGTTCACATCGTCATCATCAACACCTGGTGGCTCTGGCGTCTCAACGTCATCATTTTTCTTTTCCCTCCTCCCCTTAGGCGTCGATTGAGGCGACACGAACTTCGTGTGCGTCGCCTGAGTCGCCGCGTTGATCGTGGTCACCACTTTTTCACTCCTAAAGGTGGGAGGAGGAGGAGGAGGAGGCATGATGTTCTTCTTCTTCTGTGATGTGATTGATGTGTGTCGCAACAACAAACAAGAGCGAATAGCAACTAAAAGAAGAACGTTTTTTTGCAGAAAGCGAAAAAGCGAGAAAGAAAGAGAAGCCAAAAAAAGCAAAAAAAACAGGAAAAAAAAAGCAGACAGAAGAGTTCAGGATATTTTTTTGTGCTT
>Ga0255753_1005869_pt1 | contig 11601 bp, 7 predicted proteins | sample 041ome_10_FD_179953 | JGI IMG/M metagenome (GOLD analysis project Ga0255753, IMG submission 179953) | Coastal salt marsh microbial communities from the Groves Creek Marsh, Skidaway Island, Georgia - 041412US metaG (version 2) | ecosystem: Environmental > Aquatic > Marine > Intertidal zone > Salt...
GATATTTTGAATCTCTCTCTCTCTCTGTCTGTGTGTTTGTCATGTCGTCGTTTTCTGAGGAGGAAAAGAGGAGGAGAAAAGAAGAACCGAGCAACGACGACGACGACGTTTTTTCATTTCCAGAGCGAGATTCGGACGAGGATGATTTTGAAGAAGTGGGAGGCGAGAGGACGGTTTTTTTATCCGACGATGATCGCGAAGAGGAAGAAGAAGAGGAGGAAGAAGAAGAAGAGATTGGATCGAGCGACGAGGAGTTGGAGGAGTACGAAAAGGTGGACGGCGCCTTCGCCGGGGCGACCACCGACGCGTCGTCGGGTGCGTTGTTGCGCGAAGGTAACGAATTCGCGAGATCTGATGATGCGAAAAATGAAGGTGGCGGTTCGGGTCGGGACGGCGACCGCCACGACAAAGAGTACTATCCAAACTCGGGGCCGAAAACGAAAGACGAACACGAGCGACAAACGAAACTCCGATTGATGATTATTCGGCAGCGCGATAAGGAGTTTAAAGCCGATCAAAAATTTAAATCGAAATCCATCGTTCGGTTGAACAACGAAGCGGTGGAAGCGTTGAAAAACGGAGACGACATCGAAGCGATCGCAAAGTACGCGAAAGTGTTTCGAAAGGCGCACGAAAATAACTTGACGCACGAGTTGATGCACGTGTGCCACTCGAATCGAGCGGTAGCGTATTTGAACTTGGGTTTGTTCGAAGAGGCGTTGTGGGACGCGAACAAATCGCAAGATTTAGCGAACAAGAGATACTATCGAACGCAATCCGTCGGCGGTCAAGTAATAAACGTGTTCGTCAAAGGGTACGCGCGCAAAGGTTTCGCGTTGATGGGTTTGCGCATGCACCGATTGGCAAAATCTGTCTTTGAAACCGGACTCGAGTTTTCTCCTAAAGACGAAGAGCTGAAAAGAGGTTTGGAAGAAGCCATCGTCGCCGTGTTGGCCGATTTGCACAACGGGAAAGGCTTCGTCAAAAATCGAGAGACGTTCCAGTGCTTGCCGGCGCCGGAAAAGAAACATCAACAGGAGCGTTTGACGAATTTACCGTACGCGAGTCCGTTACATCGCGTGCATCCGAAAGATATGCTCCCGACGCAGCTTTTGACGCCTTTTCAAGCGGAAAATGATTACCATTTAAAAGATACGTATAATTACATGACGGTCCAAGCCGATATCACGATACCGAAGAGACATTTCAAATACTTGGAAGATACCGTGCGACGCAAACAATACTCCAAAGCCATCGACATCGCGATTAGAAAACTTCGAGAGGAAAACAAAGACGTTCGGGCGTTACACCTCGGATGTGGCGCCGGGTTAATGACCATGCACTTGCTCGATAAAGGCGCGCACCACGTCACCGCGACCGAGCGGTGGTTGTACCAAGCCATGGCGTGTAAAGAAAACTTGTTGAACAACGGTTTCTGCGACGATCAAGTGAAGGTGATCTATAAAAGACCGAACGATTTAGCGCTACTCGCGGACGTCCCGGTGTATTGCAACTTGTTGTTAAACGACATCATCGACGACGGGTTACTCTCCTCCGGTTTAATCCCGTCGACGAAGCACTGCTTGCAAAATTTACTCTTGCCGGACGCGATCGTCTTACCATCGTCCGCGACCGTGTTCGCGCAAGCGATTGAGATTAAATCGAAAAATATCTGCGCTCTAGACGTCTCCGCGATTGATTTATACCGCTCGCACCCGACGTACACGTCCGGCGTCCCGGTAGATCCGGACTCTTATCGCGCGCTTTCGAAACCGAAGGAGATTTGGCATTTTGATCTTGGAAATCTGCCCGAGGCGAGCGATCAGAAGTTTGTCGATTTTGAGTTTACCAAAGACGGGACCTTTAACGCCGTTTTGTTCTGGTACGAGCTACACCTGATCGAAGACGTGAAGATATCGACCAGGGGAGTCAGGGCGAGTGATAGTGATGAAGAAGACGATGATGATGATTACGAGGAGGAAAACATCGTCGTATCGAGTTTGACGCCTTCGCTTTTCTACCTCGACGGCGAGATCAAATCGTACAGCAACCACGTCGTTCCGATCAAATGTTCGCACAACACGGTTGCCATGCAATTCACCGTCGAAGACGCGGATTACATGCACATGATGAAGAAAGACGCGAGCTTTCCAAAGTATCAGTTTTCGATTTTAGCGGACGAACGCCGAGCGGCGGCGTACGACGCGGCGATTCAACGACAAATGGCATTCTTAAAGAAACGCGAAGGCTACGCGAACGTTCTGGATATTGGTTCCGGATCTGGTTTATTATCTATGATGGCTGCTCGTGCGGGCGCGGACTCGGTGCTGGCTTGCGAAATGCTTCCTTCTCTCGCCACGTGCACTCGACGAAACTTGGCGCAAAACAACCTCTCGCGAAACGTACACGTCGTCTGCAAAGATGCCGCGATGCTCGAACGTGGCATTCACGGTCCACACGAAGGGTGCAACATGATCGTCGTCGACTTATTCGATTGCGGCTTAACCGGTGAGCACGTTTTGTACATGCTCGAAGAAGCGCGACGTAAAGTCGCGAACGTCGGATCCGTCGTCGTGCCCGCCGCGGCGACGATATACGCCATGGGCGTCGAGGCGTACACGACCGAAATCGACGGATTCGACATGTCCGCGCAAAACAAGTACCGGTGGGATTCGACCTACGAACCGGTGCAAATGGAATCCGTGAAGCACCGTCGATTGACGAAACCGAAAAAAGTTTTCGAGTTTTTCTTCGATGACTCGATGAAACAGAAAGGCCGCGAAACCGTGATCAAGTTGGAAACGGTCGCGAGCGGCTACCTCAACGCAATCGTCTTTTGGTTTGATTTGCACATGGACGAAGAGGAAACGATCACGACCGCGCCGAGAGGGATCGGAAAAGGCGGAAGAGTAGAAGACGAAGCGAAGCTGATGCGGGATTTAGAGGGGAAGAAAACGAAGAAAGTGATGGAGGAGAGTTTACGAAGAGTGCGCGAGAAGCTCGCCAAAAATCCGAGGGCGAAGGAGTACGTCGCGTCGATCGAAGCCGATGCTCGCAAGGAAGAGGAGGAGAAGACATCGACGGCCAGTGAACTCGCGACGACAACGACGACGACGTTAACAACAACAAGCGACATCGACACCGATACCGACGACGACGACGACGACGACGAACAGAATAACCACTACTGGGGCCAAGCGTTGCAATACCTCGAACGCGCCGTACAAATCAAAGGCGGTAAAAAAATAGCCGTTTTGGCGAAACGAGAAGCCGACGTCATCCGTTTCTCGCTGAAAGAAGGCGTCGGCTCTTGGGTCGGGAAACCGCCGTGGAAAATTGAATGGGGCGGAGGCGCTTCGGTCGAATCGCCGCACTTCCAGAGAGTTCATTACTGTCAACTCCTCGTGAATGACTTTTTGATGCGCCTGCGATCGAAACGGTTCGCGCCGATTGAAAAAGACATGCGGATGATTTTAGCGCACTGCGGAAGCTTGTTCTTGGACCCGCAAGCTTTGACGGACGTGTATCACAGATTAGTCGCGCTGGAGTTGTTGCACGGCGCTCCGGAGTTTTCACCCGGGGCGAGCATGGAGGCGTTGACAAAGCCGGCGTTTCGTTTGCATTAATAATAAAAAAGGAATGACGCGAAGACCTACAGGTATATGATACAAATATTTTTACGCGTTTTACTAAATCTATATCATCACAAAACTCCACCTACACGCTCATCGTTTCTTCTTCTTCTTCTTCTTCTTCTTCTTCTATCGTCGTCGTCGTTGCTCGTTGTGCCAATTGATCACGTCCGCGTACTTCAAACTCCCTCCGAAACAATCCAACGCCGAGCCGATGGTCACGTCCACTCGATTTCTGCCGTATGACTTCACGAGCTCTAAATCCTCAATCGAACGCGCGCCCCCGGCGTACGTCACCGGAATCGAGCAATACTTCCCCAACAACTCCACTAGATCTAAATCCAACCCCATCTTCTTCCCTTCCACGTCCACGCCGTGGACGAGAAACTCGTCGCACTTCTCGCTCAATTTCTCTAAAGTCTCCTCGTCGACGACCAAATCCGTCCACTTCTGCCACCGATCGGTGACCACTTTATACTTATTACCATCCTCCTTATCTCGTCTGCAGCTCAAATCCAACACCAACCGTTTCTTCCCGACCGTTTTCAACAGCTTCTCCAACCGCATCTCGTCCAACTTCCCGTCGTGAAACACGTAACTCGTCACAATCACGTGGCTCGCGCCGTTCTCCAAATACTCCGTCGCCGTCTCCGGCGTCACCCCGCCGCCGATTTGCAAACCGCCGGGAAACGCTCGCGTCGCTTCAATCGCCGCTAATTTCGTCTCTTCGTCTTTGCTCAGTAATATCGCGTGCCCGCCGTATATGTTGTCCCGTTTGTACATCGACGCGTATTCGCTCGATTTTTTATCGGTTTCAAAGTTCGTTTCCGGCGTTTCCTCCTCGACGGACTTTTCGTCTCGGAGAGAGGAACCGACGATTTGTTTCACTCTTCCTCGGTGGATGTCGATGCACGGACGGAAAGAAACGACGCCTTGTCCTTTTTCTCGACCGTTCTCGTCGTCGTCGTCCGTCGCGGCCGCCGCCGCCTCTTCCGACGACGACGACGACGCTTTCGTCTTCATCTTGTTCTCGTCGCTCTTCTCCGTCGTCGTCGGAGAAAACGTCGTCGAAAAGCTTCTTCTTCTCAAAGTCGAAACAACGGCTTTGGTCTTCAAAAAGGAGGAGGAGGAGGAGGAGGACGAGAGGGAACATCGTCGGTGGTTCGAGACGACGGCGACGCTCGAGGAGGGAGCGATCATTTCTTTATTCGCGTTGCGTATCCGCGTTGAATTTTATGGGGAAATCGTCAATGTAAAACGCGGATAAACGAAAAACGCTACGAGAGTTATTAGACCGAGTTAAAGAGAAGAATAACGCGATGATGGAAGAAGAGCGCGAAGGTGAGGAGGAAGAACACGAGGTGTTCCTGAAGTGCCCGGAAAAGTTCTATCTCGCGGCGGCGTTTTGCGACCACCCGCCTCCTCTCGCCAAAGGCATCACCGAAGACTCTCGACTTTTGCTCTTCGCGTTGCACGAACAAGCGACGAAAGGACCGGCGAGAGAACACGAACGAGAGGAGAAACCGTCGTTTTGGACGAACCTGTACGATCCGGCGAGCAGTTTGAGGTTTTCCGCGTGGGAAATGTTGGGGGACATGCCCGCCATCGTCGCCATGGAGAGGTATTGCGACGAGGTGGAAGCGTATAATAAGAATTGGTTTCAGTTGATGACGAAAGGCGCGTCGTACGAGACGAGAGCGAAGATGCTGACGATGGCGGACGAGTGCTCGGAGGAGTATTATTTGAACGTGAAGAAAGGATTACTGGTACCTCCGAGAGAGAAGAGGAGGAGTGAGAACGTCGAAAAGTCGTCGAGAGAAGAAGGAGAAGGCGAAGGAGCGAACGCGGGAATACGCACGTTCGGATCGGTGATATTTAGCGGGAACAGTCCGCGGAAAGGAGGAGGAGAAGGAGCGCATGGTAAGAGCAGATTCGCGTTGGAGAGTAAGATGCCCGAGAAGAACGAGTGGAGAACGATCGTCGCGCAGCCGATGAAGAAAGTTCCGGTGAACGACGGTAAGAACACCGCTAGGGGCGGCGCCGCCGAAGAGAACAGAGAAAAGAAGTTAGAAACGAGCACGCATCAACGGTTCCCGCAGAAAAGGTTCGGACACATAGCGCACAAAATAGGCGAAGAGTTGATCGTTTCGCACGGAAATAAAGATGGACGTTTGTTGAGCGATTGCTGGGCGCTGGATTTGATGGAGTTGAGATGGAAAAAGAAAGAGTTGAAGTGGCCCGGGTCGCCGTGCGCGGATGCGGCTTCGGTCGCGACTGGAGACGGAGAGATTTACTTGTTTCGAGGCGTTGGCACGAAGAACGACGAAGACGCGCAGTTGGTGACGACGGCGACGAATTCTAGTAGTACTAACAACGATAATAGTAACATCGTCGAGAAGATGATGATGACGGTTTCCAAGTTGGACTTATCGGACATCGGAGGGAAGCTGAACGAGTTGAAATGGCAACACGTTCCGGCGGTTGGATCTGGAAGATCTTCCGATTTGCCGTGCGCGAGAACTGGACACACGGCGACGTTGTTCGAAACCGACGACGTGGTGTACGTTTTTGGAGGCATGTCCGTCGGAGACGCGAAGAAGAACGTCAAATCTGTTCCTTTGAACGATTTGTGGGAGTTTTCGTTGATTACGAAGACGTGGCGACAGATACTCACCACCACCACCACCGCTACGGGTGGAGGAAAAGAAGAAGAAAAAGAAGAAACAAAGAGCGGCGCTGCTTCGTCTTCCTCGTATATCCCGTGTGAACCACCCACGGCGAGAGGTTCTCACGTTGCGGGAAGATGCGGTCGCTTCCTTCTCGTATTCGGCGGCGCCGCCGGCAACGTCTTGAGCGATACCGACGTGCACTGTTTCGATACGCGCACGTATAAATGGATTAAAGTTACCGCCGAAATCGTGAGCGACCAGAACGACGAGGACAAAAAGCTCGAAAAAATAGCCCCACGAGCCGGTCACTGCGCGACCACGTCCGAAGACTGCACCAAAATGTTCATCTGCGGCGGCGGCGATAATCAATCCGCGTTGCTCGAAACGCTCTCGCTCGACTGCTCCGAGCTTCTCGCCCTAGAAAACGCCGCCTTTGCCTCTCCATCTTCTCCGCCAAAACTCTTCTGGTCTCTCCTCGTCAAGTCCTCCGCGTTAACCGGTAAAGAAGGAATGACCTTAACCACGATTCCGTGTCAATCCGGAGAGTACTTGCTCGCGTTTGGAGGTTTGACGGGCACGTCGGATTGCGAAGTTTCTTGTTTGCGGGTGAAATAGAAAAAAGATCGCCGGAAATCCTCCTCCGCGCATTTTAGCAGCATCAAAAGTAACAGCATAGTAGGTTTTTGCGTAACGAACTCTCTCTCTCTCGTTCACTCTCTCTCTCTTCCGCGCGCGCGCGCTTCCGCTTTGTTTTGCAAGTATTTTTTCCCCCTTTTCTCGTTCTCCGGCACACAAGACGCGTGAAAAAAAAGAGAAAAAACAACATTTAAGCGTCAGAAAAAACACCGTAACGAGCACGCACGCAACGCGCGCTCCGCGGAAGAAGAAGCGAGTAAAAAACGAACGAATTCTCCTCGAATTCCCGCTCTGAGAAACGCTCAGATTTGAATTCTCGAGCGCATTTCCCTTCGCATCCTTCGCTTTAAGCAGAGAGAGACGGCGCCCGCGCGGAGAAGAAGAGAAAAATTTCGGTTGACCTCTTTCTTCTAACGAGAATTTTTTCGTCTCCCTCCGATAAAAAGAGAGAAAATGTCCGCGACGCAACGGCAACACGCCGTGGGTTCACCAACCTCGAAATCGGATAAGAGTCAAAATGCGAGTTCGGATAGCGCGAGCGTCGCGAGAAGGTGCGTTTAGAGAGCCGTTTTTTTGTTCGCGCGATGGTGTTTCGCGCGCGTTTCCGGAAACACATTTTTTTTTCTCTTTCTCTTTTTTTTTGTTTATCTCCTCCTCCCCCCCTTTACCCCTTTTGGAAGAGAGAAGAAGAAGAAGAAAGACTGGACCTGACAATAACACGTATTACATTTCACAAAACGCGAATCAAACGCAGATTACAAACGGAATTGATGTCCCTGATGACCTCCTCGGACGCCGGCATCTCCGCCTTCCCGGATGGGGATAACATCTTCTCCTGGGTCGGGACCATCGAAGGCGCCAAAGGGACGGTGTACGAAAACTTGAAGTACTCGCTGACGCTTTCGTTCGCGAACGAGTACCCGTACAAAGCGCCGGTTGTGAAATTTTCCACGCCGTGTTTCCACCCGAACGTCGATCAGTTTGGGAACATTTGCTTGGATATTTTGAAGGAGCAGTGGTCGCCGGCGTATAACGTGAGGACGATTTTGTTGTCCATTCAGAGTTTGTTGGGGGAGCCGAATAACGATTCGCCTCTGAATACGCACGCGGCTGGGTTGTGGTCGAACCAAGAGGAGTATCGAAAGTTGTTGCATAAGAAGTACAAGGAGGATGGGGCGAAGAACTAACGAAGTAATAAGAACAACAACAACACGCGGTATATAATCATACATAGAGAGAAAGTGAAGCGCGCATTCGTCGCGAGCGCGAAGAGACGCGGGCGAAGAAAACGTATTCGAAAGAATCTTTTTCAAAACCCGGGCCTATAAAAAAAGAGGGGGAAGGTGAGAAGCGTTTACCGCCGCGCGGCTCGAGAGAGCTCGGTGGCAATCGCTATGCTTTCATTCTCCTCCATCTTTTCGTTTGCGACGGGTGCACGAATCATACTCCCCCAACACACACACACATACGTATAGAATAACGTCTTGAATTGCTTGAGGAGTTAGAATTGAAACACTTGTAACATTAGATAAAACGATTAATCATAGTATAACAGTTAGAAACGTCCATCCTCGTCAATGTCTTCTAATCGCGCGGCTATTAAAGCTATCTTTCTATGTGCGTGGTAGCAACTATCTATTTCTTCTTGGACTTCTTTTTCTTTTCCTCGTCCTCGTCTCTCGTTTTCCTCTTCTTCTCCTTCTTTTCCTTCTTCTCCTTCTTCTTCTTCTTCCCGTCTTCTTCGTCGTCGAAACTCTTCTTGGTCCCCGTAAACTCCTTTCCGAGCTTGGCTTTATCGCCTAAACCGCGTCTGGACCCTTTGGCAATCGCCATTTGGTGCGCTCGATTGAAAATGTCCTCCTGTTTATCCTCCGTGAAGCCGTTCTTCTCTTTCGCGTCCTCGATATCTTCGACGTCGCGATCCAACTCTCGTTTACTCCCGACTAAACCGCCCCACAAAAACCCCGCGTTGCGCCACCACGAAAATTTTTCCGTCGTCTCCGACGGTTTCCCCTCGTACGCTTCGCCTTTCTTCTTTTCTTTTTTCCGTTTCTTCTTATCCTCCGTCTCTTCCTCCTTCTCTTCTTTCTTCGTCTCTCTCACCTCTAAATTCGTGTTCATGATCGTCTCTTCTTCTCCACCGCCGCTTCGCTTCAACAGCGCCTTCATTTGCTCCTCTTCGAAACTGGCGATGCGTTTCAGTTTACCTTTCCTCCCTCGAAACGAACTCTCGCTCGCGATTTGCCTCGCCACGGCCAGTTCTTTTTGACATCCGTTGTACTTCATGCCGTCGTTGCCTTTCTCCGAAGAAGCCGCGGCGGCGGCGGCGTCGGCGGTTATTTCGCGAATGTTCCTTTCGAACTCGTCATCGCTGCTCTCGCTTTCGTCGTCCTTTGAAGAAGAAGAAGAAGATGACGACGACGACGACGACGACGACGACGAAGCGTCGCCTTTCTTTTTCTTTTTCTTTTTCTTCTTCTCTTTCTTCCTCTCTTTCTTCTTCTTCTTCTTCTCTTTCTCGTCCGAGTCGCCGCCGTCGTCGCCTCCATCGCCTCCTTTAACTGCCAGCGCGAATTTCTCCGCCGCGGACTTAAAGTGGCCCTCCCACCACTTCTCCTCCCAGTTGTATCGCTCCTTCTTCTTCCCGACGCCTTCCCTCGCCTCTTTCTTCTCCACCTCGATGGCTTCTTTCAGACCTTTTTCCGGGTTCACTCCCAACGCTTGGCCTTTTTCCCAACCCATCTTTTGCAACAGATGGCGGCCGAAACCGGAGTACGCTTTCGCGCCCGGGTTTTGCTCGTACGTTGGAATCTTCATTATTAGTGAGACTGTCTTGTTCCTCTTCTTCTTCTACTGTCTTCTTCTTCTTCCTTTACGCGTCGCGTCAAGCGTGTTTGTGTGAAAGAAAAAACGCAAAAGAGAGAGAAAACGTGCACCTTTTCCCGGGAAAAAAAATGGCGCAAACGAAGAAGAAGAAGAAGATGTTCCTTTTCTTCCTCCTCGCTTTCTTCTTCTCGACGTTTCCACTCACCCACGCGGATTCGTCCAGAGCAACGGTATCGGGAGAAAGAAGAGTCGTCGTCGTCGATGATGTCATTTCTGATGAGAACACGACGCCACCGCTTCGTTCGTTGAAATATGGGAGCACGAATTGGCAATCCGACGCGGAATCGTACGCGAAATTTCCTCCCAAAACGCTCGTCTTTCCCGGGACGCACGATAGCGGCGCGTACTTTTTAACGTCTACATTTCAACCGGGGGATAACGCTTTACCGGAATGGGTCGCGTCGGCGTCCAAGTACGCGAAAATGGTGGGGATTCCCATCGATGAACTCGTCGCGAGGTGGGCGAAGACGCAGAGACAGACGATATTCGAACAGTTGAGAACGGGCGCGAGATATTTAGATTTGAGATGCGGGTGGGAATCGTCGTCGTCGTCGTGGAGAATTCACCACGCGCTCGTCGGCGTGGACGTTTCGGTCGCGTTGGAGGACATCGCGAGCTTTTTGAGGACGTTTAAGACGGAGGTGGTGATTGTGGAGATGTCTCATTTTTACGGCGACCCGGACGAAGACGCGGTGGAGCAGTTGGCGAGCGAAGTTTTAGGCGCGTTGGGCGAGTTTGTCGTGCCGTATTACGGAGAGGAAGAAGAAGAAGAAAACTTTTGGACGAGACCGTTGGAAGAGTCGGTGAAGAAGAACCAGAGAGTTTTAATCTCGTTCGAGAATTTTAACATGTTCAACACGACGGAAAAACACTCGCCTTTTCTTTGGCCCTGGGGGGTGTTAGAGAACGGATGGGCGAACACCGACGACATCGCGACGATGAAAGAGTACAACTTTGACATCGTTCGCGCGTTTAACAATCAAACGACCGAAGAAGAGACGACGAGCGCGGCGCCTTTGACGAAGCTCTCGTGGACGCTCACGGCGAAAGCGAAAACGGTTGAAAATTCCGTCTGGCCGCCGATTAAAAATCACCACCCGAAAACCATCATCGATTTGACGTTAAAATACGCCGATCGCTTCGTGTTTGAAGATTTCGTACATTTAATGAGCAAAGACTTGAACTGTCGGTTTCCTCAGGTGTTTGCCGTGGACGCCTGGTTCGACGACGCCGGCGCGAGCGGAGAAGAACAACCGCCGCGGCGGGAAGGCGTGTTTTGGAAGCTCGCGAAAGAGGTCAGCGCGAGACAAAACGCACCCGAGTTTACGAAGAAAAAGTGCATGGCAAACGATGAAGACGACGAGAATGCAAAAATAAATTCGCGGTGGTGGTGGTGGTCGTCGTCGTCGCGGTGAAGTCGTCAAGAGAAGAAGAAGAAGAAGAAGAAGAAGAAGAACAAAAGCGTGTACAAACAAACAAAAATATTAGAAGAAAGCGAAACGCACGCGCGCGCTCGCGAAAGAGGAAAAGAGAGAGAGAGAGACCCGAGAGAGAGAGACCCGAGAGAAGAGTCATAACCAATACGCATAAAACCTGTATACTACACCACTTGCACGAAAAGAGAAGACCGGCAAACTATGTGATGATAAAAACATCGTACACGCCGCGCGCTCGCGCTCCCTCGCTCGCACACCTTTTATTTTAGGGTTTCAACACCACTTTTGAGCCGCGGAACCGACGCTTTTCCCCAACACCATCGCGCCATAAAAAGAAGCGCG
>Ga0255753_1005882_pt1 | contig 11581 bp, 9 predicted proteins | sample 041ome_10_FD_179953 | JGI IMG/M metagenome (GOLD analysis project Ga0255753, IMG submission 179953) | Coastal salt marsh microbial communities from the Groves Creek Marsh, Skidaway Island, Georgia - 041412US metaG (version 2) | ecosystem: Environmental > Aquatic > Marine > Intertidal zone > Salt...
AGCTCGTCAGGCTCATAACCTGAAGGTCGCAGGTTCAAATCCTGCCCCCGCAACCAAAAAGACTATAAGGACGCCGCTATCCGCTTGGATGGCGGTTTTTTGTTGCTGCGGTACAAAGAGTTCCAATTCGTTTTTGCCTTCTGCACTGAAGAATTTGACGATCAGTTTGCTGCTATAGTGACAGGCGCGGTTGACACTTTCTTTGTGTTTTGGCATTTTTTTGAATTCGGAATTCAGAAAGTATGAATATGAAGCCATTAGCTCGACCGGCAACATTAACTGCGCAGGTTTATCAAGCTGTCGCGGATGAAATTGTGTCTGGCAGACTTGAGTCCGGCATGCACCTCCGTCAGGAAGAAGTTGCAGCAAGACTGGGAGTCTCAAGACAACCAGTCCAGCAAGCATTGGTAATGCTATCCTTAGACGGGTTGGTTACCAAAAGTGATAAACGCGGCCTCTATGTTGCTCCATTGGACCCTACATTGATGCAGAAGCATTATGACATTCGAAGTGCGCTTGATGGTCTGGCAGCCCGACAAGCTGCCGAAAAACTGAGTGTTGATACTTTTTTGGTGAGCCGAACAGAAAAGCTTGGCGAGGATATTTTGGCAAAAGGCCGAGCAGCCATTTCCCAAAACAATATTGTTGCTCAGATTACTCTCGATGAGGCGTTCCACCATTTGATTTATGATGTTGCAGATAACCCGCTTTTTGCAACCAGCGCACGTATTCATTGGCAATATCTTCGTCGAGCGATGGGAGAGGTGCTGAGGCACGTGGAGTCGCCTCAAAACATATGGCAACAACATGAGGCCATCTTAGCTGCAGTTGTTGCAGGAAATTCAACAACTGCGGAGAAGCTCGCTCTTGATCATGCAAATAGCGCTTCGCAGAGGTTGTTTGAGGCCTACAAAGACACAGTTATGCCAAATGAAAAAGTAGTGGGCAAAAGATGAGCAGACTGCTGCACATTGATCAAATGCTTGCCGCTCAGGCCCGTGTGAGGCCTCATGAAGTAGGCGTGCGGGACCTTACCAATGAATTAACCTTCCAAAAATGGAATGATCGGTCTACTCGGCTAGCTGCGGGTCTTCTGAAAGCTGGACTATCCAAAGGCGATAGGGTTGCAATACTGGCTTATAACCGCCTCGAATGGGCTGAAATCTATGTGGCTGTGGCGCAGACTGGTTTGATAGCAGTACCAGTTAATTTCCGGTTAAGCGCGCCTGAAATTGGCTATATCTTTTCGGACTGTGGAATTGCAGCGATAATTGCTGAAACCGATTTCATAGATTTAGTTGAGACAGTAAAGCCTGATATCCAACACCATTTAAAACTAACTATATATATTGGTGTGTCGGGACCAGAGTGTTGGCAAAGCTACGAAGCTCTTATAGAGGCTGGATCTTTTGCGCCGTCATTGAACGAGATGGAAGGATCTGACACATGGTGTTTAATGTACACCTCTGGCACCACGGGCAACCCAAAGGGCGCAATTCGTAATCACGAGTCGGCGTCCCTTATTGCCTTGATGACTTGTGTGGAGCTTGGATTTTCTCAGCGTGACAATGGGCTTTTGGTTATGCCTATGTGCCACGCAAATTCACTGTACTTTTTTATTAGTCTTCTCAGCGTTGGCGCCACAATTACCATATTCTCTGCCAAAAGCTTCAATGCGGAGGAATGTTTGGATGTGATGGAAAAATATAAAACGAGTTTTACCTCGCTAACGCCTACCCATTACATCATGCTACTTGATGTTCCGTCTGAAACTAGAAATAGAAAAAATTTATTAGCTGTCAGCAAATTGATGATTTCATCTGCCACCGCAAGGGTTGAAACAAAAAGAGCCGTCATGGATATCTTTCCAAATGCAGGCCTTTTTGAACTTTATGGATCAACCGAGGCTGCTTGGGTGACCATGCTTCATCCTGATGAGCAACTCAATCAATTGGGTACGGTTGGCCGGGAGGTCGTTGGTGCGGGCCCTATAAAGCTTCTTGATGAACAGGGAAATGAAGTGCCAGACGGCGAGCCTGGGGAGTTATATTCCCTCTCGCCCTATAATTTCAGTGGCTATTGGAATTTGCCCGAAAAAACAGCTGAAGCGTTTCATGGGCATTATTTGACGGTTGGTGACATTGCAGTGCGAAATGCTGACGGGTTCATCAAACTGATAGATCGTAAAAAAAATATGATCATTACTGGTGGTGAAAATGTTTACCCAACTGAAGTAGAAGCTGTGGTTGGTGCTCATCCAGCGGTGAAGGACGTGGCGGTCGTTGGTTGCCCTGATCCCAAGTGGGGCGATGTTGTTACCGCGGCAGTGGTTTTGAAAACTGGCATTAGTTTGAGTGAAGCTGAATTGATCAAGTGGACTAAAAATAAGATTGCCGGTTTCAAAAGGCCGCGCCGAATTGTTTTTATCACTTCTGATGAAATGCCTCGAAATACAAGCGGTAAAATTGTGCATCGTATCCTGCGTGATATGCTTGCTGAAGGCGATCAAAACTAACGGAGAGCTCAATGTCTCAGGATCTGAATCAAGACGCTAATAGCGTCGCTGCATGGATTGCATCCTTGTTGAAGCAAAGAGGAATAGACCGAATATTTGGTCTTCAGGGGGGTCATATCCAGCCAATTTGGGACTGTCTTGGCAAGCAAGGCACTCGCATCATTGATGTGCGTGACGAGGGGGCCGCAGTACATATGGCTCATGCACATTCAGAATTAACTGGTCAACTGGGGGTTGCGATAGTCACTGCAGGTCCTGGAGTAACTAATTGTGTCACGGCAATGGCTAATGCTGCTTTGGCTCGCACGCCGGTTCTGCTCATCGGAGGCTGTACTTCAAGGCCTCAAGCGAACATGGGTCCGCTCCAAGACATACCTCACACAGAGATATTGGCTCCGATATGCCGTTATTCAAGAACTGCACGCGTCGCTGAACAAGTCATTCGAGAGTTTGATGAAGCTATTTCGCGTGCGTTTGGTGATCTTGGTGAACCTGGCCCAGTCTATATAGAAATTCCTACTGACGTCCTTCGAACTTCAGTTAAGAAAACGCTAATCCCAGCGGATTGGATGATCCCAAAGCCGACACGTAAGCTATGGCCTGATCCTGAGCTAATTGAAAAAGCTGCCCATCTGATTCGGCAATCTAAGCGCCCATTAGTAATTACAGGTCGCGGTGGTAAAAATTCCAGGCATGAGCTGACCCGCTTCCTTGACACTGTCGATGCTGTGTATCTGGACACACAAGAGAGCCGCGGCTTAATTGATCGCAACAACAGAGCGTTTGTTGGTGCAATGAGGGCGGCGGCAATGAATGGTGCTGATCTCGTCATTACGGTTGGCCGAAAGCTTGACTACCAGTTGGGCTTTGGATCACCAGCAGTCTTTCCTGAAGCTAAATTTCTTCGCCTTGCCGACTCGACTAGTGAATTGATTGATAACCGTCGTGGTGATGTCGAGGTGCTAGCTGATGTAAAAACAAGTCTTAACGCACTCAGTGATGTTCTAAACATGAATGCAGGGGAACGTGATAGTAATTGGTTGGATGACCTCCGTGACAAACATTTGAAGCGTATTCAGAAGACTGGTGCCCAGGTGAATGACAATGTTGGCCCCGATGGCAAAATCCATCCTATGGCAATTTTTGATGCGATAGCTCTAGTTGCGACCGACGACTACATCGCGGTTGCTGATGGCGGGGACTTGTTAAGTTTCGCGCGTATCGGGCTGGAAGCTGATACTTATATGGATGCTGGTGCATTTGGTTGTCTAGGAGTGGGGGTTCCGTTCGCTATAGCCGCTTCTTTGGCTTATCCGAATAGAATGATCATTTCTGTTAATGGTGATGGTGCTTATGGCATAAATGCCATGGAAATTGACACAGCGGTTCGGCATGAAGCGAAGGTTGTCTTTATTATCTCAAACAACGCGGCTTGGAATATTGAACGTTTTGATCAGGAAGCTAATTATGGTGGGCGCGTTATTGGTACAACCTTACGTCACTCAGATTATGCGGCGATGGCCATTGCATTTGGGGCACACGGTGAACGAGTAGAAGATATAAGTCAGTTGAATTCAGCTATCTCTCGCGCCATTGAAAACGCGCCAGCAGTAGTCGATGTTGTTACGTCTCAAAAGGTTGTGTCTTCTGATGCAAAAAAAGGTCTTGGTTTTGTTCCAGACTATCAAGCATTAACTGCTTGGGACGACGCAGAACAGGCGCGGAGGCAATAGGGCAAATCAATGTTGTGCCTCCGCTATAATAACCGTCTCAGCTGTTGAGGCGGTTTTTTTGTTGGAGCCACGGCGACGTGATATATAATTCACTTGCTGTAAAGCCGCTGTGGCACCATGACATGGTGCCTTGGACCGCATATAAAGATCTGGTGAACATTGATTGTCATTACAAGGAACGGAGCGCGTCAAATGTCTTACCCAAAATTGAAAATGCTAATTGACGGTGCTTGGACCGAAGGACGTTCAGGCAAAAGCGAGGCTGTTATTTGTCCTGCTGATGGCATTGAAATTGGCCAGGTGCCGCATGCCAGCTCGCAAGATCTTGATGCCGCGCTTAATAGCAGTTTAGACGGGTTCAACATTTGGCGTGCAATGACCCCGCACAGTCGGCAGGCGATATTGGAAAAGGCGGCAAAACTTCTAGAGCAGCGTTTTGAGACGATCAGCGAGAATTTAACCCGTGAAATGGGCAAGCCACTGGCTGAGGCACGGATCGAGGTGCAGGTGGCTATCGATCTTTTGCGCTGGTATGGCGAAGAAGGCAAACGCGTTTACGGACGCATTATTCCCTCGCGGTTTCCGGGGATGCAGCATGAAGCACGCAAGGTGCCAGTTGGGCCGGCACTGGCATTCGTGGCATGGAATTTCCCAGCAACCAATGTGATGCGCAAAGTTGCTGGGGCGCTGGCTGCGGGATGCTCCATTATCATTAAGCCAAGCGAGGAAACCCCAGCCACCGCGATGGCTATTGGCGAGGCGTTGGTGGATGCGGGATTGCCGGCTGGCGCGCTCAATATTGTTTTTGGCGTGCCGGCAGAGGTGTCGGAACATCTACTGGCATCACCTATCCCGCGCAAGCTTAGCTTTACCGGGAGTGTGCCTGTTGGTATCCATTTACAGCAGCTGGCGGCCAAAAATATGATCCGTTGCACGATGGAGCTTGGCGGTCATTCGCCAGTAATGATTTTCAAAGATGCCGATATTGAAGCCGCAGCACAGCTCTGCGCGGCAGGCAAATTTCGTAATGCCGGACAAGTGTGTATTTCACCAACCCGCTTTTTTGTTGAAGAAGCTGTTCATGATCAGTTTTTGGCGGCTTTCAAAAAGCATGTCGAGGCGGTCAAGGTGGGCAACGGGCTTGATGCTGGGGTCAGCATGGGGCCGCTTGTTGCCGAACGCCGTATTGAGATAATAGACGGTTTTGTTGCCGACGCGGTGGCAAAAGGTGCCGAAGTGCTTGTGGGGGGCGCACGGCTGCAAAGCCCCGGATCTTTTTATCAGGCGACCTTGCTGCACAATGTGCCTGAAGCCGCGAGAATTATGACCGAAGAACCGTTTGGTCCGGTGGCGCCAACGGCGACATTCACATCGCTTGAGGAAATTATCGTGCGAGCAAACAGCTTACCCTTTGGCCTTGCTGCCTATGCCTTTACCAGCAATCCAAAAACCGCAAGAGTTTTGAAATCAGAGATTGAGACCGGCATGCTGGCAGTCAACTCACTGCATGTGCATTCGGTTGAAACGCCCTTTGGCGGCTTGAAATTCAGCGGATATGGCTATGAGGGCGGCATTGAGGGGCTTGAGGCATTTCTCGCCACCAAATATTCAAGCGAGATTTATAGCTAAGGTAGATACGTCATTATGACGCTGCTGGCGTTTGCGGGTGGGGCTTTGCATGGCTGCCAATGCTTGTGTAGATAGCTGCGCATGTTTTAAAGATTTAATTCAGCTGCGCGCCTGCCGGTCATCGGATTTAGCTCTAAATTTAAATCAAATGAAGTCCAGAATATTGATATTATTCATAAAATATGCGTTATTCTTGATATTGAGTAGCCGGCAGACCGTTATAAGGCCCTATAGGCTAACGCAGAGTTGGACTTATTGGTCTTGATAATGGTGCATTATTGATAAATGGAGATGTGTTTTGAACAGAGTTAGGAAAGCGGTTTTTCCGGTTGCCGGGTTTGGCACGCGGTTTCTGCCAGCGACCAAGGCTATGCCAAAGGAACTTCTGCCCATTATCGACAAGCCCATTATTCAGTTTGCTGTTGAAGAGGCAGCGGCGGCGGGCATCACCACCATGGTGTTTGTTACCGGCCGCTCCAAGCGGTCGGTTGAAGACCATTTTGATAGCAATTTTGAACTTGAACATGCCTTGTCCAGCAAAGGCAGAGATGCTGAGGCGAAAATGGTGCATGAAATTGTGCCGCCTCATGTCAAATGTGTTTTCGTAAGACAGCCCGAGCAACTTGGTTTGGGGCACGCCGTGCTGTGCGCAAAGCCGGTAGTCGGCGACGAGCCGTTTGCGGTTCTATTGGCGGATGACTTTATGGTGCAAAACACTGGGTCGGCGACCGCAGATCTTGTTGCAGCCTATGAAGCCACCGGAAAATCTATGTTGTGCGTCTCTAAAGTTGCGGCCGATCAGATAAGTAAATATGGCGTTATCGATCCTGGGTCGCAGCACCATAGCGTAGGGATAGATGTACGAGGCATTGTTGAAAAGCCCAGCCCCGATGAAGCCCCATCGCTGTTTGCTTCATTTGGTCGCTATGTTCTGGACGGTAGTATTTTTTCACGTCTTGAAAACACCGCGCCTGGTAAGGGGGGCGAGATTCAATTGGTCGATGCGATTAACGCTTTGGCACTTGAAGGTGATGTGCGCGCCCTTGAATTTATGGGTGACCGCTATGATTGCGGGGACAAGCTTGGCTATCTCAAGGCGATTACCGCAGTGGCGTTAGATTCCAAAGAGTTTGGCGCCGACTATCGTTCATTTTTGGCAGACCTGACGAGGTAGGTTATGTTGATGTTTGTGTAGCCACATAGCGCACCGACATTGCGCTTGATTGCCACAGCTAAGAAAATAGGGGTTTTTTGTGAATAAGCCAATCACCACCGTCACACAAAATACTTGGGAGTTCCTAAGTGCGCCAATGATCACCCCTACCGGGTTTCGTGAATATGATGCCCGCTGGAAATATCCTGATGAAATCAACTTGCCGGGCGTTACGGCGCTTGGCATGGGCATTGGCACACAGATGCATGAACGCGGTGTTAAGCCGGAAATTGTCATCGCGAATGATTATAGGGATTATTCACTGGCCATCAAAAACGCCCTTGCCATCGGCTTGATGCAGGCTGGCATCAGCGTCAAAGATATTGGGCCAGCACTGTCACCTATGGCCTATTTTAGTCAGTTTCACCTTGATATTCCTGCGGTGGCGATGGTCACGGCAAGCCATAATCCTAATGGGTGGACCGGGGTAAAGATGGGCTTTCAGCGCCCCCTAACCCATGGGCCTGAAGAAATGAGCCAGCTAAAAGATATAGTGCTTGCCGGGAAAAATATAAGCCGGACCGGCGGGTCTTATCAGCGCATCGATGGCGTTATGGCGGCCTATATTGATGACCTTGCAGGGGATTTCAAAATGCGCCGGCCGCTTAAGGTTGTTTGTGCGACCGGCAATGGCACCGCATCGGCTATCGCGCCACGATTGTTGGAACGCATTGGTGTAGAGGTTGTGGGGCTTCACACCGAATTGGACTATAATTTTCCGCATTACAACCCAAACCCGGAAGCGCTGGAAATGCTGCATGATATGGCGCATATGGTAAAGCATTCAGGCGCTGATTTGGCGCTTGGGTTTGATGGTGACGGTGATCGCTGCGGTGTTGTTGATGATGAGTGTGAAGAAATTTTTGCAGATAAAGTGGGCGTCATAATGGCCCGAGACCTTGCCAAGCTGCACCCGAATTCAACTTTTGTGGCTGATGTGAAATCTACCGGTCTGTTTGCCAGTGATCCAGAACTACAGCGCTATGGTGCAAAGGCAGATTACTGGAAAACCGGGCATAGCCATATGAAGCGCCGGGTGAAGGAAATTGGCGCGCTTGCCGGGTTTGAAAAATCTGGACATTATTTTTTAGCTGAGCCCATTGGCCGGGGCTATGATTGCGGCATGCGGGTTGCGGTCGAAATTTGTAAGCTGCTGGACCGTAACCCGAATCGTAAAATGTCAGACCTGCGAAAGGCGCTGCCACTAACCTACGCATCGCCGACCATGTCGCCTTATTGTCCGGATACTGAAAAATATGCCGTGCTGGAGCGCATCATCGGCAAAATCCAAGCCGTTGCCGCGGCTGGCGAAAAAATCGCTAACCGTCCGATTGATAAGGTGCTCACGGTAAATGGGGCGCGCATTATGCTGGATAACGGCGCATGGGGGTTGGTGCGGGCATCATCCAACACGCCTAATCTTGTGGTGGTTTGTGAGAGCCCGGAAAGCGAAGGTGAACTCCGGCAGATTTTCCACGACCTTGATGCGATTATTCGATCAGAGCCGTTGGTCGGTGATTACGATCAAACAATCTAGAGTGGACAGAAACACTAGGGTGAACAAAATACGAATTTCAGTGCAAAAACATTGCGTTACTGCGGCTGAAAAATCTACAATAAGTTTTTGATGGCCTACACCGCCAACAGATTGTGTAAACATGTATTTTTTTGACCCAATATAATTATGTAATACCAGTATTTGGGGTGGAGAGCAGTATTTGGGACGCGCTAACGCACTGCAGAAAAACGCCGCGGCGCGTGCAAGCTGAGACAAAACCATATGGCTAAAAACGCAACATCAACCGCACCAATCGACGCGGCTTTGCAAGCGGCGGCGAAGGGTATGGCATCGCTGCATCTGCGCGATCTTATCTATCAAAGCGGGCGTGAGAAATTCAGTTTTACCTTTGAGGACCTGCAGGTAGATTGCACCCGCCAGCCGATTACTACAGAAATTTTTGAAATGTTGCTTTTGCTGGCAGACTCAAAGTCACTTCGTCAGTCGATTGACGATATGTTTGCAGGCCAGCCCATAAATATCACTGAAAGCCGGCCGGTGTTGCATTGTATGCTGCGCACACCAGACTACCAAAAGCGCGATGAATATAAAAAACTGGCCACCTTTGCCGATGCGGTGCGCGCAGATAAATCTTTTTCTGCGGTGGTTAATTTAGGCACTGGCGGTTCGAGCCTCGGCCCGGCAATGGTTACCCAAGGCCTTGCCGGATTTCATGATGGGCCGGCGGTGCATTATGTCGGCAATATAGACCCCAGTGCCCTTCATGATGTGCTGAAAAAATGTGATCCGCAGTCAACATTGATCATTGTCACGTCAAAAACCTTTACCACGCAAGAAACGCTGGCAAATGCCGCGCTAGCGAAAGACTGGCTGGCAGCGCATGGTGTTGCGTCTGAAACCGCGATGGCGGCGGTTACCGCAACCGCTGAAAGGGCCGCCGCCTGGGGGATTAAAGACGCCAATATTTTTACGTTTGATGACAGTGTTGGCGGGCGTTATTCGCTATGGTCTGCGGTTGGTCTGTCGGTGATGATCGCGATAGGCAGCAAGGCATTTGGCCAGCTTCTTGACGGCGCCTATCACATGGATAGGCATTTCAAAGAGACGCCATTTGCCACAAATATTCCGGTGATTATGGGGCTGCTGCGGGTGTGGCACAGGCGCTATTTGGGTCATATGGCCTATGGGCTTATGCCCTATGACCAGCGGCTTGCCCGTTTGCCAGCATGGGCCCAGCAATTGGAAATGGAAAGCAATGGTAAAGGCGTTGACCGCGCCGGGCACGCATTATCCGCCCCTGCCGGGCCGTTGATTTGGGGCGAGCCCGGTACCAACGGCCAGCATAGTTTTTTCCAATGGTTGCATCAGTCATCTGATATTGTGCCGATCGATATTCTGGTGACGTGCAAGCCAACAGCCGTCCCGCGCGATAAACAATGGCACGATAATCATCGTATGCTAGCAATTAATGCGGTTGCCCAAGCCGAAGCGCTGGCCATCGGGCAAGGTAATGTCACTGAGCCGCACCGCCATTTTCCCGGCAATCGTCCGTCTATTATGCTTAGCTGGGAGGCAAATAGCCCCTATGCACTTGGCCGGCTTTTGGCGTTATACGAGCATGTAACGGTTGTTTCGGGCTTTTTGTTGGATGTGAACAGCTTTGACCAATGGGGGGTCGAGCTTGGCAAGCAGATGGCGAACGACCTTGGCAAAGGTGGTGCCCTAGCTAATTTTAGCCCAGCTGCGCATCGGTTTTTACGCCGTTTGTAATATCGCCAGCGGCGGCGATATTAGTCTATCGCCGGGATTCCAAGCTTTTCAGAAACCCCATGTTTTTTGAGGGTGGCGGCCACAAAACCATCTTTCAGCAATTTAGCGATCAAATCATTTATGAAAATGAGCGCCTCTTTATTGCCTTTTCTGACGCCAACCGCCTGTTTTATGGCGGTAAAAGGTGGTTCAATTATGCGGTAAAGATCACTTGCTGCCACTTCTTCAAGAAGCTTTGGTTTCAGGCTTGCCAGCACGTCAGCCTTGCCGTTTTTGAAATCTTCATGCGATTGACCGATAGAGCTAGAACGCACCATCTCGGCGTTGTTTAAATTATCAGTGAGCCAGAGGTCATAGGCGCTGCGCCCATAAGCGGCGATGCTAACGCCGGTTGCATCAACATCTGCATTGGACGCAAATTTGGCGTCTGCCCATACCAAATAATTCGCTTCGATCAGCGTGTAGGGGGCGCTAAAATCTATGCTATGAGCGCGCTCAGGCTCAACCGCAATATTGCCAATATCCCACAGGTCTTGATCCGCCGCATCGGTTAGCGCGCCGGGGCTGTCAAATGGCACAAGACGGCAAGGCACGCCAAGCTCGTCGGCAATGCACCGGCCAATATCGGGTGAAATGCCGGTAAATGCGCCGTCAGCTGTCTTCCCAGACACCAGCAAAAAATTGCTAAGGTTTAACCCGACACGTAAAACGCCTTTAGGGGCGAGGGCCTTTAGTACAGCTTGATTCATGTCTTCCTCTATGCTGATGCTTGGAAAATGCGGGCTGGCTGGCTGTGAAAAGTGTTATCGTTGATTAGATAGGCTTAATTTATATAGCGCGCCCGCATGGTTTTTTTATCCAGTTTGCCAACGCTGGTTTTGGCGAGTTCGTCAACACAATGGATGATGTCAGGCATCGCCCATTTTGACAATGTGCCAGCCTCAATATCTGCTTGTATACGCTGTGTTATGCGGGCCTTCACAATGCTTTCATCAGCACCCTTAACCAGCGCCACCAGCAGCAGCGGGCGCTCACCCCATTTCTTGTCCGGTATGGCGATGGCGGCAACTTCGGCCACGCCGTCACAAGCTGATACCACGCTTTCAAGTGCCAAAGATGAAATCCACTCACCGCCGGATTTAATCACATCTTTGATACGGTCAGTAATCACCAGCCGGCCGGCATCATCAAACCGGCCAACA